>MDSV01057886.1_pt1 | contig 12329 bp, 10 predicted proteins | sample 810851 | NCBI WGS metagenome assembly MDSV01 (sample SAMN05326640, study PRJNA326480) | marine metagenome | isolation source: seawater | place: Atlantic Ocean: North East | collected 2012
GACTTTACAGATGAACCAGAAAAATTTATGGCAGCAGCAGATATTTTTTGCCTTCCAAGCTATAGAGAAGGTTTTGGAATGGCGGCTCTAGAAGCAGGGGCTTGTGGATTACCAACAGTTACATCTGAAATATATGGATTATCTGATGCAGTGGGTGTTGATACAGGATTATTTCATGCCCCTGGCGATATATCTGGGATGAAATTAGCTATCACGAGACTAGCAGCAGATAAAAATCTAAGACTAGAGATGGGAAACAAAGGGAGAGAAAGAACAAAAAATCTTTTCGAAAAAAGTTATGTAACTAATGAGTTTGTTGAGTACATAAAAACCTTAGATTAATAAATACTTTTTTCTTGCTGACACAAAGAGCTGAAGTAGAATCCTAGAGGTAAGTAATATACAATTGACATCCAATTATTAAAAAAATTACCAGTAGGTATTATTGGCCAAATATTAATAAATATTGCTGCCATAATACACACTGAAAAGTCAGATAAGTGATTTTTTTTTAGTACAAGATTTTTAAAATGTAAAAATGTTTTGAATAAAAACGTAATAACAAACAAAATAAATATAGCAAAACCTATCAAACCAGTTTCCGCAAGTAATTGGATATAAGTATTATGAGGGTGAGTATTAAATGAACTTGAACCAACCTGATATCTTTCATCTCTGCTATGTTTTCTATACATTTTAGGCCCAATACCCAAAATCTTATTCTGTTCAAACATTTTAAATGAAGTCTTATATAAAGAATCATGAACATCAGTAAGAACATGTTTTTTTTCTATTGTTTGAGTAAGAGCTTTAATTGGATGAAGAAACATTCTATCTTTTAATGCCTCATTTTTGATTGTTAATGTAACAATAACTATAACTGACGCAGTAAAACATAATAATCTAATTAATTTATATTTCTTTGTAAAAAATAAGATAAATATAATAGATAGCATAGTTAAAAAGAAAGCTGATCTTTCCATGCTAATAAAAATTAATATATCTACCAATATTATTAAAATTACTGATAAAAAAATGTAGAATTTTTTATTAGTTCCAAAATAAATTAAAAAAGCTATCACAATTGGCATCATTCTTGCTAAAAAACTACCTAACTTGAGTTCTTGAACAAAAAAACTTGTTATTCTATCAGGATGAGAATGATGGAGCCCGAATATATTGAAACCCATAAAATACTGAAACAAACCATCAAAAGCTAAAATTGAAAAAGTAATTAGAAGTATCTTAAAAAATAAATTTAAGAATTTATCTTTATTCTGATCAATTATATAAATTATTGAAAGTGCGAATATTCCATGTCTAAAATATGGTAGAGAAGATTTTAAAGAATATAAAATATTTTCACTACTTAAAGATGAAATGATTAAAACTAAGTAAAATAATGAAAACCAAATAAAAAATTTTTTTTTAAAATATTCAAATTTTTTTTGTTTAAAAATTGCATAAATAAACAATATATTTATAATTACTACGAAACTATCAGCGATAAAAGGTCCAGCAACTAAAGCTGGTGGAATAAGGCAAATTAAATATAAAATCGTATTATCTATTTTATACATTTAGTATTGAATATATTGTGAAAACATTTTCTGTAAAATATTTTCATCGTTTTCGACATTAGACAATTTAATTTGACGTTTAATATCCTCTAGTTGATTAATTGAAATATCTACGCTGCAATTTTCTTTAAATATTTTTTCATTTGTTGATTTTAATATTTCATTTGAGTGAAATAGCTCTTCATGGAGTTTTTCTCCTGGTCTTAAACCAATAAAATCTACCTTTATTCCCTCTTTTTTGTTTTCATTGTAAACTTGAATATTACTGTCATCTAAAATTTTCATTACCATTGAAAAAATATTAATAGGTTCGCCCATATTCAAAACATTTATCAATCCTCTATTTTCCATATTACTAGTTTCAATTGTCAAATTAACTGCATCTTGCACAGTCATAAAATATCTAGTTGCATTCTTATCAGTAATAGTAATTGGTCCTCCTTTTGATATTTGTTCGTTTAAGATTGGTATTAAACTTCCAGAACTACCAATAACATTTCCAAATCTTACACAACTATAATTATTTTGTGGGTAAATTTTATTCATGGAACAAACTATTAATTCTCCCATTCGCTTACTTCGTCCCATATGATTAATTGGTTTTACAGCTTTATCAGTAGAGACAAATATAAATGTAAGATCTTTTAGTTTTTTTGTACATTCTAAAATATTCATTAAAGAAATTAAATTATTACTTACTGCTTCAATCGGGTTTGTTTCAACTATATCAACATGTTTATAAGCGGCAGCGTGAAATATCAAATCAGGATTATGTTTTTCAATAATCTTTTTTAGTAGATCATTTCTACATAAGTTAATTAAGTAAAAATGTTTAATTAATTTGTTGTCGTTAGAAATAACATCAAAATCTTTTTTTAATTTCGATAAATTTAATTCATTAAAATCTATTGCTATTAACTCTTTTACATTTAATCTTGAAATTTGAAACATTAACTCTTTTCCTATCGTTCCACCAGCTCCTGTTACTAAAACTTTTTTATTTAAAAATTTTTTTATTAAATCCTCAGAAAAATTTTGACTTAAAACTGTATTATGATCGAAGTTTATTTGTTTTTTATTTCTTTCATCATTACCAAGATAATCTTCTAGAGAGGATATATTTTTATAATTTAAAGAAGAATTAAAGATATTTTTTTCAATATTTTTGATTTCAAAGCTTGAAGCGCTCGGCATACAAATTAAAACTAAATCAATTTTCTGTTTTTTAGCACCTAACGATTTTGGTGAAAGTACTTTTATACCGTCGACAGTCCTTCCGATCTTATTTTTATCATCATCTACAAAATATAGCACTTCGATATTTGTATAATTTTGAAGTATTTTTTTTAATTCCATGCCAGTCTGTCCAGCACCATATATTACATAATTTTTCATTTTATGAGATATTTTTCTATTTTTATTTCTAAACAAAAAGTACTTTGCAAAAATTTTTAAAGAAATATTAAAAAATACAAATATTGCAGAATATAAAGTTAGAATTTTTATATTAAGAAATCTAAAAAAAATTTTTGAATTATCTATTGCAAAAAAGCTTAAAATTATAAGAAAAAGAGAGGTTAAAAAAAGGCTTATTAAAATTTTTAAAATAGTTTCATAATCAAAAAATTTTGTAAATTCACTATAAGTGTTAAATAAATATAATATAGTTATTTGAATTGATGTGATTATAAACCCTAAAAACAAGTATGACTTTGAAAGAGGAAGTATCCTTTCAGCGCTAATAATAATTGCTAAATAAAGAGATAGATAAATAATTACAGCATCAGCAAGTAATTTGATAATAAATTTTAATTTATTAATTGATAAACTCATTTACTATTAGTTAGTCATTTGGTGGCTTTTAAAAAAGTTTGTTTTATAGATAAAATCATCTTTTGCAATTCCTTAAAGTTAATAGAATGGTCAATTTGAAAAGCGATTGATCCGTCGCTTAATTTGCTTGCATTTTTAAGCCTCTTTTTTGGATTATATCCCAAGTTTTTAAAAGATTTTTCTCTATAAAGTTCTGAGCAAGAACCTTCATTACACCCCACTCTATTTTTTATTAAGTCGTCGATTATCCTGTTTCTGTTCCATCCTTTTTTAAGATGTTGTTTATTGATTTGAATATAACATCTGTAAAAAGCGTGGGTAATATTTTTTGGAATAGCTTGAATATCAACTGATTTAAGATCTTTTAAACATTCTAAAATTTTTTTTGAATTGTAATTCCTTTTTTTGACAAAATATTTTAGTTTTTTTAATTGCATTCTTCCAATCGCTGACTGCACTTCTGTTAATCTTAAATTTGTTCCAAAAGAATTATGAACCCATCTGTAGTTATTTTTCTTATATTTTTTCATCATTAATTTTCGAACTTTACCAATCTCTTTGAGTTGCCAAATTTTATTAAATAAATTTTGATTATTTGTAGTGATCATCCCGCCTTCACCTAAAGTTGAAATAATTTTGTCATTACAAAAACTCCATACAGCTATATCTCCAAATGATCCTACGAATTTTTTCCCTATTTTTGCACCATGTGCTTGAGAACAATCTTCAATTATTTTAATTTTTTTCCTTTTACATAATTTTAAAATTTTAGGCATATCACATGGAAACCCACCTAAATGAACACATATTAAAGCCTTAGTCTTTTTTGTAATTAATTTTTTAATTTCTTGTGGAGTAATATTTTGTGAATTTAAATCAATATCACAAAAAATAGGTTTGGCATTAACGTTTACCACACAACTTGCAGACGAAACATAAGACTTTGAAGGAACGATAACCTCATCACCTTTTTTTATATTTAGAGCTTTTAAAGCACATTCTAAACCAAGAGATGCATTTGCTATTGCAACTGAATGTCTTAATTTAAAATATCTAGAAAATTCTAATTCAAATTTTTTTCCTTCCTCTCCCGTCCAGTAATTAACTTTGTTGCTTCTTATTACTTTTAGAGCTTTATTTATTTCTTTAGTTGAATAAATTGGCCATTTAGAGGTCATTATTAGTTAGATCCATTAAATTTATTTTTATCTTTTATCTCTTTCTTACCCATAGATTTTATAATTACAAACAATGTTTTGATAATTATTTTTACATCCAAAAATAAATTATGATTTTCAACATACCAAATATCTATTTTGAATTGTTCAGACCAGGTCATAGAATAAGTATCCTTAATTTGTGCTAATCCAGTTAAACCAGGTTTCACCTCAAATCTCTTTTTTTGTTCGAAAGAATAAATATCCTTATATTCGTAATGCAATGGTCTTGGACCAACTATACTTAAATCTCCTTTCAAAACATTTAAAAATTGGGGAATTTCGTCTAATCTAGTTTTTCTTAAGAGATTATTGAATGAAGAAATTTTTTTTGTTTTGTCTTCCATTGTTCTAAATTTTATTATTTCTATTTTTTCTCCATTTAATCCGCCTCTAAATTGAAAAAATAAGATATGTTTTTTATTAAATATAAAACTTAAAATAAAAATTACAAAAAAAAGAAATAATATCAATGGAGAGAAAAAAATAACAAAAATTATATCAAAAACTCTTTTTTCCATCACAATAAGAAACTATCTCTTTTATTTGCTTTTTTTTTGAACAAGCTAAAATTACCTTACTTATTTTCTTATTATTAATAGAGTAGTTTAATAAATATTTCAAATTATGCTTCTTAGCTAACTTCAAATTTCCCCCAAATGGTCTAATAGCTATAAATTTAAATTTTTTAAATTTTGATATCAATTTCTCATATTCGTTCTCTATTGGATTTCTGTATATACATGCCCCATCAAAAACTTTATATTTTTTAGATACTTTTAAAAATGATTTTGTGTATGGAAAAACATAAAACTTTTTTATAATTTTTTTTTGCTTAAGAGATTTAAATAATTTATTTATTTTTTTTACATCTTTAGAAAAATTTCTAATTCTTTCATCTTCATTTAATAAATTTCCTCTCCACATCCATTGGATCGAGATTTCATTATCATTACCCAACCTATGAAAATAAAATTTTAATTTATTTAAAAACCTCTTTTTAGAAAAAAATTTCTTGTCAAAACTTGGTTCAGCTAATTTGAGGATTAATTTAGTTTTTTTTTTTTCTTAAAAATTTTTGAAATTTTATTAAAGGATCGATATTCTGAAGAGAGATGAAATATCTTAAAATGGTTAAGTGCATATTTTAAAAGATTGATCGAGACTTTATTATCTTTAATTGACATGGTACCAAAAACTATTTTATTTAAAGTATTCATATTTAATTATTTATTACCTAAATCCACAGCACACTTCCACAAAAATCTTTCTGAGCTCTCTGACGCACTAAAAGAATTTCGCCCATGAAGTAATTCTCTATCTTTCCAAGTAACAGCATCACCAGGTGCAAGTTTAACTTTTTTAACTTTTTCTTTTATTTTTTCAGAGTTACAAAGGTAATCATAAAAATTTTTCGCCATTTGCAATTTCTTTTTATCGTTATCTTTAGATACACAAAAATAATTAAAATTAACTAAAAATTTATTTTTTTGGTATTCACAAATTACTTTCTCAATTCTTTTATCGCCTGATCTCTCATGAATAAGTTGTTCTGACATCAACTCATTCAATAATTCTAAATTGTCTTCTTTTAAACATTTCACTAAATCATCAGTATTTAAAAATATTGTTTCACCACCTTTTTTGGAATTCGCAACACAACACATTAAAGTTGCATTTGGAAAATTTGGAATATAACTGCCATCAGTATGTAGTGGTTGTTCAGATGACGAGTGTCTATAAGCATCTTTAAAATTTGGATCAAATCTCACTTCCATCCAAATTTCATTAGTTCTTTGATTATTTCTGTTACCGGCTCTTACATCCTCTGCAAATTTATGTAGTTTGCCAAATGATGAACAAAAAAATTCATAAAATTTTCTAACCTCATCTCCAGATTTATTGGACTTTAGAACAAAAACTTTATTTTCTTCTTTATTCCATGCATTTAAAAGATTTTGACCGGTATTTTTGAAACTTTTATCATTTATGTTAAATTCTAAAATCATTGTTTAAAAGTAAATTTGTGTTATTAAATTTTCTTTATAATGATAAATACAAAAAATTTAAGGAAAATTTATATATCATCTGTAATTGTTATATTACTTGGTTTAATTTCTTCAATCACTTTTTTTTTAAAAAATTCAGACGGTAAAAATTATACTGCAATTATTGATCTAAAATTTGCTCGATCTATTGATCATATTTTTATGGACAGTGATTCTACTAGATTCATAAATGATTTTACAGCACTGTCATTTGAAACCATGTTACCTAAATATAATTGGGATGTAAGTGGAGATAATAATATAGAGGTAAAACTATTTGCATATGATAAAAAAACTTTTTATACAAAAACATTGCCACAACTAAGATCTGAAATTAAAAAAGAAATTCCAAATCTTAATAAAATCATAATGGAAGGATTTCAAAAGACGTATAAAGGAGGTGTTACGCAGGAAATTTTAAAAAAAGATAAATCAGGTAAAGAATTATTTTATTATAGTATGTCAAAACAGCCATATTATGCTGGATCCTTTAAGAGTAAAGTTAGATTTAGAAAATTACAATTGACCCAATTCGAGTTTGTCGCAGTTAGCTTATTTGTGACATTGTCATTACTAACTTTAGTTTCTTCTTATTATATATCAAAAAAAAGAAAAAAATAAAAAGTTTAATCTAATTTATTACTCTCAGAAATTGTTAAAGTTTGATATTATTTTTATTTATCCACAGTTGAATGCTTAATAAACAAAATAGCAGCTCTGGCCTAATTTTAGAATCTATTATCATTTTTAAAAATTTAATAATAAACTGTTTTTCAAATAACGAACTTTTTGACATAAGTATCTGTTCAACTTTTTTCATTTGATTTGGATTTTGAATAATATCTATTAATGGAAAAGAGAATCCTTGTTTTCTATCAAAAATAAAATTTTTAGGTAAATATTTCTGTCCAAATTTTTTCAAAAATTTTTTTTGTTGTTTATCTGTTGCAAGATCAAATGAATCTAATTTATTCGTAGAAAATTCAACTATGTCTTTATTTAAAAAAGGAGACCTACTTTCTACGGAATTTAACATAGAACATCTATCTAGTTTATTTAATAAACTTAAAGGAAGTGTATAATTTAGGTCAATATATTGTGATTGCCTAATAGTATCCAATTTATCATCTTTGAAATTTAAAAGTTTTATTTCAGAAAAAAGTTCTGATCCAAGTATTTTTTTTCGCAAATCTTTTTTAAAAAAAAAAGGTATTTTATAGATAAAATTAGTATTAAATAAATATTCTAAATATTGTGATCCTTTAAAATTTAAGTTTTCAAATTTATTGATTATAGAATTAAAAAAAGAAGTATTAAAATTAAAATACTTTTTTTTTAAATTTTTAATTTTATAAAAAATTTTATAATGGTTATAACCACCAAATATTTCATCTCCTCCATCTCCACCTATGGCTACTTTATAGCTATTTTTTTTTAAATTTTTAAATAATAAATAGGAGGGAATTACTGAGGAATCTAAGATTGGTAAATCAAATTTTTCAATAATTTCAATCATGTCTTCAATTGAATAATCATCGATCTCAATTTCGTGATGATTTGTTTTAAACTCTTTTGTAATTCTAGAGATATGCTCTCTTTCATCAAATTTTTTATTTTTGAAAACAATAGAAAAAGTATCAATCTTTTTTTGTTTTGAGGCTATAGCTGTAATTATACTTGAGTCTAAGCCGCCACTTAAAGTAATGCAACTTTTAACATCAGATCTTAAACATTTCTCAACACTACTATTTAAGATTCTATCAAATTCATTTTCTTTTGAAGAAATAAGAGTTTTTGAATTAAAACTTAATTTCCAATATTTTTTTTTAATAATATCTTTTTTATCAAGATTTATTGTTATTAATTCCCCTGGTTGAACCTGATTGATATCCATTAAAATTGTTTTAATTTTATCAATTGGAAATCCATTTAATAAGGTTTCATTTAATATTTTTTTATCTAAATTTGATGAGTCATAAAATGCGTTTAATTCGGATGAAAAAAAAAAAGCTGTATCTTTTGACAAATAAAAAAGAGGTTTTTCACCAAGTCTATCTCGTGCTAAAAAAATTAAATTTTTTTTCATGTCAAATAGAGCCAAAGCAAACATACCTTCTATTTTTTCTAAAAATTTATCACCCCATTTAAGATATGATTTTATAATTACCTCAGTGTCACTATCAGTTTCAAATTTATATTCATCAATGAGATCATTTTTAAGTTCTAAATAATTATATATTTCTCCATTATAAGTTAAAGTAATCCCGTGAGTCTCATCTACCATAGGCTGAGTGTTATTTTGAGATAAGTCAATTATAGATAATTTGGTATGTCCTAATATGATATTTTTTGAGTCAGATATCCAAATTTTTTCATCATCAGGACCTCGGTGTTTCAAATATTTTATTTTAGACTGAACCCATAGATAATAATCTGTGTTAAGATCTTCAGAATAGTTTATTGCTCCAATTATCCCACACATAATTATTTTCTTATCATAATTTTAACTTTCTTGTTATAAGCTTATAAAAATTTAAAGTATCTCATAAACTAAAATGAAAAACTTTTACTCAACTACTATAGAGATTATACCAAAATTTATAAAATTGTTTTTAAAAGACATTTATTACTCATTTACAGGTAATTACATAACTAAGAAAGCAAAAGGTAACAAGAAAAATTATCTTCAAATTTATGAAGCTATAAGTGCAAAAAAATACAACCAAATTGATAGATTTATTAGTTCACACAATTTAAAAGATATAGACAAAAATTTTATCAATGACTTAGCTCTAATTTCTCAGATATCTATAAAGAAATCAGAGGTGAACTATCAACACGGAAGATTGATTTATTCTATTTTGAATAATTACATAAAATTAAATCAAAATAATTTAAATAATTTTTTATTTATTGATGTCGGAACAGCAAAAGGTTTTTCTTCTGTAATAATTTCAAAATGTGCAATGGATAGTGCTGTAAATTACAAGATATTCAGTTTCGATTTAATTCCACATAATAAAAAAATATTTTGGAATTCAATAAAGGATATCGAAGGAAAATCTTCAAGAGAAGAACTTTTAAAAGATTATAAAGATTATACGAACAATGTTAAATATATAAAAGGAAGGACTAAAAATAAATTTAAAATAATATCATCATATGAAAGAATAAATTTTGCTTTTCTAGATGGTTCCCATGATTATGATGATGTAAAATTTGAATTTAATTTTATTAAAAAAAAACAAAAAAAAGGAGATATTATTTTATTTGACGATGTGACAGATGGACACTTTAATGGAATTGTGAAGTTAGTTAATGAAATATATCAAAATCAGGAATATGAAATAGAAAAAATAAACTCTTCTATATTTAGAGGATATGCTATTGCTACAAAAATATAAAAAATATTTATGAAAAAAAAGATTAGATTATTCAAGCCTTACTTAGGAAATGAGGAGTTGAGATCTATTAAAAAAATTTTCAAAAAATCCTGGCTTGGAATTGGAGGTGAGGTAAAAAAATTTGAGGATCAATTTTCAAAAAGGTTCAAAGTTAAGTATTCATTGGCAACAAATAGTGGCACTTCAGCCCTTAATTTAGCATTAAGATCATTTAATTTTACTAAGGGAAAAACTGTAATGGTAAATAACATGACATTCGCCGCTTCAGCCACCTGTATATTAAATAATAATTTAAAACCATTATTTATAGATTGTGAACCAAATAATTTATCATTTGACTTAGAGGATGCAAAAAAAAAATTACAAAAAATGTTGTAGCTATTGTAGTTGTACATTATGGAGGACATCCAGCAAATATTAGAAAAATTATTAAATTTGCAAATAAATATAAATTAAAAATTATCGAAGATTGTGCACATTCTCAAGGAGGTTCGGTGCACGGTAAGATTCTTGGAACTTGGGGTGATATTGGATGTTTTTCTTTTGAAGAAAAAAAAGGAATGACCACAGGTGATGGTGGAATGATTGTGACAAACAAATTCGATACTTATAAAATTATAAAACAAATGAGATGGCTTGGAATAAATAAGGGTACTTGGGAAAGAAGTAAATCAAATAATAATCTAAAAAAAAATAATCAACATTGGAAATATGAAATAGATATACTTGGAGATAAAATGCATATGAATGATTTATCTGCAGGCATAGGACAAGAACAATTAAAAAAATTAAATTATATTAATGACAAAAAAAAAAAGATAGTTGAACTTTATAGAAAAAATATTATTTTAAAAGACGGTTTAAAATTTTTAATTGAGGACTATAATAAATCCAGTACTTATTGGTTGTTTGGCCTTAAAACAAAACTTAGAGATAAATATATAGATACATTAAAAAAGAATGGTGTTTCTACAGGTGTTCATCACATACCATTAACTAAATTCAAAGTTTTTAATAAATATATTAATCGACAAAAAAACTCTTTAAAGATTTATAATGAGATTTTGACATTACCATTGCATACAGATTTGACGAAAAATGATGTTAAGTATATATGTAAAATAATTAATAAAATTGATTAATAAAAAATTAAAAATAAAACTTTTATAAGAAAACTTTATGAAAATATCATACGGAAGTAACGTTTATGGTGCCAAGGAAATAAAAGAGGTTGTAAAACAGCTAAAAACTGGGACTCAAATGGGTAAATCAGTTGAAAACTTTGAAAATAAAATCTCTAAGTTATTTAGGAAAAAAAAAACCTTACTTGTAAACTCTGGAAGCTCTGCATTAATTCTTTCATTTCAATCATTAGATTTTAAAAAGGGGTCAAATTTTATAACGCCAGTATTAACTTTTGGAACGTTAGTATCGTCAATGATGATGGCTGGTTATGTTCCAAATTTTATAGATGTGGACTCAGAAACATTATGTATTGATGAAAAAAAAATTGAAAAAAAAATTAATAAAAAAACAGTGGGAATGTGTATTCCAAATTTAATTGGTAACTTGCCAAACTGGAAAATATTAAAAAAAATTGCAAAAAAACATAAATTATTTGTTATTGAAGACTCAGCAGATACATTAGCTGCAAAGTATGACAAAAAAAGCACTGGTCAATATAGTGATATTTCAGTTACAAGTTTTTATGGCTCTCACATAATTAGTTGCGCAGGAAATGGAGGTTCAATATCACTAAATCAAAAAAAGTTATTTAATAGATGTAAACTTCTTAGATCTTGGGGGAGAAATTCGTCTTTATATAAAGATTCCGAAAGTATAAAAAATAGATTTAATATTAAGCTTGCAGGAATTGACTATGATAAAAAATTTGTATTTAGTAAACCTGGATATAATCTTGAGCCTTCAGAAATAGGAGCTGCATTTGGAAATATACAAATTAAAGACTTAAATAAAAACATCAATATAAGAAAAAAAAATTTCTTATTACATTTAAATTTTTTTAAAAAATACCCAAAAATATTTAATCTCCCTAAAATTCTTAAGCATGCTGAAAGTGCTTGGTTGGCTTACCCAATCTTGATTAAAGAAAATAAATTTTTTAAAAGAAAAGATTTGATGATATTTTTAGAAAATAACAACATTCAAACTAGAGTGATTTTTACAGGAAATATATTAAAACAACCAGGTTTTAAAAAGATTAATTGTATAAAAGAAAAAAAATAC
>MDSV01085195.1_pt1 | contig 12329 bp, 14 predicted proteins | sample 810851 | NCBI WGS metagenome assembly MDSV01 (sample SAMN05326640, study PRJNA326480) | marine metagenome | isolation source: seawater | place: Atlantic Ocean: North East | collected 2012
AAAATGAAGAGGCTTTTGCAAAAAAAGATGCTGATAAACCTTATATTGATTACAAGATTAAGAACTTGCCTTCTTTTCTTCAAGAAATTAATATATTAAAAGCTGCATAAATTAACCTGATAATTAAAAAATATGAATCAATTTGAAAAAATAATTAATGATGCTTGGAAAAATAAAGACCAGGTAAATCAAAATTCAGATAAAAGTCTAAAAGATACAATTAACCAAATTATTGAAGACTTAGACAGTGGGAAAGCTAGGGTGGCAGAAAAAATTAATGGTGAGTGGATTACTCATCAACATATTAAGAAAGCTATCATGTTAAGTTTTAGAATTTATGGAATGGAAACATTAACAGGTCCTTATAGCGCTTGGCATGACAAGGCCCACTTATTAAAAGGAAAGACGGCAGGTTGGAAAAAAGAAGATTTTGAAAAAGCTGGTTTTAGAATGGTTCCTAATTCCCCAGTTAGAAAAGGATCTTATGTTGGTCAAAATGCAGTTCTGATGCCATGTTATGTGAATATTGGAGCTTATATAGATGAAGGTACTATGATGGATACTTTTAGTCGTGCTGGTAGCTGTTGCCAGATTGGAAAGAATTGTCATATATCTGCTGGATCTGGAATTGGAGGAGTTTTAGAACCAGCTCAAGCACTACCTACAATTATTGAAGATAACGTATTTGTTGGAGCAATGTCTGAAGTAGTAGAGGGTGTAATAGTTGGAGAGGGTTCAGTATTAAGTATGGGAATGTATATTGGTCAATCAACTAAAATTGTTAATAGAAAAACAGGTGAAATCATTTATGGAAAAATTCCACCTTATTCAGTTGTTGTACCTGGGTCTCTGCCAGATAAAAATAATCCTTCAGCACCGTCCTTATACTGTGCGGTAATTATTAAACAAGTTGATGAAAAAACTAGATCCAAAACTTCTGTTAACGATCTATTGAGAGACTAGAATGCCAATTTATAATGAAATTATCTTAGCAAAAGAGCTAATAAAATTCCCAACCGTTACACCTATAGATGCTGGTATAATGAAATTCTTAGCAAAAAAATTAACAGCTATTGGGTTTACTTGCAAAATTTTGGAGTTTAAAGACAAAAATTCTAAACCTGTAAAAAATTTATATGCAAGACTTGGTAAATCTCAACCAAACTTTATGTTTGCAGGTCACTTAGATGTCGTGCCACCAGGAAATCTTAAAGATTGGACGGTTAAACCTTTTAGTCCAGCTATCAAAAATAATCATCTTATTGGAAGAGGTGCAAACGATATGAAAAGTGCTATTGCAAGCTGGATTGTTGCTGTAAATAATTTTATTTTAAATAATAAAAAAATTAATGGATCTATTAGTTTATTAATAACTGGTGATGAAGAAGGTGAGGCTATTAACGGAACTAATAAAGTAGTTGAATACCTTAAAAAAAAAAAAGAAAAAATAGATTTTTGTCTAGTTGGGGAACCAACAAATCCTAATAAATTAGGGGAAATGATTAAAATTGGAAGAAGAGGAAGTATTACTGGAGAATTGACTATAATTGGAACCCAAGGTCATGTTGCTTATCCACATCGGGCAAATAACCCATCTAATACAATGGTAAAGATATTAAAAGAAATAAAAGACATAAAATTTGATAAAGGGACAAAAGACTTTCAACCTACAAACCTAGAAGTAACCAAGATTAATATAGATAATACAGCTGATAATGTAATCCCAGGATTAGCTAAGGCTACATTTAATATTAGATTCAATAATAAACATTCATCTTCTAGTTTAAAAAGTAGATTAAACAAAATTTTTAAAAAGATAGTAAAAAAGGATAATTGTAATTTTAAAATAGAATATCGTGTGTCTGGTGAGGCCTTTTTATCTAAGCCTAATAAGACGACATATATGATCCAGAAAACTATTAAAAATATTACTAAAGTAAAAACAGTATTATCAACAACAGGTGGAACTTCTGATGCTAGATTTATAAAAAAAATTGCTCCTTGTTTAGAATTTGGTTTGGTAGGAAAAACGATGCACAAAATTGATGAAGCAGTATCAATTTCAGATTTAAAAAAACTAACTAAAATATATCATAATATACTAATAAATTATTTTAAGTGAAAACCGGATTAATAACTTCAGATACTTATCAAAATCACAATACTGGTGATGGACATCCTGAAAAAATTGATAGAGTGTCAGTAATTATTGAAAACTTTAAAAAGATAAATAATAAAAATATAATATGGAAAAAACCTTCAAAAGTTGACAATAAAACTTTAAAAACAACACATGACTCTGCATATATAAATTTTGTACATAATTCATTTCCAAAAAGAGGATTATCTTTTTTAGATGGAGATACAATTATCTCACCTGGTAGCAAAGATGCAACTTTAGATGCTGTTGGTTCAATTATAACTGCTATAGATGGTGTTCAAAATAAAGAATTTAAAAATGCATTTTGTGCTGTAAGACCTCCTGGCCATCATGCAGAAAAAAATAAAGCAATGGGTTTTTGCATTTATAACAATGTTGCTGTTGGTGCTAACTATTTATTGGAAAAATACAAATTAAAAAAAGTTGCCATCATCGATTTTGATGTACATCACGGAAATGGAACTCAGGATATTTTTTATAATAATGAAAAAGTACTATATATCTCAACTCATCAATATCCTTATTATCCTGGCTCTGGTTCTGAAAGTGAAAAGGGGAAATATAATAATATTTTCAATATTCCCTTACCTGCAGGCACGACCTCTGAGGAATTTATGAATGCTTATGAGTTTGTTCTAAAAAAAATAAAAGAATTTAAACCAGAATTTATATTATTTTCTGCAGGTTTTGATGCACATCAAGATGATCCATTAGCTCAATTTCAGCTTCTATCAAAAGATTTTTATAAACTAACTAAAAGAACGCTGGAACTTTCAAAACTTTATTGTGATGGAAAAGTTGTATCGATTTTAGAGGGTGGATATGACTTGGAAGCATTAAAAAAAAGTACCGAAATGCATGTCAACGCACTCTTAGAATTTAATTGAAAAATTAAAATTAATCTTTAAAGAGCATATTATGAAACTCTATAGAATTGGAAAAACAAATATAGATCGAAAAGGTAGAGGTCTTTACGCAACAAAAGACATTAAAGAAGGCACCAAAATAATAGATTACGTTGGTAAGATAATAACTAAAAAACAAACCGAAGATTCTGAAAAGTTCGATAATGCTAAACCTATTTATTTGTTTAATGTAAATAGTAGATATGATCTTGATGGTGATGTTTCTTGGAATACAGCAAGACTAATTAATCACTCTTGTTCCAATAATTGCGATTATGATGGCAAAGGTTTAAAACTATGGGTTACTGCAATTAGAGACATCAAAAAAGGTGAAGAACTTACTTGTGACTATGGTTTTAGCTTTGATGCAGATTATAAACAATTTCCATGTAAATGTGGATCTAAAAATTGTGTTGGCTATATTGTTCGCGAAGGATCACGATGGCGTATTAATAAAAAATTCAAAAAATCTTTAAGGGTTAATAAATAACTTTTTCTAAAAATAGTCCATGAGCTGGTGCAGGAGGTGCACAAAGAATCTTTTTTTTTAACTCAATTATCTTTTCAAATTTTTTTAAATCCCATTTATTTTCTGCTACATATTTTAAACATCCTACCATTGATCTAACCTGCTGTTGTAAAAAAGATTGTGATTTAAAATATATTTCAATTTTATTTTTAATTGACTTTATCTGAATTAATTTAATCGTTCTGATTGGAGATTTAGCGCTACAACTAGAAGATCTGAATGTGGAAAAGTCTTTAGTGCCTTCAAGTTTTTTAGCAGCTTTCCTCATTGCTTTTAAATTTAATTTTTTTATTACATGCCATCCTCTATCTTTTTCTAAAACAGGAATACTGGATCTATTAAAAATTACATATTTATAAATTCTTTCTTTAGCAGAAAATCTTGCATGGAATTTCAAATTCTTTTTTTTAATATCCATTATTGAAATAAATTTATTGTTTACGAAATAATTTAAAGATTTTAAGAATTTATCATGATTCATTATTTTATTATTACAATCAAAATGTGCCGATTGTCCAACTGCATGAACACCTGCATCAGTTCTACCTGATCCAACTAATTTTACTTTTTCTTTTAAAAGTTTTGATAATTCTATTTGTATAAATTTTTGAATTGATTTTCCTTTTGACTGCATTTGCCATCCAATAAAATTAGTACCTACATACTCAATTAAGATTTGATATCTATGCATTATTTAAATTTGATCCTTTTTTGATTCTAGAACCTGTTAAAAATTCACCAATGTTTTGAGCTCTTTTTCCCTCTCTTTGTATCATTAGAATTCTAATTGATTTACTTTTACAAGCTATTTCTAAATTATCATTCAAAACTTCACCTACTTCACCAATATTGCTACCTAGCTCAGCTATTAGAACTTTATACCTTTCTCCATGATACAAAAACCAAGCCCCTGGATTTGGATATAATCCATTTATTTTGCCTATAATATTTTCTGCTGAGTCATTCCAATTAATTTTTCCTTCTGATTTTTCAATTTTTTTTGCATAAGAGGCTTTTTGATGATTTTGTTCTATAAATGTTAACTTGTCCTCTAAAATATCATCTACATTTTCTAAAATCTTCTCTGCAGCTAATAATGATAATTTTTCTGATAAAGTTTCAGTATTATCTTTTTTTGTGATTTCTATTTTATAAGAATTACATATTGGACCTTCGTCTAATTTTTCATTAATTCTCATAACGCTAATGCCAGTTTGTTTATCTAAATTCATTATTGATCTTTGAATGGGCGCTGCTCCCCTCCATTCTGGTAATAAAGATGCATGAACATTAATAAAACCTTTTTTTGTCAGTCCTAAAATTTCTTTCGGGATAATCTGACCATACGCAACTACAATGCCAATATCTGCATCTAATTTTTTTAAATAATCAAATTCTTCTTGATTATTTTTTAGTACACTCGGTGTTCTATAATCTATATTCAATGTTTCAGATATGCCTTGAATTGGTGACTTATTGATTTTTTGACCTCTCAATGATTTTTGTGGTGGTTGAGTATAAACTACAGAAATATGATAACCATTTTGATATAAAGATTTTAGGATAGGCACAGCGAAAAGCGGTGTGCCCATAAAGACAATTTTTTTTAACATTGATTAAACAATAATTCTATCTGGCTTATTTTTTGAAAGTTTTTTTAGAATCATTGATTTTTTTAATTTGGATAAATAATCAATAAATAAAATTCCCTCAAGGTGATCCATTTCATGTTGAATGCATGTTGCTAGTAAACCCTCAGCTTTTAATATTTTTTTTTCCCCATTATAATCCAAATATTCCACTTCACATTTGCTTGGTCTTTCAACCTCTGCAAATTGATTTGGAACTGAGAGACATCCTTCTTCATAAAGGGATTTTTCTTTAACTTTATTAAGTATAATAGGGTTTACAAAATACATTGGATTAGTTCTTTTCTCCTCTTTAGTTAAATCCATCACAATAATTCTTTTCGGTTCCCCAATTTGAATTGCTGCTAAACCAATACCATTTGCATCATACATTGTTTCTAGCATGTCATCCATTAAACTCTGCTCAACTTTAGTTACTTTTTCAACAGGTTTAGATACTTGTCTAAGTAAGGTATTAGGTTCAGTTAAAATTTTTTTTATTGTCATATAAAATTAATAATTAGCCTATTTTAATATAAATTTTAAACTTTTAAAGGAAGAACTTTTAAAATAATCTTATTTCTCAGTTTATCAACATTAAGTTGATTTAAAGAGCTAATTATAAAATATAAAGTTTCTGAACCTATATCTTTTATATTATCTTCTCCTATAACTTCTACCAATCTTAATAAAACCATCCCTATTTCATTGTTATCAATCAAGGTTTGTATATCTTCAGGAATATCTTTTTGGTCCACTTTATACAGGTTTTCATATTTTTTTTGAATTTTAAGTCCATCTGATTTTAAAGATTCGATTAATATGATATCTTTTGTTGAGAAATAGTATTTTTTATTTTTTTTTATTTTCTTTAATAAAGATTCTAAATCTTTTTCAACATTTTTTTTATTAGTACCATCATAAATAAAATAATTTAACAATTTTGATTGATGAACTATCTTATTATTGAATTTTATTCTATTTAACTCATCTGTCTCTTTTTGTGCATATGTTTTGTAAAATTTTGTATAGTTAGAAGGTATAGTTTTTTCATCAATTTCCTCTAAAAGTTTGGCTAGCTCCACATTAAATGCATTTGAAATATTATCTGAAACAAATAAATCTTTTAGAATTTTAGCTAGTTTAATTTTCTCTTCATCACTTTTAGAAATCAGTATACCTTGATACAGAAGTGCTCTACCCTCTAAATTGGATAAAAGTTTGTGTGACTGTTCTACGGTCAGTAGTTGATTTATATTAAAAAGAAACTTTTTATAAAGTTCGAGTAAATCACTTTCTTTATAATTACCATCGTTGACTGCTTTTTCTATAATTGATATTTTTTCTTGATTCTCAATATCAATAAACTCTATTTTAGTTAATAAATTCGAAGAAGATAAATATTTCCAAATTAATTTAGAAGTATCATTATTTGGTTCAAATTTAAAATTTGGATCTGTTCTATGAGACAAATGAAAATTTAATAAAGACTTTTCAGAAATTTTATTATCAATCTTAGACTCATAACCTAGCAAATAATTAAATTTTTTTTCAAAAAATTTATCTTTAAAACCATCTTCCTTTAATAAATCCAATAATAATTGCGCTTGTTCATTTTTTTTTTGACTGATTAAACAATAAACTTTGAATTTTGAAATATATGAGTCTCTTAATGTTTTTAATTCATCGAAAATTTCACATGCCTTAGTTACATTTGCTTGCGATAGATATTCATCAAGATAATATTCAACTAAAGTTGTATTATCTTCTAAATTATCATTTTTTTTAATATATTTTTTTATTAATTCAAGATCATTTAGTTTTATAAGCCAATTAGACTTAATTTCTGAAAATTCCTTAGGTGATATATCTTTTTGCGGAAAATAAGAATTTGTTAAAAGAGAAATGTTCAAAATATCTATTGCATCTTCAGATAATTCCATTTTTGAAATTTTTTGAATTAAATTTTTAATTTCTTTACCGTCTGAATTATTCCACATATCTAATGAAAGATCATTATCAGAGGGATCATATAAACCTAATATGTCTATTTTTTTTGATTTTAAATCCAAATCTTCAACTATCAAAGATCTATTATTATTTAAAGATTGTGACTCATAAATTGATTTAACCTTGTCATTATTATTTGGTGTTTCATCTTCGATAATTATTTTTTGATTATCTTTTTTCTTTTCAATATTCCAAATATCGACGGGTTCCTCTGAGTTAACTTTAAAATTTACCAAAAAAAATAAAATTAAAAAAATTGATAAATATTTTTTATTTAACAATTTTAAAATTTTCATTAGATATAATTTTTTCTATTTTTTTAATTGGAGATGGAAAATCAACTTTGTCTACTAAAATTATTAGCAAAAATAAAAAAAATATCACTGCTGATATCTTAATTAATATTCTAAGAGTATTACTTGATTTACCAATACTTGTATTTCTTTGAAATTGCATATAACATTTATTAATTTCAAATTAAGACATATTTGTGTTTTTTCAATACCGAAATTTATGAAATCAAAAAAAAACTTAGTATTACTGGGGATGATGGGGTCTGGCAAATCAACAATTGGCAAACTAATAGCAAAAAAATTAAATTTTAAGTTTTTAGATATAGATCATGTTATCGAGAATCAAACAAAAATGAAAATTTTGGAAATTTTTGATAAGAAAGGTGAACCATTTTTTAGAAATTTAGAAGAAAAAACTACTCTAAAATTCTTAAACCTATCTAATTGTGTAATATCACTTGGTGGTGGTGCTTATGCCAATGAAAATATTCAAAAACAAACTTTATTGAAAAGTAAAACTTTTTGGCTAAACTGGGATCACTTAACTTTAATTAATAGAATTAAAAAAAGTAGAAAAAGACCTATTGCTTCAGCTTTAAATGAAAATGAGTTAAAAAATTTAATAATAAAAAGAACTAAATATTACTCAAAAGCAATGTATAAAATAGATTGCAACGAGCTGACGAAAACTCAAATTGTAAAAAAAATATTTGAACTATATGAAAAAAACTAATTTAATTGTTAAAACAGATAGTCATAAATACTCAATAGTTATAGGAGATGGTTTATTAAACAATATTTCTACAGAGCTAAAAAAAAAATCTTTAAATTTTAATAAGTGTCTTATCATTGTAGATAAAAAAGTTCCAAAAAAACTTGTAAATCAAATTTATTCTTCATTAAAAATAAAAAAAAAATATATTCATCTTTTTAATTCTAGTGAAGTAAATAAAAATCAAATAAGTATTAATAAAATATTAAATATTCTTTTAAAAAAAAACTTTTATAGAGATGATTGTATAATCTCTGTAGGTGGTGGTATAACTGGAGATGTCACAGGTTATGCGGCAAGTATTTTTAAAAGAGGAATTAAATTTATTAATATACCAACTACATTACTTGCGCAGGTTGACTCTTCAATTGGAGGAAAAACTGGAATAAACTCTAACTATGGAAAAAATTTAATTGGTTCATTTTATCAACCTAGTCTAGTTATTTCTGATATAAATTTTTTAAAAACATTACCTAGACGAGAAATAATATGTGGGTATGCAGAAATTTTAAAACACTCATTAATATTAAATAAAAAGTTTTTCAATTTTTTAGATAAATTTGGAAATAAAATTATATCTTTAAATAAAATTAATTTAAAAATGGCAATTTATGAGAGCTGTTTAATTAAAAAAAAAATAATTCAATTAGATGAAAAAGAAAAAAATTTAAGAAAGATATTAAATTTTGGACATACTTTTGCCCATGCCTATGAAGCAACAATGAAATATTCAAATAAATTAAATCATGGGGAGGCAGTATTACTAGGAATTATCAGTGCAATTAAATTTGCCAAAATAAATAAAATACTCTCAATTAAAGAATTTGATTTAATATATAATCATTTTGAAAAATTAAATTTACCTAGAAAAATAAATAAATTTTTTATCAAGAAAGATATCAATAAAATTTTAAGTTTCATGCACAAAGATAAAAAAAATAAAAATGATAAAATAAATTTAGTTCTGTTAAAAAAAATTGGTAAAGCTACATACGGTCAGTATGTAAATGAAAAAAAACTTTATAATTTTCTAAAAAATGAATTAAGTAATTAGAATTTGTATCGAATGGATATTATTTTTAATTTCTTCATCTAAAATTTTATAAATTCTTTTATTTGCTTCAATTTTATTGTTTCTTTTTAATTCTATAGATTTTATCTTTATCTTTAAGTGATACTTGCCTTCAATATATGAAGAATGTTTTTTATGCAAAAAAGTCTTGTCTTCAATATCAATTTTTTCAATTACAATATTATCAATAATTTTTTTTTTAACTATTGAAATTAATTTATTTATGTCCATAAATATTATTTTAATTATTATATACTATGAAAAACATTTGTGATTGGAATAATTGTTTTGAAATTGGTGAATATAAAGCACCAGTTGAAAAAGATAATAGTAAAAATTACAGATTACTTTGCCTAGTTCATATTAAGGAATTTAATAAAAATTGGAATTATTTTGCTGGAATGAATGATAACCAAATATATGAATTTTTAAAATCAGATATGACTTGGCATAAACCGACGCAAAGTTTTAGTTCTTCAGACAATTTTTTTAAAACATTGTGGAATAGTACCCTTAAAGATGAGTCTGATAAATTAAGGTTTAAAAGTCAGTTTAATCATATGAGTCAATTCAAATTTGACCAACGCGACCTTAAGGCTTTTAGCATATTGGGTATATCTGTGGGTTTAAAATGGGAAAAAATTCAAGAAAAATTTAAAAAACTTGTTAAAAAATTTCACCCTGATATTAATTTGGGAAATAAAAAATATGAAGAAAAACTTAAAGTCATAACGCTAGCTTATACTCAACTAAAAAATACTTATAGAACTAAAATTGACTACTAATCTAAACATACAACCTGACATTCAATTATCTGTTAAACAAGTTTTTGGTATAGAGTCAGAAATGAAAATTGATGGCTTTTCAAAAAAAAATGAATATGTCCCAGAAATTGATAAGAACTATAAATTCGATAAAGAAACAACTCTAGCTATTTTATCTGGATTTGCATTTAATAAAAGGGTTCTTGTTCAAGGTTATCATGGAACAGGAAAATCAACTCATATTGAACAAATTGCTGCTAGATTAAATTGGCCTTGTATTAGAATAAACCTTGATAGTCACGTAAGTAGAATAGATTTAATTGGTAAAGATGCGATTGTTCTAAAAGATAATAAACAAATTACAGAATTTAAAGAAGGTATTTTACCTTGGTCAATTCAAAATCCAGTTGCCTTAGTTTTTGATGAATATGATGCAGGACGTCCTGATGTAATGTTTGTGATACAACGAGTATTAGAAGCAGATGGAAATTTTACTCTTCTAGATAAAAATAAAGTTATTAAACAAAATAAATATTTTAGATTATTTGCAACTTCAAATACTGTCGGCTTAGGTGATACAACTGGTTTATATCATGGAACACAACAGATTAACCAAGGTCAAATGGATAGATGGAATATTGTAACATCTCTCAATTATTTAGGTTTAGAAAAAGAAATGGAAATTATATTGGCTAAAAATAAAAATTTAAACAATGCTAAGGGTAAAGAAAAAATTTCTAATATGATTAAAGTTGCAACATTAACTAGAAAGGGATTTATAGCTGGAGACATATCAACAGTAATGAGTCCAAGAACTGTATTACATTGGGTGGAAAATGCAGAAATTTTTAAAGATACAAGCTATGCATTTAGAGTAACCTTCTTAAATAAATGTGATGAAATCGAAAAAAATATAATCGCTGAATATTATCAAAGATGTTTTGGAGAAGAATTACCTGAGTCTATGATTAATGTTCAGATTTAAATGAAAAATAAAGAAGATAATTTTAAAGAAAAATTCAAACAAGCCCTAATATCAACAGCGAAAGTTATATCTGATACCTATAAGATTGATTTAAATTTAAAAGACAAAAATAAAAGTTCAAAAAATTTAGAGTTCTTTGAATTAGATAATCTAGAAACAAAAAAAGATTATATAAGACTTAGAGCCGAAACAGATTCTAAAGCATTAGAACAAAAATTTTCTAACAAAAAAATATTTAAAGAAAATTTACCTAAAAATTCTTCTTACAGATCTCTTTACAATATATCTGAAAAAATAAGATATGAACTATTAGGTTCAAAAATGTTAAAAGGTATATCAAAGAATTTAACTGATAATTATTATCAAAAAATAACTTTAAAACGTAAAGATCAGCTCAAAACAAAAGAAGATGTTAACGCAACTGAAGCTTTTGAGCTATATATGCTGAAAAATTTTTTAAATATTAAACTTAATAACATATCTGATAAAATGTTAAGTTTTTGGGAAAATGACTTTGATGCTTCTTTAAAAAATCACATTAAATTTCTTACAGAAAACCTAGAAAATCAAAAAAATTATAATTCTAAATTTTCAGAAATATTAGAAAAAATGAATATTTTCAATAAAGAAAATGACAATGAAAAAAATGAAAATGAAAATGAGAAAGATGATCAGGAAAATAAATTAGATAGCGAAGATCAAAATCAAACACAAGGACATGAAGAGAAGAAACAACAAGATGAAAGCCAAGGTGGTATAGATACTGATTATGATATTGATGAGTATAAGATAGATGAACAACTGCTAGATACAGACTCAGAAAAAGAAAGTTCTGAGAAAGTAATGCAAAGAACAAAAAGTGGGATTGATGATATTGAATATAAAATTTTTACTACTAAATTTGATGAGGTTGCAAAAGCTGAAACATTAGAAAAAATTGATGAAATTAATAAATTAAGAAATAATTTAGACCAACAACTTGGTGCTTTTCAGGATTTAATTACGAAACTTGCAAATAAATTACAAAGACAGCTATTAGCCAAACAAAACAGAGCATGGGAGTTTGATTTAGAAGAAGGACTGCTAGATAGTTCAAAATTACCTAGAATCATTATGGATCCTTACAACTCACTATCATTTAAAAAAGAAAAAGATTTAGATTTTAAAGATACAGTCGTTACTTTATTAATTGATAATTCAGGATCTATGA
>MDSV01139511.1_pt1 | contig 12329 bp, 22 predicted proteins | sample 810851 | NCBI WGS metagenome assembly MDSV01 (sample SAMN05326640, study PRJNA326480) | marine metagenome | isolation source: seawater | place: Atlantic Ocean: North East | collected 2012
CAGGCCAACGACAAGATCCCGGTAAAGTTTTTAAAGGAAAAAAAATGGCTGGTCATATGGGTGATAAATTAAGAACTATGTTAAATTTAGAAATTATAAAGTCCGATGCTGAGAATAATCTACTTTATTTAAGAGGTTCAATCCCAGGCTCAAAAAATAGTACAGTATTTCTTAGAGGCTCAATAAAAAACATAACTAGAAAAACAATCAATGAAAAATATGATGCCAAGTTAAAAAAGGCAGAGGCAAAAAAAGGTAAAAAATAAATTATGAAAATTCCACTGTTAAATTTTGATAATACAAAAACTGAAACAATTGAAATTTCAGATAAGATGATTAATCTCAAGGTAAATCATAAATTAATAAAATTTGTTATAGATTGGCAATTAAACCACGCAAAACCAAGGACTGCAAAAACTAAACAGAGAAATCAGATTAGAGGTTCAACTGTCAAAATTGTTGCTCAAAAAGGTAGTGGTGGAGCTCGACATGCCAGCAAAAAAGCACCTATCTTTGTAGGTGGAGGTGTTGCACATGGACCTAAAGGATCAAATTATAAAGTAAAAAAAATAAATAAAAAAGTGAGAAAAATCGCACTAGCCCAATCATTATCTAAAAAAAATTTAGATAAGAATCTTTACATTCTTACAGATATTAAAAAAGAAATTAAAAAAACAAAAGATTTTAATAAATTTCTTGAAAGAAACAAACTCAATAATACATTAATAATTTCCGATGAAACTTCTTTAAAAAATATTAACAAATCTGCTAGAAACATCAAAAATATAAAACTTATAAGATACGAGGGAACCAACATCTACGATTTGTTTAAATATAAAAACGTAATTATGACAAGTACATCTGTAAAAAAATTACAAGAGAGGATATTGAATGAAAAAAATTAGTTTTATAGATTCGATTAGAAATCCAATAATTACTGAGAAAGCTACTATATTGTCTGAACAAAATAAGACAGTTTTTAAGGTGCATATTAAAGCAAATAAAAAAATTATTAAAAAAAATATTGAAAAATTATTTAAAGTTAATGTTATTAAAATAAATATCATTAATAGAAAAGCAAAACTTAAATTAAGACAAGGAAAAAAAACCTATAAAAGTGGATACAAAAAAGCAATTATCACTTTGAAAAAGGGGCAAAGTATTGATTTAACAACTGGAATTTAATTATGGGACTAAAAACATTTAAACCTTATACAAAATCAACAAGAGGAACTGTTATCGTAGATAAAAGTTCTTTGTGGAAAGGTTCATCATATAAACCTTTAACTAAAGGACAAAATTTTACAGGTGGACGAAATAATAACGGTAGAATTACATCCAGACATATTGGAGGAGGATCAAAACATAAGTTTAGAATAATTGATTTCTTTAGAAAAAAGAAAAACATGAAGGCAATTGTTGATAGAATTGAGTACGATCCAAATAGAACTGCTTATATAGCTTTAATTACTTATGAAGATAAAGAAAAGAAATATATAATTTGTCCCCAAGGATTAAATGTAGGCGATAAGATTGAATCAGGTAAAAATGTAGAAATTAAGATTGGGAACTCTTTAGAACTAAAAGACATTCCACCAGGAACCTCTATTCACAATGTCGAATTGATCCCTGGAAATGGAGGAAAGCTTGGAAGATCAGCAGGATCTTCGATAACTTTATCAGGTTACGACGGAGATCATGCTATTCTTAAATTATCTTCAGGTGAGACTAGAAAAGTCAACAGTTCTTGTTCAGCAACTATTGGAGTAGTTTCTAATCCAGATCAAAAAAATATTAAAATTGGAAAAGCAGGTAGAAATAGGTGGAGAGGCAAGCGACCTCAAACTAGAGGTGTTGCAATGAATCCTGTAGACCACCCACATGGTGGTGGTGAAGGAAAAACATCAGGTGGTAGAAGTCCAGTATCTCCGTGGGGTCAATCTGCTAAAGGTTTAAAAACAAGAAGACCAAAAAGAAGCGATAAATTAATTATAACAAGAAGAAAGAAAAGAAAATAATGACTAGATCAGTTTGGAAAGGCCCTTTTGTTCACCCAAGTTTGCTTAAAAAGATAGACAAACTTAAAGAGAGCCCGAATAAAAAACCAATTAAAACATGGTCAAGAAATTCTACAATTATTCCCGATTTTGTCGGTCATAGTTTCATGATCCATAACGGAAAATCATTTATACCTATAACAATTTCAGAGGAGATGGTTGGTCATAAGCTCGGTGAATTTGCTCCTACTAGAACATTTAAAGGTCATACGCCTGCAGATAAGAAAGCAGCTCAAGCAGCTTCACCAGATAAAAAAGAAGGAAGTGCGGATGCAAAAAAATAATTTAACAGTTAAAGCGATTAACAAAAATGTAAGATGCAGTCCAAGAAAAATTTCTTTAATACTAAATTATATTAAGGGAAAGAAAGCGGACAAAGCATTAAGAGATTTAGAATTTACACGAAAAAAAATCGCTAAAGATGTAAGTAAAACAGTAAAATCTGCTATTTCTAATGCTGAAAACAACCATCAATATGATATTGATAGTCTTTTTGTTAAAGAGGCGTATGTAGGAAAATCATTGGTTATGAAGAGGTTTAGACCTAGAGCAAAAGGAAGAGCGAGTCCAATAAAAAAACCTTTTAGTAGAATTACAATTGTACTTGAAGAAAAAAAACAAAAAAAGGAAGCAAAATAATGGGGCAAAAAATTAATCCAATTGGTTTAAGACTTGGAATAAATCGAGGATGGGATTCTACTTGGTTTGCTAAAAAGAAAGACTTTGGTAGATATTTAATTGAAGATTTTAAAATCAGAAATTATATAAAAAAAAATATTATAAATTCTGGAGTCTCAGAAATAATTATTGAGAGATCTTCAAAAAAATGCACTGTGTCTATCCATACTTCTAGACCAGGTTTTGTAATTGGAAAAAAAGGTGCAGATATTGAGAAAATTAAAAAAAATATAATGAAAATTACTAATAATGATGTGAATGTAAATATTAAAGAAATTAAAAAACCAGAACTTAATTCTAATTTAGTTGCTGAAAACATAGCACAGCAGTTGGTAAAAAGAATTGCATATAGAAGAGCAATGAAAAGAGCAATGCAATCTGCGATGAGGTTAAACGCAAAAGGAATTAAGGTAATGCTAAGTGGAAGATTAGCAGGTAATGAAATTGCCCGAACAGAGTGGTTGAGAGAGGGAAGCATACCTTCTCATACTTTAAGAGCAGATATAGATTATGGATTTGCTGAGGCTTTAACTACCTATGGAATTATTGGAGTTAAAGTTTGGATTTATAAAGGAGAACTTATGGCAAAAGATGTAGAAAAAGAAAAAAAGGAAAGGGTTAAAAATGCTACAACCAGTAAGAACTAAATACAGAAAAGCATTCAAAGGAAGAATTCATGGAAAAGCCGCTAGAGCTATAAAACTTAATTATGGTCAATTTGGATTAAAAGCTATGGAGCCTGAGAGAATTATAGGAAAACAAATTGAGGCAGCAAGAGTAGCGTTAACAAGATACATGAAAAGAACTGGCAAAGTTTGGACAAGAATATTTCCAAATATACCAGTCTCTAAGAAACCTACTGAAGTAAGAATGGGAAAAGGTAAAGGATCACCTGAATATTATGCATGTAGAGTAAAACCTGGAAGAATAATATTTGAGGTTGATGGAGTTACAGAAGAGGTTGCTAGAATAGCTCTTTACAAAGCATCTGCAAAACTCCCAATTAAAACAAAGTTTATAAGACGATAATTTATGGTAAATAAAAAAGAAAATAAAAAACTAACTAAAGATCAAGCCATTAAAAAAGTTCAACTACTAAAAAAAGACTTGTTTAATATTAGATTTAAAAAGATGAATAATCAGGTTGAGAATACAGCTCAATATAATGAGATAAAAAAGAACATAGCAAGATTATTTACTCAAATAAGGAATACAAAATGACTAAAAAAGTATTAAAAGGAATCGTTACAAGTGCAAAAAATAATAAAACTATTGTAGTTGAAGTTACAAGAAAATTTAAGCATCCTTTTTATGAAAAGATTATTAAGAGAACAAAAAAATATCATGCACACGATGAAAAAAATGAATTTAAGGAAGGTGAAAAAGTAACAATAATGGAGAGTAAACCTTTTTCAAAAAAGAAAACTTGGCAGGTAATGAAATAATGATTCAGGTGCAAACAGAATTAATGGTTGCAGATAATACAGGAGCTAAACGTGTTGAATGCATAAAAGTTTTAGGAGGCTCGAAGAGAAGGTATGCATCTGTAGGCGATTTAATAGTTATTAGTGTTAAAGACGCAATTCCAAAAGGTAAAGTAAAAAAGGGGGCTGTGCACAAAGCTGTTGTTGTAAGAACAAGAAAAGGAATTTATAGAGACGACGGTTCGAAAGTTCAATTCGATACAAATGCTGTAGTATTAACAGATGAAAAAGGAGAACCTATTGGTACTAGGATATTTGGTCCTGTTACAAGGGAGCTTAGAACTAGAGGTCATACGAAAATAATTTCTTTAGCACCGGAGGTACTTTAAGATGATTATAAAAAAAGGCACACAAGTAAAAGTTATATCGGGTAAAGACAAGGGAAAAACTGGTGAAATTTTAGAGATAAATAGAAAATCTGATAAAGTTAAGATTAAGTCCATCAATATGATTAAAAAACATTTAAAACCGACAAAAGAAAATAAAGGTGGGATAGTATCGAAAGAAAATTTTATTCATCTATCTAATATTAAAAATTTAGATCAAACCAAAAAAGAGAAAAAAACAACAGATAAAAAATGATACCAAGATTAAAAATAACGTACGAAAAAGAAATTATTAACAAATTAATGACTAAACTTAATGTTAAAAATAAACATCAAGTACCTAAAATAGAAAAAATAATTTTAAATATGGGTTTAGGAGAAGATGCGTCAGACGGAAAAAAACTAAAATCTTGTGTAGATGATATGGCGCTAATAGCAGGACAAAAACCTATTATTACCAAATTTAAGAAATCAATTTCAAATTTCAAAACAAGAAAAGGTTCTAATGCCGGAGTGAAAGTTACTTTGAGATCTTATAAAATGTACGAGTTTATTGATAGACTTGTTAATATAGCTCTTCCAAGAATAAAAGATTTTAGAGGATTAACATCTAAAGGAATAGATAATTCACACAATTACTCATTTGGTATTAAAGAACATATAATTTTTCCAGAGGTAAACTTTGATAAAGTTGATAAGATTAGAGGCTTAGACATAACGATAGTTACAACTAGTAAATCTAAGAATGAAGCATTAGAATTACTTAAAGAGTTTAACTTTCCAATAAATAAAAAAAAGAACTGAGGTTTAAATGGCAAAAACAAGTGCAATACAAAAGAATTTGAAAAGAATTAAGTTGGTAAAAAAATACGCAAAAAAGAGGGCAGAGCTTAAAAAGATAATTAAAAACAAAAAATTAGAATTATCTGAAAGATTTGCAGCTCAATTAAAATTAAACAAATTACCAAAAAATTCTTCAAAAATAAGAATTAGAAATCGTTGTGAGGTGTCAGGAAGGCCTCATGGTGTTTATAGAAAACTAAAGATATCTAGAATAGCTCTAAGAGATATGGCCTCTTCTGGAAAGATTCCTGGGATAACTAAATCAAGCTGGTAGGAGAAACATGACATTAACAGATCCAATAGGTGATATGTTTTCAAGAATAAGAAATGGTCAAATGAGATCATTAAATTCTATAGACATACCTTCGTCTAATTTTAGAAAAAATATTTTAAGAATTTTAAAAGATGAAGGATATATCAAAGATTTTTTTATAGAAAAATCGGAAAATAACAAAATTAGTTTAAAAATAACTCTTAAATATTATGAAGGAGACCCTGTGATAAAAGAAATTAAGAGAATTTCTAAGCCTGGAAGAAGAGTTTACTCAAGAGCAAATAGCATACCTAGAGTAATGAATGGTCTAGGTTTAGCAATATTGTCAACACCTAAAGGTGTAATGAGCGATACTGAGGCGAGAAAAAATAATCTTGGTGGTGAAATAATTTGTAGGGTATTTTAATGTCAAAAATTGGGAAAAAAAATATCGTTATACCGAAAGAATCGTCAATTAAAATTGAGGGTGGCAACTTAACTATATCTGGTCCAAAAGGATCTAAATCATTGACAATTAATGATAAAATATTTTCATCAAAAGTAAATGAAAATGAATTTCAAATACTACCGTTAAACAAAAAGATTGATAAAAAAACATCAATAATGTGGGGTACATATAGAAGCTTAATAAACAATGCTGTAAAAGGTGTTTCCGTTGGTCACGAAAAAATTTTAGAATTAAGTGGAGTTGGATTTAGAGCAAATCTGAAAGGTGAAAATTTAAATCTTCAAATAGGATTTAGTCATGACGTGAATTTTAAAATACCAAAAGATATAAAGATTATTGTTGAGAAACAAACAACTGTTAAGATTAATGGTGTTGATAAAGATTTAGTATCAAAAATAGCCGCTGATATTAAAAATTTAAAACCTGTGGAACCTTATAAAGCCAAAGGTATAAAAGAAAAAGGTCAATTTGTTTTGAGAAAAGAAGGTAAGAAAAAATAATGAAAAAAATAAATAATAAAATTAAAAGAAAAATTCGTAATCGAAAAAAACTAAAAAAAGTAAACAATAATAGGTACAGAGTATCAGTATCAAAATCACTAAATAATTTATTTGCTCAAATTATTGATGATAAACTCAAGAAAACGATAGTTTCAGCTTCTTCAATTGAAAAAGAAGTAAAAAAAAATAAGATGAAAAAAATAGAAAAATCTAATTTGATAGGTGAAATGTTGGCTAAAAGAGCTAAAGAAAACAAGATTAATGAAGTTTATTTTGATAGAGGTGAGTATAAGTATCATGGAAGAGTAAAAGCTTTTGCAGAAACACTGAGAAAAAATGGGTTGAAATTTTGAAATGGCAGAAAATAGAAAAATAGAAAGTGATATAAAAGAAAAACTTGTTGCAATTAATAGAATTACTAAAGTTGTAAAAGGTGGTAGAAGATTTGGGTTTGCAGCTTTAGTTGTTGTTGGAAATCAAAAAGGATCTGTTGGTATTGGTCAAGGTAAATCAAAACAAGTACCAGACGCAATCAAGAAAGCAACTGAGGTAGCTAAAAGAAATCTAATACAAATTCCTCTCAAAGAAGGAAGAACATTGCACCACGATGTAAAAGGAAAAAATGGTTCTGGGAAAGTTTTTATGAGAGCAGCTCCTGCTGGTACAGGTATTATAGCTGGAGGAGCAATTAGATCTGTCTGTGAAGTTTTAGGCGTTCAAGATGTAGTTGCTAAATCGCTTGGATCATCAAATCCTCATAATGTTTTAAAAGCTTGTGTAAACGGTTTAAAATCCCAAATTTCCCCAAAAATATTAGCTTCGATAAGAGGAAAAAAAATATCTGATGTAATTTTAAAAAGAGAGACAAAATGATGGAATTAAATAACTTAATAAAATTAAATAAGAAAAAAATCAGAGTGGGCAGAGGTATTGGGTCAGGCAGAGGTAAAACATCTTCAAGAGGTCATAAAGGTCAAAAATCAAGATCTGGTGTTGCAATTAAAAGTTTTGAAGGAGGTCAAATGCCTTTGTATAGACGTCTACCTAAAAGAGGTTTCAAATCATTAAATAAGGTCAAAGTAGCGATTTTAAATTTATCTAAAATTCAAAATATGTATGAAAAAGATTCAAATGATTTAAAAAACACACTTGATATTAAGATATTAAAAGAAAAAAAATTGATTAATAAAAAATATCAGAAACTGAAAATATTAGGCACAGGTGAAATAAAAAACAAGGTAGAAATTACAGCTCATTTTGCTTCCAAACAAGCTCAAGATAAAATTGTTAAAGCTGGCGGAAAAATTAACCTTATTAAAAAATAAAAGATGTCAAGTAGCAACATAAATACAGCCGGAGCTTTTAGTCAGGCTAAAGATTTAAAGAATAGAATTTTTTTTACTATTATGCTGCTTGTAGTTTATAGGCTCGGCACATATGTCCCTCTAGCAGGTATTGATCCATTAGCTTTAAAAGAAATTATGGCCTCAAGTCAAAAAGGCTTATTAGGAATGTTTAACATGTTTTCGGGGGGAGCAGTTACAAGAATGGCTATATTTGCACTGGGAATAATGCCATACATATCTTCTTCAATTATTGTTCAATTACTTACTGGAGTATCTGATTATTTTAAAAGTTTAAAAGAACAAGGAGAAATAGGAAGAAAGAAAATTACTCAAATTACAAGATATGGAACTGTTTTAATTGCATGCTTGCAAGGATATGGTGTTTCAGTCGGCTTAGAGAATGCTGGAAATTTAGTTATAGAACCAGGTCTTGGTTTTAGAATAATTACGACTATCTCATTAGTTGCTGGAACTACTTTTTTAATGTGGCTAGGTGAGCAAATTACTTTGCGAGGAGTTGGTAATGGTATTTCATTAATAATTTTTTCTGGAATTGTTGCAGAAATACCTAGAGCCTTGGCATCCACTTTTGAACTAGGGAGAACTGGTGCGTTATCAGCGATTATGATTGTTGGTATATTTGTTTTAGTTATTTTTACTGTTTTATTCATAGTATTTTTTGAAAGAGCGATGAGAAAAATCTTAGTAAATTATCCAAAAAGACAGGTAGGAAATAAAATGTATGGCGGGGAGTCATCACATTTACCGTTAAAAATTAATACGGCAGGTGTTATCCCAGCAATTTTTGCTTCTGCCTTATTACTTTTACCGGTTACTATTTCTAATTTTGGTTTTACAGAGTCTGATACATTTTTAAAAATTTCTTCAATGTTTACACAAGGACAACCTCTATACATGTTGCTTTATGCATCTGGAATAATATTTTTTGCATTTTTCTATACTTCAATAGTTTTTAATCCAAAAGAAACAGCTGAAAATTTAAGAAAATATGGTGGCTATATACCTGGTATAAGACCGGGTGAAAGAACAGCAGAATATATTGAAAGTATATTAATCAGATTGACTACTGTTGGTTCTTTATATCTAACCTTTGTATGTTTAATGCCTGAATTTTTAATTGCTAAGTATCCTATACCTTTTTATTTAGGTGGTACATCAATTTTAATCGTTGTCGTAGTAGCAATGGACACAGTAACTCAAGTCCAGACAAGATTAATGAGTTCACAATATGAATCTTTAATTAGAAAGACAAAATTTGGAAAATAATTAGTTTTATGAATCTAATTATATTTGGGCCCCCGGGGGCTGGAAAAGGAACTCAATCAAGTTTTATAGTAAATAGATATAAATTATTTCAGTTGTCGACAGGTGAAATCTTAAGAAATGAAATAAAAGAGAGAACAAGTCTCGGAAAAGAAATTCTAACAACAATGAATTCAGGTTTATTAGTAGATGATGAAATAGTAAGTAAATTAGTAGAACGATTTATTTCTAAAAACGAGTACAGAAACAAATTGATTTTTGATGGTTATCCAAGAAATACATTTCAAGCAAAAAATCTAGACTCACTATTAAAGAAATATGATCAAAAGATTAATATTGTTCTTAAATTGTCTGTTTCTGTTGAAATTATAAAAAAAAGAATTTCTGGCAGATCAGTATGCTCTATATGTGGAAAAATTTATAATGAGTATTTCAATCCAGCACCAAAAAATTCTGATTGTTGTTCCACAAAATTTTTACAAAAAAGAAGTGATGATACATTAGATGTAGCTATTAAAAGATATGAAACTTATGAAAAAAACACAAAACCTCTAATAGAGTTTTATAAGAATTTGAATTTATTAAGAGTAGTTAACGGAGAAAGCTCAATACCTGAAATTAGTAAGGAAATTAGCGATATAATAGACTCTAACGAGGGTTGACATTCAATATTAAGGCAATATAAATACGCATTTGAAACTTTAACTCATTTTAATATGGCTCGGATAGCAGGAATCAACATTCCACAAAATAAGGTTGTAAGTATCGCTCTTACCTATATTCATGGTATTGGACCTTTTTCATCAAAAAAAATTTGTGAAAAGCTTAATATCCCATCATCAAAAAGAGTTAACGAATTAACAGAAGAACAAGTATTAAAGATTAGAGAATTTATTGACGCAAATCATAAAGTTGAAGGAGACTTAAGAAGAGAGGTCTCAGTTAATATAAAGAGACTAGTAGATTTAGCTTGCTATAGAGGTACAAGGCATAAGAAAAAACTTCCTGTACGTGGACAAAGAACTCAATGTAATGCAAGAACTAGAAAAGGAAAAGCTATTGCAATAGCAGGTAAAAAATTAACACCACTAAAGAAATAAAATAATTAAATGACAAAAAAAGTAGAAAAACAAGAAAAGAAAATTGATGCTAAAAAGGTGGAAGCATCAAAAAAAGAAAATACCTTTAAAAAAAAGAAAAAAGTAAAAAGAAATATAACCTCAGGAATTGCTTACGTTTATTCTACGTTTAATAATACAATTATTTCCATAGCTGATGAAAGTGGGAACGTAGTTTCATGGTCATCTGCAGGCGCGAAAGGTTTTAAAGGATCACGGAAGTCTACACCATATGCAGCGCAAGTAGCAGCTGATGATGCTGGTGCAAAAGCTTATGAACAAGGTTTAAGAACATTAACGGTTCAAGTCAAAGGCCCTGGCTCAGGTAGAGAGACAGCTTTAAGATCTTTACAATCAAGAGGATTTAAAATTTTATCAATTAAAGACACTACGCCAATGGCACACAATGGCGCAAGACCACCAAAACGAAGGAGAGTATAAATGCAAACATCATCAAATATTATAGATAAAAATTGGAAAGCTTTAATCAAACCCAATAAATTAGAAATTAAAAGCAATGAAGATAAAACAATTGCTAAAGTTATCGCTGAACCTTTAGAAAAAGGTTTTGGTCAAACAATTGGAAACTCACTAAGAAGAATACTTTTATCTTCAATACAAGGCGCAGCTGTTACGGCAATACAAATTGATGGTGTGCTCCACGAATTCTCTTCAATTAAAGGTGTTAGAGAAGACGTGACCGATATAGTTTTAAATGTAAAAAATTTAGCCATTAAATCAACTTCTACAAGTCAAAAAAAAATAATTTTAGATATTAAAGGACCAAAAGAAGTTAAAGCTAAAGATATTACCTTAGTGCCCGATATAGAAATTTTGAACCCTGAACAAACTATTTGTAATTTAGATGAAAAAACAAACTTCCATATGGAATTAATGATAAGTAACGGAAAAGGTTATGTAGCTGCTCCAAAAAATAAGTCTGAAGATAGTCCACTAGGATTAATATCAATAGACTCCTTATTCAGCCCAGTTAAAAAAGTTTCGTTCACAGTTGAAAATACAAGAGCTGGAAGTGCTCTAGATTATGATAAATTAGTTATGACCGTTGAAACAAATGGTACTGTTGCAGCAGAGGATGCAATTGCTTACTCAGCCAGAATATTTCAGGATCAGCTGTCAATGTTTGTTAATTTTGAGGATCCAAAAGAAGTTGTTAAAGAAGTTAAGTCTGCAGAACCTGAATTTAACAGAAACTTATTAAAAAGAGTTGAAGAACTTGAACTTTCTGTAAGATCAATGAATTGTCTTAAAAATGATAATATCATTTATATAGGTGATTTGGTTCAAAAAACAGAACCTGAAATGTTAAGAACTCCAAACTTTGGAAGAAAATCATTAAATGAAATAAAAGAAGTTTTAAATACAATGTCATTATATTTAGGTATGGAAATACCAAATTGGCCTCCAGATAACATTGCTGAATTATCAAAAAAACTTGAGGAAAACAGTTATTAATGAGACACGGATTAGGTTACAGAAAGTTAAACAAAACAAGCGAACATAGAAAAGCTTTGTTTAAAAATATGCTTAATTCTTTAATAAAATACGAACAAATTATTACAACTTTGCCAAAGGCTAAAGAATTAAAACCTCAAATAGATAAAGTCATAACAATAGGAAAAAAAAATATTTTAAGTAATAAAAAAAGATTATTTTCAAAACTACAAGATAAAAAATCAGTAACAAAAGTTTTTGACGAATTATCAAAAAGATATAGTTCAAGGAAAGGTGGTTATAGTAGAGTGCTTAAAGCTGGTTTCCGAACTGGCGATGATGCACCCATGGCAGTAATTGAGCTTGTAGATAGAAATCCCGAGGCCAAAAAAATTGATAAGCCAAAAAAAGCTGAGACAAAAGATAAAAAAAAAGAAGTTCAACCAGAGCCTAAAAAAGCAAGTAAATAAATCAAGCTTTCATGCCTAAATCATATACTGTAGAAGATGACTATCA
>MDSV01184356.1_pt1 | contig 12327 bp, 12 predicted proteins | sample 810851 | NCBI WGS metagenome assembly MDSV01 (sample SAMN05326640, study PRJNA326480) | marine metagenome | isolation source: seawater | place: Atlantic Ocean: North East | collected 2012
GAATGGGAATATGCCTACGGATATTGCTAAAGATATTGTTAGTAAAAATAATTTAATCGCACTGCAACAATCTAAAGACAGTATTAAACCTTCCTATTACGCCAAGAAAGAACAGGCAGTTTTACATAGAGTTTTATTATGCTCTGCACTAAAAACCACCCTTCCTAAGATTAATGCTAAGATTAGAAAGAATGAATTAGATGCTGATGTTTTAGAATATTTCGAGAAAGATAACAAATGTGTAACAGCGGGCAAGGTTACTAAAGACTTAGAGCATATATATGAATCGTGCGAAGATTACGAAATATTAAATCCTCCCATGCTTCCAAACTTTTTATGTCCCAACAACATGTCTCAAGAAGACTATCTAACCCTAATGGCAAGAAAGGGATATACAGATTTACTTAAACCAAAAGTTGGAAAAGATAAGGATAAGCAAAAGATATATGGGGATAGATTCCATAAAGAATTAGAAGTTATTAGGAATGCAGATCTGTTTGGCTATTTTCTAATTGTGCAAGATATCATTAGGCATATAGAAAAAGATATGGGATGTTTAGCTGGACCGGGAAGAGGTTCTGCCGCTGGATGTCTAATATCATATCTCGTTGGTATTACTAAGATTGACCCAGTAGAACATGATCTTTTATTTGAGAGATTTTATAATGCTGGTCGTAACACTGGTGGACATGTATCTCTTCCCGACATTGACATGGATGTTCCGGGTAAGAGGCGAGACGATGTTATAGATTATTTAAAGAACACTTATGGTCATGAGCATGTTAGTCAGATGATTACATTTGGAAGACTACAAGGAAGAAGTGCTATAAAAGAAGTACTTCGCATAAATGAAGCTTGTTCTTTTAGTGAGATGAATGCTATAACTAAGAGTGTACCTAATGAGGCAGATATATCAGATCAACTTGCAGAAATGGACGATGAAGACAGATCAATTATACGCTGGGCCTTAATCAATAGGGCAGATGAATTGAGAGACTTTTGCCACATCACAGACGATGGAAAGCTTGAAGGTGATTACGCTGAATACTTTCAGCAGGCAATCGACATAGAAGGTACATTCAAAACTCAAGGTAAACACGCAGCTGGCGTTGTGATATCTAAAGATAAATTAAAAAACGTATGCCCAATGGTAGCACAGAAAGGTTCTACGGAGAAAATGGCGGGATTAGAAATGTCTGATCTAGAAGCACTAGGTCATGTAAAATTTGACGTTCTAGGAATTAACCTTCTAGATAAACTAATGAAAATTAAGGAACTAAAAAATGGCTAACAGAGACTTTATCGTATTCGACTTTGAGACAGGAAGTCGTAACCCTCATCAAACTCAACCTACACAAATTGCAGCATTGGCACTAGACGGTAGGAACTTATCTATGAAAGGTACTTTTAATAGTGAAATTAGACCCATACTTAACGACGAAGCTGCGATAGCTGCTGGTCTAGACCCTATTGAAGACGGGGCTTTAAAAGTTACTGGTAAGAATAGAAAAGATTTAGCTAAAGCTCCTACGTTAAAATCAGTTTGGAAAAAGTTCTGTACATTTGTAGATAAGTATAATTGGAAAAAAGACCCTTTCTTTAACCCTATTCCTGTAGGTTTTAATATTATTGGCTTTGATATGATTATTATTAATCGCTTATGTAAAGAGTATGGACCGTTCGATGAAGGTAGGCAACAGCAAAAGATCTTTAGTAAAATTCATAAATGCGACGTTATGGATAATATGCATATGTGGACCGAAGGCGACCCAAGTATTAGGTCAATTAGCATGGATACCCTGAGAGATCGCATGGGATTAAGTAAAGAAAATGCACATGATGCGTTGCAAGATGTAAAAGATACAGCTAACATATTTATAAAACTATTGAAGACTCATCGCGCAGTCTACCAGAACATTGAACTAGATAAGGCGTTTGCAAATGGAAACCTATATATCAAATGATTATGACGACAAGCTGACTTGGCAATTATTTGCAGACGGTAAAACCAAGGGTGTATTTCAATTAGAAAGCAATCTTGGTAAGTCTTGGTCAAAAAAACTTTCTCCCCATAATATTGAAGAACTGTCTGCACTTATCGCCATTATCAGACCGGGATGCTTAAAAGCTTTCGTAGATGGTAAATCTATGAGTCAGCACTTTATTGACAGAAAACATGGGAGGGAAGAGGTTACATATTTGCATGAATGTTTAGAAGAAATTTTACTACCTACGTATGGAGTGCTTGTATATCAAGAACAATCTATGCGTATTGCTCAAAAGGTCGCAGGATTTAATCTACAAGAAGCAGACGAATTGCGTAAAGCTATCGGCAAGAAAAAAGCCGACTTGATGGCTAAAGTTAAAACTAAGTTTATCAAAGGTTCTAAGAAAACAGGAATGGTTGATAAAAATACAGCAGAAGAAATATTTAGTTGGATTGAAAAGTCTTCTAGGTATGCTTTTAATAAATCTCACAGCATATCATACGCTGTTTGTTCTTATTGGAGCGCCTACCAAAAGGCTCACAATACTGAAGAATTCTTTTTATCATACCTTTACTACGCAAACGAAAAACAAGATCCACACCAAGAAGTATATGAATTATTGTCAGAAGCAAAGTTGTTTGACATTGAAGCTAGAACGCCAAGTATTATTAATTTTTGTGACAAGTTTAATGTCAAAAATCACAAGGTATACTTTGGGATTAAAGATATAAAATCTCTTACTGGCAAAACAGGAGACAGGGTAGTAGAAGGGATAAAGAACGCAGAAGACGAACGTAAGAAAAAGATAAAGAAATTTACATGGTTAGAAATTTTATTATTCTTTGCTCCCAAAATAACCTCAACAGCTTTTAAAGCATTGGCATCTGTTGGATTCTTTAGAGATTTCAATGGTAAAATTAGTAGAAACAAAGCATTGTATGATTATGAAATATATAGAACATTAACCAAAGCGGAGCAAACTTGGATTCAAAACAATTATGATAAGTGTAAGTGGGAGGATTTCATTCATTGCTTAAAGTCTCTTGCTCCAACAAAAAAAGAAGGTGGCGGCACTAGTAAGATAGCTAGAAAACAAATTGTAGAAAATGAGATACAACTATTAATAGATCCACCATACAGCCTAGAAGATGATCCCAACTGGATTGTTGACCAAGAAACTAGATTTTTAGGATGCCCAGTTACATTAACAAAAATAGATACAGCAGACACCTCCGCTGCCAATACTACGTGCAAACAAATAGTAAATGGCAAGAAGGGCAAAAGCCTTTGCCTAGCAGGAAACATACAAAGGCTCGCTGAATACACGATTACTAAAGGTGACTCTAAGGGTAAAACTATGGCGTTTCTTACAATTGAAGATGAAACATGCCTTTTAGACAGCGTTATAATATTCCCAAAAGTCAAGGCTAAATATAAATATATATTATATGAGGGAAACAATCTAATCTTTTGCGGGTCTGTTTCAGGAAACGATACGTCTTTTATTGTTGATAAAATTTACGAAATATAAAAGTTGTTTTTTTATATTGTCACAGCTAATATACTAAGATAGGAGAAAATATGAATAATTGCTGTTTTACAGGTTATTTTACAGAAAACCCACAAACATCCATCGTAGGCGATATCGTACTCGCTGAATTTGTAGTGGTCACATATACCTACAGAAAGACCAAAAGCACTGGTGAAAAAAGCAGGATACCCACATATTTGCACTGTGAAGCATGGCACACTGGAGCGGAAACTTTAGAGCGTTTCGCAACCAAAGGTACTAAGATTACATTTAATGCTACGGCAAAAAACATATCTAAGGACGATGACAATATAGTATTTAGAATTAACGAGTTTGACCTATGTGGTGAAGATGTATAAGTGGATTTGCTTATCTATCAAGGTACGAAATAAACTTGGAAAAATTTAAGAAGGAATAACATGCGAAAAAAAAGAATACTTTTTTGTAGTGAGGCAACATTTCTAAATACAGGATATGCCACATATACTAGAGAGATTATGAACTATCTTCAAAGCACCGACAAGTATGAATTAGGAGAACTAGCTTCCTATACGTATAAGGGGCATCCATATGGAGAAACATGTCCTTGGAAATTTTACGGAGTTCAGCCCCACCCAGAAGCGCCAAAAGAAGAACAAGAGCATTATAAATCTAATCCAACTTACCAGTTTGGTGAATATAGATTTGAAGAAGTCTGTCTTGATTTTAAACCAGATGTTGTTTGTGACATTAGAGATTTCTGGATGATGGACTTTGTTGACAGATCTCCATTTAGAAACTTTTTTAAATGGTGCATCATGCCAACCGTAGACGCTGCTCCACAGGGCAGACAGTGGATAGAAACGTATGCTTCAGCAGATGCCTGCTTATCGTACTCGGATTGGTCTGGAGAAGTTCTAAAAAACCAATCTGGTGGTAAAATAAACTATCTTGGCTCATCCCCACCCTCTGCTCATCCTGCATACAAACCAGCTGATAACGCTGCTGCCTTCAGACAATCTATTGGTTTGCCAGCCGACTTGAATATTATCGGAACGGTAATGAGAAACCAAAGAAGAAAATTATATCCCGATTTGTTTGAGTGTTTTAGAAATTTATTAGACAGTGTAGACAATCCAGATGATTATGCTTTATATTGTCATACTAGCTATCCAGACATGGGCTGGGAAATACCAGAACTATTGCAACAACATTCCCTGTCTTCAAAAGTTCTTTTTACGTATTTTTGCCAAGACACAAGAAAGCCATTTCCATCTTACTTCAGAGGTGCTGTTACCACATCTCCTTATACTGGTAAGAACAATGCACTATTATGTAGCGTTAGAAACGGTTTAAGCTATGAAGACTTGTCTTCTATTATGAGTACGTTTGACCTGTACGTGCAATATGCAAACTCAGAAGGCTTTGGGCTACCACAGGTAGAAGCTGCTGCGTGTGGCGTTCCCGTCATGTCTATAGACTATTCAGCCATGAGTAGCGTTGTAAGGCAATTAGACGGAGTTCCATTACCAGTAAAAGCTTTATATAAAGAACTTGAAACTGGATGCTACAGGGCTGTACCAGACAATAAGGCTTCAGCTGAATTGATAAAAGAATTTTTTAATCTACCTTCTTCAATGCGTAAAATAAAAGGTAATGAAGCTAGGAGAAAGTTTTTGCAAGAATTCCAATGGGATAAGAGTGGCAAAATGTGGGAAGATTATTTTGACAGCTTTGAAATCTCAGACGAAAAAGACACATGGCTATCTTCTCTACGCATAGTACAGCCAGAACCTATGAATGAACAAGTAAAACAAATGGATGCTCATAGTCAAGCTCAGTGGTTAATTTCAAGAGTTTTATGCGATGCGGATAGGCTCAATACTTTTATGGAATCTAGACTAACGAGAGATTTACTATACAAATGTTCAACGTCTGTTACTGGCGGTATGTATTTTAATGAATCTTCAGCGCAATTCGACAGTAAAAACATAAGAGCAGAATTTGATTTAGAGAAGGGCTATGACCACATGGTAAACCTAGCCAACAGGCACAATCACTTTGAGCAAATGAGAGGAAAGGCTTTTAATATAACATGAAGATATTATATATAGGACATTACAAAGAAACTGGCGGCTGGGCAAAAACTTCTTTAGATCATATACTGTGTCTTGATAGGGCTGGGTGTGATGTAGTGTGTAGATCTGTAAACCTCACACCTCAAGCAATGTCTAGAGAAATACCAAAGAGGGTAGAAGAACTTGAGAAAAAAGATCTACAAAATGTAGACTATTGCATTCAATCGTTACTACCACATCATATTGTCGGTTCTAGAAAATTTAAAAAGAACATTGGCCTTTTTGTAAGCGAGAACAGCACGATTAAGCATGTTTGGCTCAATGATCTTCAACAAGTAGATGAAATCTGGGTTCCTAACCATTTAAATAAAGAGGTGCTAAACAGAGATGGGCTTGAGAACGTTAAGGTAGTGCCTTACGCTTTTGATTTACAAAGCTATGACCAAGGCGGTAAAAGAATAGAACTATACCCCATAGATAATAAGTATAAATTTTATTTTATAGGAAGTACAGATGGACATGGCAATATTTGTGGCGATAGAAAAAATATATCATCATTACTCAGAGCTTACTATAGCGAGTTCCAAAACGGTGAGCAAGTTTGCTTAATATTAAAAGTAAGAATGTTTATGAAAGAAGCTGAACACGTTAAAAAACTTATCAATGAAGAAGCAAACAAAATTAAACAAACCTTAAGAATGTACGATGATCTTGAAAAATACCCCCAACACGTAGTGTGGGGAGACGATGTAGATAATGATATGATTCAAGGACTACATAGAACTGCTGATTGTTATGTAACAATGTCTCACGGCGAGGGTTGGGACGTTCCTGCCTTTGAAGCTATGTGTTATGGTAATACTCCCATCTGTCCTAAAGAGGGAGGACATCTTGAGTACATAGACCCAGACAATCAAAACACAGGAAAACTAATTAATGGTGTTTATAATGTTTGTAATAATTTAAATCCTGCATTCCAAGAGGTTGGAACTGGTAGAGAAAATTGGTTTTGTGCTAGCGAAGTAGAAATGAAAGAAGCCATGAGATTCTATTACGAGAACAGACATACTATAGATAGATCACAAGGAATAAAGCAAGCGGAAAAATTTTCATACGAGAATGTGGCTAAGATAATAAAGGAGAATTTACAATGAATTTAACAAAAAGGATTATCAAAGCCTGTAACAGTCCTCAAGAGAAAAAAATGAATATAATTTTATTACATTCAAATGAAAGATATGAATCTACACTTGCAGAAACTGGGCATAACTTCTTCTGTCCATCATTTGATGATGAAACTAGCTGGGAGAATTGTATTAGTAAAAAACCTGACAATGTATTTATACTTGGTAAACAAGCCTTAACTTATCAATTTATTTCAGCTTTAAACCCAGACATTATTATTGGTCAAGATAGAAACAAGCACTGGGGAGTTGTAAACAACATATGTAATATTATACATATACCATCTATTTTAATAGAAAGATATCCACCACCAGTATCTCAAGAATACAACGAAAAGGTAGAGGCAATAAAATCTATTTCAGCTGACGTTAATGTGTTTGATAATAGGAACTGTGAGAAAATGTGGAATTTATTAAATTCAACAACTATTGAAGACCCCATAGATTCCAATATTTTTAAGGTTCATAAGGACACAAAGAAAACGCAAGACATGATGACGGTGATTCACAACCACGATCAAGACCATAGAGTAAAAGCAATTTGGGACTTTATCGTACAAGAATTTCCATCTATCAAGTGTGTTGGTAATTTTATGAATGTATCTAATCCCTGCGAATCTGTAGAAGATTTAGTGCAAGAATATAATCAATCTAAAATTTATGTTAACATGAACATGACCTCATCTTCCGCGATGAAAGAAGCCATGATGTGCGGTTGCGCTGTGGTTACTATGTCAGACCAAGTAAATGATACAATTGAAGATGGAGTCAATGGGTACGTATGTATGGATTTGATGGAAATGAAACAGAAGATAGAAATACTTTTAACCAACCCCGATATACTTGCAGAGATGTCAAAAAAAGCTGAAGAGTCAGTAACTAAAAGATGCTCTGTAGATAATTTTAAAAATTCTTGGAATGATATATTTAACACAATACAAAAAGGAATTACACAATGAGATTGAATATCGCTAAAACTAAAGATCAAGAAATAGAAGGATATAAAAATGTTGCAGCAAACGAACAGATTATTGAGAATGTACAAAGTGTAGCAAATAACTCTTGTGAAGAAATTTTGTGTTTGAATTCTTTAGAAAATTTACCTAATGAAATTGGAAACAAAGTATTAGAATTGTTAGTGCAAAAAACGAGAAATTTGGGAACTCTTCATATTTCTGGTTTAGATTTTAACTCATTGTGCAACTCTTATATTAACGACACTGTTAGTATTAAAGATGTTAATTCAGCATTATCTAACGTTAAAACAATTTATAACTATAAAGAAATAATTATGAACCTAGAACAAAAAGAATTTGTAATTGAAGTGTTGCTTCTAAAAGGACAAACCTACCAAATAGAAGCTAAGAGAATAAAAAACAATGCCTAAGAAGCGTAAACAACGAAATGTAACAACGATAAAGACCTTATCCAGACAGGATCAGCCTTTCGTTACCATTGTTTTGATATGCGATAAACCTGCCCACAGGATGAAGTCTTATGGGCCAACACCTCTTATAGAACTAAATAAGAAAAAACAAAAGCTCATTGACCAACAAGTAGAAATTATAAAACATGCGTTTGAGAATTTTGAAATTATTATGTGCTGCGGCTCAGACTCTTATAAAATAGCTAATTATATTTACAAAAAACACTCAGATATAAATATTAGAATTATAGAAAATCAAATATACCAGCAATCAAACTCTTGTGAAAGTTTAAGAATCTGTTTAAATAATACGGGTAATGACAACGTGCTAGTAATTAGTGGATACACGAAGATAAATAAGGGTCTTTTTAGGAATTTTATATTTAATGAATCTCATGTAATAGCAACAAAAATATTTGCCAAAGGATTTGATGTGGGCCTTAATGTGAACAAATTAGATCATGCAGAACATTTTTCTTTTGGGGCTACCCTGTGTTGGCTAGAAACGTTATTTTTAAGAGGCGATACTATCATTCAAAACTTAATGAAAATTATATCTCAAGAAGAATACAAAAAGAAATTTATCTTTGAAAGCTTAAATGCACTAATACAAGATAATAATAAAATCAAAACCAAGGTAATTAGCAATAAAAGAATTCTCAAAATAGATAACATTAGTATATACAACAGTTTAATCAAGGATAAAAACCATGAAATTTGTTATAGATAATTATGTTCAACATAACCACACCCAGCCTTTATATTTTCATAAACACATCAACGACGATTATGAAGAACACAGCGCTGTGCTGCTTAATAATCATGGGGTGGGAACTTATGACACATTCGATTCGATGCAACCTGACGTTTATGTAACAAGCGCGACTCTGATTACGCAGGAAGCTATTCAATACCTGTCTGAAAATCCAGTAATGACTGTAATCAATGTTCAGAACATTAAGTCTAGCGAAGTTTTAGTCTTGGAAGAAATCATAACAGATAATAATATTAATTGTTTATTCTTTTTTGGAAATCATCATAAAAGGGTTCAACCAGTTACTAAAAGAATAAGATTTGAAAGAATACTAGACTGTGCTGACACTAATCTAAACATTGGAGAGAGCAAGTTAAAATATAATATTGAAAAACTAATCCTGTGCGCTGGAGATGTTGAAATTAAAAACTACGGTAAAACATTTCATATAACTTCAACAGACAGAGAGCTTGGTGGAGCGATTGATTTTATTCTACCAGTTCATTTATTAAAAACATTATACTCAAACTATAATGAAATTGTTATAGCTGATTGTAATTATTCACTCAGTCAATGTTTTTTTGATGCTTTATCTATAGGATGTAAGGTTTACTACGATGTTATCTCAGAAAATGAAAGACAAGTAGTAGAAAATACAGTCAAAAAATTGCTAGGGGAATATGACATATCTTACACTTCGCAAAATAAAATAAATGATTTTTCAGACATACAAAAAATTGTTTTGCAAAAACACACTTCTGCCAATAGGACTAAAAGCCTTTTGTCACAAATACCAAACGCTATACCTGTAGGTGCATAAATGGAAATAAAACAAGATATTGCGTTTTTAACACATCTTTTTTATAGAGATCCAGCAATTTATTTGTTGGATAAGCTAAGGGATTTTGGGGACCATAAGATAAGGATATCCTTACTTTCAGAAGGAAAATTTAACGATAAAATATTAACTCATGCTAATAATATATTCTCTGACGTAGACCACTTGGTATTGAAAGAAAATAGAGGCTCTGATCAATGGGGATTATATAATTTATATACAAGGTTTTTAGATGACATAGAAACTGATTGGATTTTCTACACACATGATAAACATATATCTAAACTAGAATGGTTAGATGAATGTATAGACCCCCTTATGGAAAATTCTATTTTAGAAAAACACTTAGAAGATTTATCTATTGGTATGATTTCTAGTACGAACTGGAAGATGACTAACTTATCGGAAGCTGAAATTACTGAGACTGTAAATGAAATGCCAGCTAGCCGCAGAATAGCTATCGTCAGACAAAGACACACACTATGCTGGCTAAGAGAATTACAGTTCATATTGTTGCAAAACACAGGTTTTCAAGATATGGATAATGTCAACCCTACGTTTACCGCAGGTAATTTATTCTTCATAAGAAACCACGTTATTTCTCAGGCTTTACAGTGTGTCTTAGACCCTAGCTTTTTTGAAGATGTATATAGATGTGACGGAGATGTGGCACATGCTTTAGAAAGATTTTATTTCTACGTATCTACATCTTTGGGATATGAAAATAAGTTTTTATCCTCAGAAGAAAAGGTATGGATACAACATTCTGCAACAAGTAATAAAACAATTCAATCTAATGAACCACCACCAAAGGGATTGCGTGAAGCTAACGATTTAAATAAAACCAACAGAACCTTCACGCCTTTTCAAAAATAAGGAAACTAATTATGAATTTTGGATTTTATATATCAGATTTGAAAAAAAATGAGCATTCTTTAAACAGTTTTACTCCTACAATATCTGACGCTATTAAAAGAGGCATTATTGAAGACGCTAGCGTATTTTTTGATGTTTCTGGAGGTAATTTCCCAGAATTAAAATGTGGCACATTCAACTCAACAGACCTATCTCACTTTAAAGGCAGTTTATTTTTTATAGAACAAGATCTAATTAGAAGAGTTGTTAATAGTATTAATAAAATTGACGTATACTTAGGCTATGGGTATGGCGAAAGAGATGTGTTAAATATATTATTTCTATTAAGTCAAGATATGAAAGTCAAAGCTATATGTAGATCCCAAAAGGATGTAGATGACTTTCACAGAATCACAGGAGTCAGACCACTCGGACAAGCTGAAACTCCAGAACAAATCATCGCGCTAATGAAGGAGGGCAGTCATGAAGATAAATAAAAACAATGGCATAAATGACGTAGAAATAGAAAAGCAAATCATTGATTTATATTGTGAAAAAAAATGCAGCACATATGAAATAGCTGAAAAATTTAAAACATATCCAAATAAAATCAGAAGGTTCTTGGAAAAGAAAGGTATTAAATTATATGATAAAGCTGAAGCTCAGGAAAATGCTTTAAAAAGAGGAAGGTCTAAAATACCAACCAAGGGCAAAAAAAGAACTAAGGAAGAAAAACTAAAAATTAGTGCGGGACTCAAGAAGCAATGGGACAATTTAAATCCTGACAAATATAATGAACGTGTGGATATGGCTAAGGAAAATTTTGAAAATAGGACACAGGAACAGAAAGCAAGCATGAGAAGCGCTGCAACAAAAGCTATTAAACAGGCTGCTGTTGAGGGATCTAAATTAGAAAAATTCTTAAAATATGAACTATCTAAAGAAGGATATATTATAGAAATTCATAAGAAAGATCTTATAGTAAATCAAACTTTAGAAATTGACATGTACTTTCCTCAGATAAGAACTATAATAGAGATAGATGGACCATCTCATTTTCTGCCAATTTGGGGCGAAGACAAGTTGAAAAAGCAAATTAAAGCAGATCAAAATAAAACAGGGTTGATTTTAAGCAAGGGTCTTGCTATAATAAGAGTGAAAAGCCTAGCAGACTCCCTAGCTCTGTCTGTTAAAGAAGAGTTGAAGAATAAATTGTTAGGCATTTTAGAGTCAATCAAGTCCAAGTTTCCAGAAAAGTCTAAGAGATATATTGAAATTGAAATATGAAAGGAATAGAATGTTAGATACAGAAGAGAACCTTTTTGAAGGAGTAGAAGAATTGAAAACACCATCAAATACTGATACGTCAGTTAAAAACATGGTTTCAGAAGATGTACCAAGCATGTTGTCTCCAGAGTGGCATGATTACGCTATGACGCTCTTTGAGGAAGATGAGATGATGAATGGTCATCCCCTCGTAACGGGGCTTAGAAGGGTATCTGAGCTTGTTCTGGGGCCAATGGCATTCAGTGGTCCTACTTGGGTAAAACCTACAGATCGTGACGATCATCATGGCAGAGCTACTGTTATATTTACCATAGAATTTGCTAATGGGTTAAAATGCTCAGAAGTAGCAGATTCGTGGGAGGGTAATACTGATGACATGTTTTGCGCATTTGCCGTAGCTATTGCTA
>MDSV01236322.1_pt1 | contig 12327 bp, 15 predicted proteins | sample 810851 | NCBI WGS metagenome assembly MDSV01 (sample SAMN05326640, study PRJNA326480) | marine metagenome | isolation source: seawater | place: Atlantic Ocean: North East | collected 2012
GCATTCAAATAGGGTGGTGAACCTTCAAGTTTTGAAAGTGAAATTCTCTTTGAATTATCACATGAGGAATAAGTAAAAACAAATAAAATTAAGATTAAGATTTTTTTCATAATGTAAAGCTATAATTTTTAGAAATATACTTCAAACTAACAATATCGAAAAAAGAATTTAAAAACATTTTTTATTATTTAAAAGCTTTTACTTAATTTTGTGTTCTTAAAATTTAAAATGGCAAATCATAAGTCTGCAATTAAGAGAATACGTTCCAGTGATGTAAAAAGGTCTGCGAATAGACTTCAACACAAAACTGTTAGAAATGCTATTCGAAATTTAAGAAATAACTCAAATAAAAAAGATGCAAAAAAACAGCTTCCAAAAGTTATTTCCTTATTAGATAAATTGGTTAAGAAAAATATAATTCATTTAAATAAAGCTTCTAACCTCAAATCTAAACTAGAAAAACACGTAGCTTCACTATAGCAAAGATTAGTTTTTAGGAATTCATTGAAATCAAAAACTCCTCATTACTTACTGTTTTAGTAAACCTGTCATTCATTGATTCCATTGCTTCAACTGGATTCATGTCAGCAAGATATTTCCTTAAAACCCACATCCTTTGGATTGTATTTTCATCTAATAGAAGATCATCTCTCCTTGTACTCGATGATATTAAATCTATGGCTGGGAAAATTCTTCTATTAGATATCTTTCTATCTAATTGTAGTTCCATATTACCTGTTCCTTTAAACTCTTCAAAAATCACCTCATCCATTTTCGATCCAGTCTCTGTGAGTGCAGTAGCTATTATTGATAAAGAACCACCATTTTCGATATTTCTAGCAGCTCCGAAAAACCTTTTTGGTTTATGTAGTGCATTTGCGTCGACACCTCCACTAAGTATCTTACCAGAGGCTGGTTGAACTGTGTTGTAGGCCCTAGCAAGTCTTGTAATAGAGTCTAAAAGTATAACTACGTCATGACCGCACTCAACTAATCTTTTGGCTTTTTCTAAAACTATATTTGCAACTTTTACGTGTCTATCTGCAGGTTCATCAAATGTTGATGCAACTACCTCACCCTTGACATTTCTTTGCATATCTGTAACTTCTTCTGGTCTTTCATCTATAAGTAAGATTATTTGATAAACCTCGGGATGATTTGCAGCTATTGCATTTGCAATGTCTTTAAGGAGCATTGTTTTACCAGTTTTTGGTTGGGAAACAATCATACCCCTTTGACCCTTTCCAATTGGTGAAAAAAGATCAATAATACGTGTGGAGATTGTATTTTGTTTTTCCGCTAACTTAAATTTCTCTTGAGGAAATAATGGTGTTAAATGTTCAAATGAGACCCTGTCTCTTACAACTTTAGGTTCTTGCCCATTAATACTGACAACCTTGATTAAAGGAAAATATTTTTCACCTTCTTTTGGAGGTCTTACAGTTCCTAGGACAGTATCACCTGTCTTTAATCCAAAAAGTCTAATTTGAGACTGAGAAACGTAAACATCATCAGGTGATGATAAATAATGATAATCAGATGACCTTAAAAAACCATACCCCTCATTCATTATATCCAAAACACCTTCGGAATTTATTATTCCATCAAACTCATAATCAGGTTCTTTATACCTATTTCTGTTGTCTCTATTATGGAAATTATCATAGTTTTTGTGACCATGTTGATTTCTGTTTTTGGGATTTGGTTTATTGAAGGGTTTGTTTGAACCTTTTTCTTTTTTATGAAAGCTATTTTTTTCTATTGATGATTCGATTTTATCATTACTCTTTTTGATAGGTACCTTATTGTCATTTTCCTTTGACGAGTCTTCTTTCAATGTTTCAGGCTTAGAATTTGATTCAGGATTTGTTGACAAAAAGTCAATAATCTGATAAATTAATTCTTGTTTTTTTAAACTAGCTATTTTTTTAATTTTTAATGATTTTGCAATATCCTGTAATTCAGATATTTTTTTTTCTTTTAATGTGGATATGTCATACATGTTATGAAGTTGATAAAATTTGTGGAAAAATAACTCTTAGAAAAAAGAGTAATTCAATGCAATATTACAAAAAAATATGAAAGTCAACTTATTTTTTTTTAATTTTCAATATATGATCCAAAGAATTCAATCTCTATATTTATTTTTTTATTTAATTATTAAATCTTTTTTATTGTATCTATACTCGAATGATGAAAATTCATTTCATTTTTTTATAAATGAATTTGACCTTTTTTTCTTAGTATTAATTCTTTTAATTGTTACTTCAACTGTTACTTTATTTAGTTTTAAAAAAAGGAAAATTCAAATTAAATTAATTTACTTTTTGATTACTATTCAATTGATTATTCTAATCTTAATATTAAATACGGTTTTTAAAACCGATAACTCAATAAATTTTTTGCTGAATTACAGAAATTGTCTTTATTTATTTGGTTTGATATTACTTTTACTTTCCCTTAGAGGAATTAAAAAGGATCAAAACTTGATTGACTCAACAGATAGAATACGCTAAATTTTAGATCTTTTTGCCTAATTCAATAATATTCATATTCTCAATCTCTTGATTAATTATCTCAAATTTTATCATTGTCCTAATTTTATGAAAACCATATTTCCCTGCTGCTCCAGGATTTATATATAAAATATTTTTTGATTTTAAATATTTGACCTTTAAAATATGAGAATGTCCACAAACCAAAATATTAGGTTTATGAGAATTAATTAATGTATCGACCCTAGATGATAAATTTTTTGATTTTCCTGCAATGTGTATCATCAAAACTTTTAAATTTTCAATATCAAATATTTCAAACTCAGATAGACATTTTCTTAAATAATTATTGTCGATATTCCCATATACTCCTCTGAAAAATGAAATCTTTTCCAGTTTTTTGTAAACTTCTGTTGAGCCAAAATCTCCTGCATGCCATACCTCATCAGAATTTCTTGCGTACATTTCAATTCTATCATCAATGTATCCGTGGGTGTCGGAAAGAACTAGAATTTTTTTCAATTTTTTTAATAAATAATAAAATGAATTCAATTTAAGAATTGTCATTCTAATATATTTGTGGTGTGAGATATTTTTTACTTATTAGTTATTGCGGAACTAAATATCATGGATGGCAACGACAACCAAACTGTTTAAGTATTCAACAAACAATAGAAGATGCAATTTCCATAATTTTGAAGGAAAAAATTTCATTAGTTTCTGCTGGTAGAACTGATACCGGAGTTCACGCAATCAATATGTATGCCCATTTCGACGCAAATATTAATGAAGTAATCGAATCTAAATTGGTTAAACTACTAAATAGTTTTTTAGATTATAGTATAAGTATCAAAAAAATCATAAAAGTTATTGATAACGCCCATGCGCGTTTTGATGCAATTTCACGAACTTACAAATACAAAATTTCTTTCTTTAAAGATCCATTTAAACACGAAAGATGTTTTGAATTAAAAAAGGATATAAATTTCAAAAAAATAAAAAAAGCATCAGAAATTCTTCTTGTTCATAAAGATTTTAAATCATTTTCTAAAACAAGATCAGATGTTACGAATTATTTATGTGATATTTCAAGAGTAGACTGGACCTTTGATGACAATCTAGCCGAATTTACAATTACTGCAAATAGATTTCTCAGAAATATGGTTAGAGCAATTGTTGGGACCCTTATTGAGGTTGGTAATAATAAAATTTCAATTGAAGACTTTAATAAAATAATAATTCAAAGAGACAGGGAAAAAGCTGGATTTTCTGTTCCTGCATGTGGTTTGTATCTATTAAATGTTGAATATCCGGAGCATATTTTTTTAAAAAATGAAAAAAAATAATATTTCATACTTTGATTTAAGACTATTTAAAAAAGTAATGGTTTATGCAAAGCCATATATTAAAACTTATTACATGGTCTTGATAGCAGCAATTTTACTTTCTTTATTTTCAACATTAAATCCATACTTATTAAAAATCACTGTGGACGACTATATTACCCCAGGAAATTATAATGGGTTGATGACTTTTATTTTCGTAATGCTAATCGTTCTGTTACTTGAAGTTATTTTTCAATATGTGTTTGTGTTTTACGCAAATTGGCTAGGTCAAATGATAATCAAAGATATTAGAGTTTCCCTATTTAAAAAATTGGTAAGTTTTAAAATGATGTTTTTTGACAAATCGGCAGTAGGAAGACTGGTTACTCGTTCGGTTAGTGATATTGAATCAATAGCAAATATTTTTAGTCAGGGATTATTCATGATATTTGCTGATTTTTTAAAAATGGGGGTAGTTGTAATAGTCATGGTTATAATCAACTTCGAGCTTTCTTTAGTTGTTTTTTCGATTCTTCCACTAATAATTGTCGCTACTAGAATATTTCAAAAGTCAATGAAAAAAGCTTTTGAACAAGTTAGGGTGGAAATTTCAAACATGAATACATTTCTTCAAGAGAGAATTACCGGTATGAGAATAGTACAAATTTTTAACAGAGAAAAGAAAGAATTAGAAGCATTTAAACTTATAAATAAGAGGCATAAAAATGCATGGCTAAAAACCGTTTGGTATAACTCTATTTTTTTTCCAATTGCTGAATTATCAACATCAATAACTCTTGGTCTTTTAGTTTGGTACGGAGGTTTAAGGACATACTCTGATAATGATTTTTCCTTAGGTGTATTGTTTTTATTTATTCAATTATCTCAAAATTTATTTCGTCCATTAAGGCAAATTGCAGACAAGTTTAATACACTTCAAATGGGGATGGTAGCAGCAGATAGGGTTTTTGAAATACTAGACAAAGAAGAACCTGAAGATAATAGGCTAATTGAACTACCAATTAATTTAAAAGGCAATATAAATGTTGAGAATTTAAACTTTTCTTATGTCAGCGGACAAGAAGTTTTAAAAAATATAAATTTTAAAATTAATGCTGGTGAAAAAATTGCGTTAGTCGGATCAACTGGTTCAGGTAAGTCAACACTAATAAATCTTATTCTTCTTCTCTATGATTTTAAAAAAGGTGATATAAAAGTAGACGGAGTTTCTATAAAAAAAGTTTCAAGAAATAATTTAAGGTCTCACATAGCAAGTGTTTCTCAGGATATATTTTTGTTTGCAGACAGTATATTTAATAATGTAACTCTATACAACCCTAAAATTAAATTACGTGATGTCGAAAAAGCAGCCAGTGAAATAGGAATTGATAAATTTATCAAGAAATTACCTAACGGATTTAAACATATTGTCAATGAAGGAGGAACAATTCTTTCTTCAGGACAAAGACAACTTATATCTTTTTTAAGGGCATATATTACAAATCCAAAAATTTTAATTCTAGACGAAGCAACTTCTTCAATTGATTCTTTCACAGAGGAACTTATACAAACTGCAACTGATAGAATTATTAAAAATAAAACCTCAATCATAATTGCTCATAGGCTTACTACTATAAAGAAAGCTGATAAAATTATTGTTTTGGAAAAAGGTAAAATAGTTGAAAACGGAACACATTCAGAGCTTATAAAAATTGAACAAGGGTACTATAAAAAACTATATAAACTTCAATTTAGTAAAGAAAAAATAACTTAAGAAGAAAGGTCATTTGTTAGTACTTCTTGCAATTTTTTACTTGAAGAAATTCTCTCTAAGTCTCCATCTTTAATGTAGGTTACATCACCTCTTTGTTCTGATACTACAATTACTAATGCGTCTGTTTTTTCCGTTATTCCTATTCCTGCTTTATGTCTCAAGCCGTATCTTTTTGGGATAGAAGTTGAATCTGAAACTGGAAGTATAATTCTTGTTGCTGTAATTGTATTTCCCTTTATTATTATTGCTCCATCATGCAATGGTCCGTTTTTATGAAAAATCGATTCAATTATTTGAGGACTTATTTCGATTTTGGCTTCATCACCACTAGACTTTATAAATTCGAGACTATTACTTTGCTCTAAAACAATTATTGCACCTATTTTGTCTTTACTCATGTTAAAGCAAGAATCAGAAAGTAATAAAGTATTTAATACGATTTCTTTCTCTACCTCGTAATTTAAAAAATTGAAATATTTAAGAAAACTTTTCCTACTTGTGTAATTAGTAGAGCCAATTAATAATAAAAACTTTCTAATTTCCTGTTGAAATACAACAATTAATGCAAAAAAACCAACGCTTATAAAATTTCCTAAAATATTACTTAAAACATTCATTTCCAGAGTGACTGTTAATTGAAATATTAGATAAATTATAACAATGCCTAAAAAAATATTTATCGCGACTGTTCCCTTCACAAGTTTGTAAAAATAGAATAGAAGAAGACCCACTAAAATAATATCAAGAGCGTCAACAAAATTAAATTTTAAAAAACTTAGGTTATCCATTGAAAATTTTAATAAAATTAAGAAACTAAAACAGTTTTCTGCATAGTTCAATTGATTCTTTTGCTTCCTTTACATCATGGACTCTTAAAATATTTGCCTTTTTTAGTAAAGCAACAGTATTTAGAACGGATGTACCGTTTAAAGCATCAGCAGATTCAATATTCAGAGTTTTATAAATCATCGATTTTCTGGAAAAACCAACTAGTAGGGGAACATTTAATTCTTGAAATATTTCTAAATTTTTAAGAATTGTAAAATTCTGTTTTATTTTTTTACCAAACCCAAAACCTGGATCAATTATTATATCGCTAATTTTATTTAAATGACAAGATTTTATTTTATCTAAAAAAAAAGTTAGTATTTCGGAGGTTATATTTTTATAACTAGGGTTTTCTTGCATATTATATGGAAGTCCTTGCATATGCATTGCTATATAAACTGCATTGTATTTACCAATCACAGGAAGCATGTTGGTGTCAAATTCCCCTGCTGTTATATCATTAATTACTGCTACCCCTTCATCCAAAGAAGCCTTCGCTATTCTAGATCTAAAGGTGTCTACTGAAAAAATTGCCGAATCAAATTTTTTTACCAAAACCTTTAAAATTGGAATTAATCTATTCAATTCTTCTTTTTCACTTATTATTTTGGCTCCTGGTCTAGAACTCGCAGCTCCAATATCAATTATATCAGCACCTTGATTCAGCATTTCACTACACCTTTTTGTTGCTAATTTGATAGATTGATATTTTCCACCATCATAAAAGGAGTCTGGAGCTAAATTTAAAATCCCCATTACTTTTGGAATTTTTAAATCTAAAATTTTACCATTGCAATTCAATGTCATTTTAATTCAATAACTTTCACATAAAATTGTTTTTACAATATAATATTTGAAACTGACAAAAAAAATCTAAATGAATTCAACTGAAAGTTTTTATGAAAAAATTAGGGAAGAATGTAGATTAGTATTTGAAAAAAAAATGTCGGATTATGGTTCTGCTTGGAGAATTTTAAGATTATCATCTCTAACAGATCAGATTTTCATTAAAGCACAAAGAATCAGAAGTATACAAGAGTTAGAAGATATAAAAGTTGATGAGGGAGAATATTCTGAATTTATTGGAATAATAAATTATTCGATTATTGCTCTAATCCAAATTGATGAAGGTGTATCGACTTCTCCAGAGATGAAAAAAAAGAAAGCATTAAATCTTTACGATAAAAATTTTGCCATCTCTAAAAATTTGATGTTAAATAAAAACCATGATTATGGAGAAGCATGGAAGGACATGAGAGTTTCATCTTTAACTGATTTAATTTTGCAAAAAATATTGAGAATCAAACAAATAGAGGATAACAAGGGAAAAACAATTATAAGTGAGGGAATTGAGGCAAATTACCTTGATATAATCAACTATGGAGTTTTTTCTTTAATCCATTTAAAATTAAGTAAATAAAGTTCAGTGAATTTTTGAAAAGAATTAAGTAAAAATGAGAAAAAAAATAATTATTGGGAATTGGAAAATGAATAATGACAAGCAAGAAACCGAAAACTTTTTACTCAAACTCAAAAATAAAACTTGGAATAAAGAGATAGAAGTTAAAGTATCTCCTTCATTTGTTAGTTTAGAAAATGCGCAAAAAATATTAAGAAATAGCCCTGTGGAGGTCGTGGCTCAGAACATGCATTATGAAAAAAATGGTGCTTTTACTGGAGAAATATCTTGTAAAATGTTGAAAAGTATAAATGTGAATTCCGTAATTATTGGTCATTCTGAGAGAAGAACACTTTTTTATGAAAATGAGGATATAATTAAAAGAAAAATCAAAACTGCATTAAATAATGAAATGAAAGTGATTTTTTGTTTTGGAGAATCTTTGGAGGATCGCAATAAAAAGAAACATATTAAGACTATCACCAAACAGCTTGATGTAATAATGAGCGATTTAAAAACAAATCAAAGGAATCAAATTATTTTAGCATATGAGCCAATTTGGGCTATTGGAACTGGATTAAATGCTACACCTGAACAAGCTCAACAAATTCATAAACATGTCAGAGAAGAAATAGCTACCGCATTTAATAAAAATTTAGCTAACTCAGTTCAAATTTTGTATGGAGGTAGTTTAAAACCAAATAATTCTGAAGAAATTTTTTCTAAACCAGATATAGATGGAGGCTTAATAGGAGGGGCCTCTCTAAGTTTTGATGATTTTTATTCAATAATAAGATCTATTGATAAAAAATAAAAGTTATATAAAATTATCTTTAAAAATCTCACCCCTAAATCCAGGTAAAGAAATTTTGATTGCAAAACTGGATCAACTAAAATTTGAGGGATTCGTTGAAAAGCCAGATGGGTTGGAATGTTATATTCCAACAACTAAATGGAATAAAAAAGTTTTAGATATTTTTTATCCATTGGAGGAGAAAGGTATTGATGTTGAATGGTTTATTGGTTTGGTAGAAGATAAAAATTGGAATTCATTATGGGAACAAAATTATTCACCAGTCTTTATTGGAGATTCATGTGTTATTAGGTCGGATTTTCACAATAAAACGAAAATTAATCATGAAATAATTATTAAACCAAAAATGACCTTTGGGACTGGTCACCATGAAACCACTCAACTAATTATTGAAGAACTTTTGAAAAGTCCCCCATTAGAAAAAAATGTTTTGGACATTGGCTCTGGGACAGGTATACTTTCTATTATGTCTGAAAAATTAGGCGCAAAAAAGGTTGACTCAATTGATACTTGTGAGTTGTCTATGCGTTCCGCCAAAGAAAATTTTAAGATAAACAAATGCAATAAAATTAATTTTCATCTAGGAACTATTGATGTAATTAATTCTAAAACTTATGATACTATTTTAGTAAATATTGAAAAAAATGTTATTATTAAAGAAGCAAAATATTATTTTAACAAATTAGATTTATATGGTAGTATATACTTAAGTGGTTTTTATTCTTCCGATGAAGAAATAGTTATAAAAAAAATTCAAACTTTAAATTTAAAGCTGAAAGAAAAGAAAAGAAAAAATAAATGGTCGTTATTAATTTTTGAGAAACATGAGTGAAAAACCAGAGTTAGAAGTTTTAGAGGAGACCGATGTCAAAACTTCGAAGGAACATCAGATTATACTTTATAATGATGATATAAATACCTTTGACCATGTAATTTCTTGTTTAATTAATATATGTGACCAAACTCAAGAACAGGCAGAGCAGTGTGCATATATTGTTCATTACCATGGGAAATGTGTTGTTAAAACAGGAACTTTTGAAGATTTAAAACCAAGATGTTTGAAGTTGCTAGATGCTGGTTTGTCTGCTGAGCTTGTATAGCAATTTTGCCAATAGTTAAAGTTGTCGTATTTTAAGCCCTTTTTTAAAAATAATGAGAAAAGTACTAATCATTTTAATTCTCGTAAATTTGCAAATTATTAATGCACAAAAAATAATGGACAATACCATATATCAATTTACCGTTGAAGACGTTGATGGTGAAGCATTCGATTTTTCATGTCTAGAGGGAAAAAAAATCATGATTGTTAACACTGCATCAAGATGTGGTCTCACTTATCAATACAAGGGATTACAAGCCTTATATGATAAGTATAAAAACCAAAATTTTATTATTATTGGTTTTCCTGCAAATAATTTTTTATTTCAAGAACCTGGAACTAATCAACAAATAAGTGAATTTTGTAAAAAGAATTACGGTGTTACATTCCCAATTATGTCCAAGATTGATGTAAAAGGAAAAAATATACATCCTATATATAGTTTTTTAACTGATAAAAGAAAAAATGGATATATCGATTCAAAAGTAACTTGGAACTTTCAAAAGTATTTAATTAATGAAAAAGGATTATTAGAAAAGGTTATTTCTCCAAGGACGTCTCCGGAGGATGAGAAAATTATAAATTGGATTATAAATTGATTAATGAAAAAAAATAAACCAGAAACATTGTGTGTTCATGAAGGACAAATTGAAGATCCTCTATATAATGGTGCGGTTTCTCCCTTGTATATGTCTACAGCCTATTCATACAAAAAAGGTGATATGTATCCTCGATATTTTAATACTCCTAATCAGGTAGGGTTATCTAAAAAAATATCATCTTTAGAAAAAGCTGAAGAAACTCTTGTGTTTGGTTCTGGCATGGCTGCAATTTCGACATCTTTACTTTCATTTTTGTCATCTGGTGATCACGTTATTTTTCAGCCTGATTTATATGGTGGAACCAGAAATTTTGCAACTGAACATTTAAACACCTATGGAATAGAACACAGTTTTGCTGATAGTACTAATTTAAATGACTTTGCCGCTAAAATTAAAGATAATACAAAAGTCATCTATGTGGAAACACCCAGTAATCCATTGATGAAAATTATAGATTTAAAAGGTATATCTGAGCTTGCAAAAGACAATAAGATTATTACAATGATTGACAATACATTTGCCTCTCCTGTAAACCAAAACCCTATATCATTAGGAATAGATATAGTTATTCACAGTGCAACAAAATATCTAGGAGGGCATAGCGATATTTTAGCAGGGTCAGTATCTTCTTCAAAAAAAAATATGGAAGCTGTTTTTTCTGTTGGAAAAAGTCTCGGCGGAAATTTAAGTGATTATACAGTTTGGTTATTAGAAAGAAGTTTAAAAACATTGTTTGTAAGGGTAGAAAAACAAAATAAAAACGCAAATGAGTTAGCACATTTTTTACAAAATCACGTGTGCATAAATAAAGTTTTTTATCCTGGTCTTGATAATAGCATTTTTCATAATCTCGCAAGAGAGCAAATGAATGATTTTACTGGGATGCTTTCATTTGAAATTAATAAAAATACAAGTAGAGAGGTTTTTGAAAGCAATCTAAAACTCATCCAACCCGCAATAAGTCTTGCAGGAGTTGAAAGTACAATTAATGTCCCATTTCTTACTTCACATAAATGGCTTCCTAAAGAGGAAAAAAGAAAACAAGGAATAACAGAAAGTCTTGTTAGATTTTCTGTTGGGATTGAAGATGTTGGTGATTTGAAGAATGATCTTAACCAAGCTCTAAAAAAAGCAAGTGATGAAAGTTGATATAATTGCATTTGGAGCCCATCCTGATGATGTTGAGTTAGGCTGTGGTGGAAGTATATCTTCAGCTGTTTCTCAAGGTTTAAAAGTTGGTATTGTTGACTTAACAAAAGGCGAGCTTGGTACTAGGGGCACTCCAGAAATAAGAGAAAAAGAATCTAATAAAGCCTCAAAAATTCTTGGAGTTAGTTTTAGAAAAAACTTGGGCTTCAAAGATGGTTTTTTTGTTAATGATAAAGAGCATCAATTAAAAGTTGTTGAAGTATTAAGGGAATATCAACCTTCGATTATATTTTGTAATGCAGTTAAGGACAGGCACATTGATCACCCCAAGGGCAGCAAGCTTGTAAGTGATTCATGTTTTCTTTCAGGACTATCTAAAATTAAAACGAATTACAAAAATTCTATAAATCAATTACCTTGGACTCCAAAACAAATATATCACTACATCCAATGGTTTGATATAAAACCCGATTTACTCATCGACATAAGTGACTTTCATGAAAATAAAATGAAAGCCATAATGGTGTATAAATCACAATTTTATAACCCTAACAGCAAAGAACCAAATACACCTATTAGTTCAAAAAATTTTATAGACAGTATTAAACAAAGAGATCAAAATTTTGGAAGAATTTCAGGAGTGTTTGCAGCAGAAGGTTTTACTGTCGAAAGACCACCAGTTATACAAGACTTTAAAGGCATTATATAATATATAAATCTTTATTTTGAAGGGATTTTAAATTACCTTAAATTTACTAAAGAATGGTGGTTGTAGCTCAGTTGGTTAGAGCGCCTGATTGTGGTTCAGGAGGTCGTCGGTTCGAGACCGATCTTCCACCCAA
>MDSV01120670.1_pt1 | contig 12326 bp, 10 predicted proteins | sample 810851 | NCBI WGS metagenome assembly MDSV01 (sample SAMN05326640, study PRJNA326480) | marine metagenome | isolation source: seawater | place: Atlantic Ocean: North East | collected 2012
TGTATTATGATGACACCTTTGAAGATGATAAAATTAAATTAAATGAAATTAAAGATAATATATCAGATCATTATATATCATCTGAATTAGAAGATCCTAATAAATTATTTAAAAATCTAAAAGATTTATATCTATCAAATGTTAATCCAAAGACTTTAGATGATTATTTACAACATGATATCGCATATATCGAAAATACATACAGCTCTATTTTAAGAGAAAATAAAGAAAATAGAATTAAAATACCTCCACCTTGTAGATATTGGTTAAAACATGGTGATTGTGAAAATGTTGAAATGAATCATTTATGTAATGCAGTACATCCTATAGAATTAAAAAAATTTAATAATAGTTGTTTATTAGTACTAGAAGAAAAATATGTTCAAAATGAAAATGATTTAAATAATATAAAAAAATCTAAAAATAAAGGAATAACTTATTATGATAATAACTTATGTCCATTAATTAAAAAAGTTATAGATAAACAAATTAATACTGTATATCCTAATGAAAATAGTTATACAAGTAATAATGGACATATTAATATAAGAGAAAGATATGGTGATATTTATCATATAGATCAAAATAATTTAGATTTAATATCTAGTGAGAATTCAAATACATCAAGTATTAGTAATTCTAGTACTATGAAAAATAAAGATTCTAAAAAATTTAGTTTATGTAAAGAATGGAGAACAACTGGATATTGTACTAATAAAAAAGAATGTAAAGATGATCATCCTAATGAACTTTCTTTTGAATATAACAAAGATGAATACGAAGAATTCGTTAAAAAATGTAAAAAAAATAATCAGACTTATTCTTATGCTAAATTTACATTTAAATATAAATTATAAAAAAATAATTTAAGTTAGATTTATTATAATTAAATTTTTATATAAAATAATTAATTTACAATTTATTGTTTAATTTACATAAATTAAACAAATAAATATATATTTGATATAATAACTGTATAATATCAAATATATATAAATTAATAAAAATTGAAAAATAAAAATATTAATATATTAGTATTTAAATAACATAACAATAAATACTATAACAATTATTAATTATTAATAAAGTTTTAATTATGAATTCAGAAAATTTACCTTTACGTAATTTACCTAATATTTCTAATGATGATATAAAAAATTTATTAAACGATAATATTAACAAAAATTATTTTAAAGAATTAGATATTAAATCAAATGTAATTATTGAAATGTATAAAAATTATAGTAGTAATATTAATGAAGATAAAATTTTTAATCAATTTATTAAATTTTCTACATTTAAAAAAAATGATTTTAATTCTAATAAAATTTTAAAATTTATTAAAGGTCAATCACTTGTTGGTAATTTCTACTTAAAAATAAAAAATATAAATGATATTGATACTATTATAATTTGGACAGAAAATTCAAATGATGATTTTGATAACACAAATAATTGTATCGTTGATTATTTTGAAAAAAATATAACTAACGATACAATTAAATGTAATAAAACTTATTCTGAACATATATTGTGTAAGAATTGGTACGAAAATGGTACTTGTTCAAATTTTAATAATTGTAATTATGAACATCCAGAAGATCTTTCTTATGAAAGAAACAAAAATAGATATAATGAATTTAAAAGTGTGTGTAATGAAAAAAAACAAAATGATAGTTATTTTAAATTTTTATTTAAACTTGGGGTTTCGCAAAAATACCAAAACTATAAAAAAGAAGAGTGTACATCAACTCAAGTTTGTATCACATCTACAACTAAATTAAATTTTTTAGAAGCGGTTAAAAAAAAACCAGTAAATCCACAAGTAATTTCACCTCCAATGAAGAAGAAAACAAAAGAGATTTGTGGAAATTGGTTTATGACAGGTGAGTGTCATAAAAATTGTAGCTATGAATACCATCCAGATGTGATGGCACTCAAAAATAATGAAGTAGAATTCAAAAAATTTGTTGAAGAGACTGGTAATAAAAACTACGATCAGTTTCTTATTAGAAACAATAAACCTCGACAATTATGCGATAACGGCAAAAAATGTAAACGTAAAAATTGTAATTACATTCATATGTAATTATATTTTTTATAAAAATTATTTGAAATTTTTTTTTTTATAAAAAATTGAAAAAAAATTATATTAATTTTAATTAATATTCATAACTTAATATAATATATATAATAATTATCGTAAACATTATCAAAAAAATAAGAACTTATAAAAATGACAATTCCAAATAAACATGACAAATTTTTAGAAGAAGACTATTTAGAAATAGAAAATGGATTAATTGATCCTTTTCAAAAAAAAATTTTTGAAGAAGTTAAAGATATTAATGTTGAAAATCATACTATCAGTCATATAAATTTAGATAATTATAACTATTGTAAATTTTTAAATACTTTAAGTAGTGATAAATTTAAAAAAGTAATCGAGAGGATTCCTTTGAATTTAGAAGAAACAAATTTAGTGTATAAGGATATAGTAAATTATAAAAATAAGAAAAAGATTAAAGATAAAAAGAATTTGATTATAGCAAATGATAATTTTAAAAAAATGGATGAAGAAATTTTAAAAATAGAAGATTTTTGTAATAAAATTATTAATAATATTAAAATTGATATAAAAGAAGAAATTTTTAAAATTAATTTTACTAATTATTTATTTTATTACATGGTATTATATTTGTTAACTTTTAGTGAAAAAGCTTGTAAAAAACATAATAAAGATAGATATAGTTGGAAACTAAATTTACCTTATATTTTAGATATTGAGATAATAAAAACATTAATCGAATTAAATTCAAGTATATCAAATCAATTATTACTTTGTTTTGATATTTCAAATTTAGAAAATAAAATTTTAATATGTTATCCAGATATTATTTTTAATCCTCTAATATTAAATAAAATAATTAATAAAAAAAATGAAATTAATTTAAGAAATGAACAAAAACAATGGATTATTCAAATAAAAGATTTAATAAATAATTATAAAAATTATATTGTTAATGGTGATGATATGTCAAAAACATATTATTTTAATACAGCTGGTATGGGAGCTGGAAAAACTTCAATTTGTGCTATAGCATCAAGTACTTTTGTTAATGAAGTAAATAAAGAAATTAATAATCACAAAGTTGAATTAACTATTAATGAAAATGATTTAAATTTAGGAAAAAGAATTAGACATTTTAACTTAGGAAAAAGAATTATTCAATTGTTTATTGTTCCATCCAAACAAGTACTAATATCTTTTGGAAGAAATACTGCTAATTATGTCAGTACTTGGTTTTATAATAATGATCAAATTAATGTTATGTTTAAATATACACCTCAATATAGAAAGGGTAAAAATGGAAAAGTGTATTTTCAATATACAAAGGAAGTAAACGAATTAGATATTCCAATAGTAGATAAATTTATAAATGTAGTTTTATGGGATAAATTACATAGAAAACCTTTATTTAATAAAAAAAGAGATAATTTATGGATTGGAGGATATGATTATTTTAAACCTCCTAGTGTAATTTTTTGTGATCCCAAAGGAGCTGAAGAATTAATTAATAATAAATTTGATTTTGAAAATAAGTTAGGTTGGTATTTTTTACCAGTAGTTGATGAATGGGTAGCTACAGCAGATTGTAATATTAAAAATGAAGATAATCATTATTTAAAATCAATTAAAAGTATAATTTATTCAAATATAAAATTACAATTCTTAATTTCAGCATCAGTAAATCAAAATGAAATATTAAATAATGAGTATTTTAATCAATATAATTTATTATTTTCTCCGATTGTACCAACAACTAACTCATTAACAGAAATGTATACTTATAAAAATGATTTAGTTCATCCATTTTCAAAAGTAAATTTTGAAAATATTAATGAAGCAATTGATTCATGGGATTTTACAGTTTATAGATGTATTACACCTAGAGTATTAATAGAATATTGTAAAATAATTAATTATAATATTGAATATAATGATATTACTAATATTAATAATTATATAACTTTAGTTACAAAAATTTTAAATATTATAAAAAATTCTGATGAAGAAATTAAAAAACAAATTTGTAATCTAAAATTAATTAATAATAATATTCCTAATTTAGAAGATTCTAAAACACTTTATTTGACATCTTCTAATATCTCGGAAGAAATACTTAGATATATTCAACCTAAACTTACTAAAAATAAAGTTTTAAATAAAGTTGAAGAATATAAAAATAATATTATTCAAGAAATTAATCAATTGAAAAACGAGATTACTTACTCAAAAATAAATAAACAAAAGTCTAATGATGGATCTGTTGATGAAATTAATCAAAAAATATTCGATTTAGAAAAATTATTGGAAAGTGATGACCAATCTTATTTTTTCTCATCTTCATTCGGAAATACTACTGTTGATAAAAAATGGATTGATAAATGGATTAATATTTTAAATGATGATCAATTAACTGTAGTTTTATCTGGTTATGATTTATCTTTTAATGATAGAACTTTAGATGAAGCTGTTAAAGATGTTATATGTGAACCTAAACAAATTATTGATACTATTTCTTCTATGTATGGAAGAAATGATCCATCTGTTAAAAATGTTGTTATTAATGATAAAAAAAAAATATTAGGATTTAAAACAATTATGCAAGCATTTGCTAGAGCAGGAAGATCTGGTAAATATGATTGTGTAGTTACTACCAGATTTAATGAATTTTTATTAAAAAAATTTAATCCTACTGAATCTTCTTTAAATAAAGTATTTAATTATGAAGAATGGATAAATTCTGATTAATTATTTTTGTAATTTTTCTACATAAAAAGTTCTTCTACCACATAAATTTTTAATAAAAGTAATTTTATTACCATAATCATCATATTCTCTATCGAATACAAAAAAATTATATGGTACATTTATTTTATTAGGAATTAAGATTTTTAAATTTTTAGATAATTTTAATTTATATTTTTTGTACCATTCAACTAAATTTGAAAAAGTTATAAATATTATATTATGGTAAAGTAATTTTATTTCTTTATCAGACAATGTATTACTTTTTCTATTTGGATTTACTCTACTTAAATAAAGAGCATCATTTTTTATATAATTACCCAATCCAGCAAAATATTTTTGATCTAGTAGTAAACTACAAATATTTTTTTTTTTACTTTTAATTATATTTGAAAAGTATTCTAATGTAAATTTATCAGTTAAAATATCTACTCCAAATAAATTAGAAAATTTAATATGTTCTTTTTCATTCATAATTTTTATTGATGAAAAACGTCTTCTATCTTGTAAGTATATTTTTGAATTTTCAAATTGTAATACATATTTATAAATTCTAGGTTTTTCTTGTACGAACCAACCTGTAATACCGAAGTGTACATAAACATAATAATCTTTTGTTTGTATTACAATAAATTTTCCAATTGAGAATACATCAACTACTTTTGATACATTAGGTAAATCTCTAATAGATTTAGTATTAGAGATTATTTTAGTAAAGTTTTTATTTACGAATTTAGATTTTAAGAATGCAGCATTTATATTAACCTCTGGACCTTCAGGCATATATATATATATATAAAATTGATTTTTTAAATATTTAAAGATAAAAATATTATTAAAATTAAAATGAAATTATCATTAATATTATTAGTTTGGTGTAACTGTTTTTTTAAATTAAATAAACAAACTATATCAAATATTAAATTAAACTATTATCGATATAAAATTAATAAAACAGATGATAAAATCTATTATTTATTAAATAATAGATTTACATATGTTAAAAAATTAACTAAATATAAAACTAAAATTATTGATCCAAAAAGAGAAAACTACATTTTAGAAAGATTAAATAATAAAAAATTATTAGATAATAAATTTGTTAAAGATATTTGGACTGTAATATTTAAAAAGTCATGTAAAATCCAAAAAAATGATATCAATTTTATTATTAATTCATTTAATTCAACAAATAGTTAAAATCAAGGTTTTTTGTAAGATAATGTATATATATTAATTACTTTTAATAAAAATTGAAAAAAATTGAAAAATAATTATCTTGAAAATTACATTTTAATAAATTCAATAACCTAAAAATAAAACATAAAAAATAAAACAAATCAATAAAATTAATAATCCGTAAAGGAAATCAAGAATTAACAAACAAACTTATAAAAATGAATCAATCAAATAACAGTTCTACTAGTTCTACTAGTTCTACTAGTTTTAATAATTTATCAGAAAATGTTGAAGTTGAAGAAATTAAAAATTTTGTAGAAATGAATTTAAGAGAAGATGTATTTAGAGGAATTACGTCATATGGATGGGATGATCCAACTCCAATTCAACAAAAAGCTATTGTACCTATAAATACTGGTAAAGATGTAATAGTTCAAGCTGAAGCTGGTCAAGGTAAAACCGGAGCTTTTGTTATTGGAGCTTTAGAATGTATCGATTTAACATTAAATGAACCACAAGTTTTGATATTAAGTCCAACAAAAGAATTGACTGAGCAAAGTTATAGAATTACAAATGAATTAGGTCAACATATGGAAAATTTAGTAGTACATATGTGTTGTGGAGGAACTTCTCGTAGAGAAGACTCTATAAACTTGAGAGAAGGTGGACACATTGTTTGTGGTACACCTGGAAAAATTAGAGATTTAATTGAAAGAAGTATTTTAAAAATTGGAAGTATAAAGCAGTTCATATTAGATGAAGCTGACGTTCTCTTATCAAAAGGATTTAAAGATGATATTTATAATATATTTAAGTATCTTCCTGAAAATATTCAAAGTATAATAGTTTCAGCTACTATTCCACCTGAATGTTTGGAAATGACTAATAAATTTATGAGAGAACCTATAAGAATATTAAAAAAATCTCAAGATCTATCATTAGATAATATTAGTCAATTTCTTATTGTTGTAGACCACAATAATTACAAAAATGAAGTAATTTCTGATTTATATCAATGTTTAAGTATACAATCAGCAATGATTTTTTGTAATACTAGAGCTACAGCTACATCATTAGAACAATTTCTTAAAAACAGTGATCATAGTGTTTCTGTTTGTCATTCTGATCTTAGTAAAGATGAGAGAAAAAAAGTATTAGATGAATATCGAGCAGGTGAAACACGTGTATTAATATCAACTGATTTATTAGGAAGAGGTATTGATATACAACATGTTTCATTAGTAATTAATTATGAACTTCCATTAAAGATTGATGATTATATCCACAGGATTGGAAGATCAGGTAGATATGGAAGAAAAGGAACAGCAATTAATTTAGTTACTGAAAGAGATATGGTTGATATAAAAGCAATAGAGAAAAAATTTAGTACTGAAATTAAGGAATTTGAAGTTGGTTATGAACTTTAAATTAATTAAAAGTTGATAGGTAATTGAAAATTTTTTTTAATGAAAGAAATTATTATTTAAGCGAGATAAGTGAAAAAAAAATATTATTGACATAAATTATTATTTAAGCGAGATAAGCGCAAAAAAAATATTATTGACATAAATTATTATTTAAGCGACACAAATTAATTAGATTATTTTTTATATTATTAATTATATAAAAAATTTTTTTTGTATAATTAAGATATAATATTAAACTTATTATCATCTAATATTTCAAGTACTTGAGGTTTTGTATTATTTTTAATTTTATTATTTTTAAATTTTTCAAAACCTAAAGATGAGCCAACATCAATTCTCCAAACACCTTTATTAATTTCTTTTTCTTGAAATCTACAAGTTACATTAATTCCAGTTTTATTTTTAGTAAAAGGTTGTGGAGTATGACCAATAATCATATTATTACAATTATATAATTCAAGTGGTTCGACTAAATAATCAACACAAGTTTCATCTTCTATCGACACGTTTGGTGGTAAGTTACCTAAAAATCTAGGCCAAAATGGAGATTTTTCATAATTAAATAATATATCAGATAATTTACCAATACCTTTAATTTTATCGCTGTTATTTATTATACCTAAAAGCCATTTTTTTATTAATAAGTTTAATTCATTAATTTCAAATTTTCTTGCTAAATTAGGTAAAATCGCAGCATGAACAAATAAATTACTTCCTATAATAACTGCAGTTTGTCTAGTACAAGCTAAAAATTTAGCATACTTATTACCATTTTTAAATAAATATTTTCTTGCTTCTAATCCTGATTTAAATTTCTCATTTGTTTCAGGATTTATTTCATTCTCAAATTGCTTTATCCCTTTATATGAAACATAATCCATATTCCCATCGACATTTAAAATCTCATGATTTCCTAATAACGAAATTACATACCCACCTTTACTTCTTGCTTTCTTATTTAATTCTGTAAAAAATTCTAAAATTTTTATATCTGAATCTTCATCAAATGGTGTTGCTTCAGGATTATCACATTTTAAACTTTGTGTAGGACGACATCTGTCAACTTGATCTCCTATTTGAACTACTATAGTATTTGGTGGTTCTGCGATCCACTCAAAATCATCATTAATTACTTTTGCTAATTTTAAACAATCAATAGTTAATTGCATATCACCATGGATATCCCCTATTGCTATAATTCTTTCTGCTTTTGGTAATATGTGAGGTATTCTTTCATACTTAGAACAATATTTTTTATAAATTTTTTCATCTGAATCTTCTTCAGAATTTTTTAATTTTTTCTCTGAATCGGAAGATCCTCCTTTTTGTATAAATAAATTATTAAAATATTTCATATAATAATTAAGATATTAATTATTATATTAAATAAAATTTAAAAATATTAGTTTATCATTAGATATATTTTTCTTTTCATCTAAATTTTCATATTTAATACTATTATAACCATCTATTTTTGATTTTTTTTTTAATGGTTTAATTGGATATTTATTTTTTTTTAAAAACTTTTTTTCAGCACTATTTTTTATTGAAATATTTGCAAAATTTTCAGATACATCACATTTACACTTTAAATTATTCTTAGGAAATTTTAATTTAAAATTTTTTTTTTTATAATTTACTAAACATAAAATTATAATAATTAAAATTAATATAACATATATCATATATTATATAAATATTTAATTTATATTATAGTAATTATTTGACTCATAACCAGATAATTCTTCTACTCTTATATTATAATCATCTGATTTTAAAAAACTACATTCTTTACAATTATCTGTTATACCTCTTGAACTTTTAATATTTATTACCTCTTTAATCTTTTCGTCTAATAAATTACTATCTTCATTAATATTATTTTCTGTAATTTCATCTGTAACTTCATCTATTACCTCTTCTATATTATTTTCTGTCACCTCTTCTTCTAAATCAGATTCTATTTTTTCTAATTCTTTTGATATTTCATCTTTAATTGTAACTTCTTTTTCTAATTCTTTGATTTCATTTTCTAATACAATTTCAGCTGAGATTTCTTCATCGATTGGTTTATTAACAATTTTTTCGTTATTTTCAAGTATTAAGTAAATTAAAACAGATACTAACAATGATGTTTTATTATTTTTTAATAAAGAATAAGTAATAAAAAATATTAATGATAATTTAATAAAAGGATTAGTTACTAAAGTATCCATACATGAAGGTACATTATAATTACTAAAACTAGTCATTAGTACTACTAAAACCATTAAACTTGAAAAAGTTTTATTTTTAAACATATATATATAATATATATTTTAAAAACTATATAAAAATTAATGAATTAATAATTATAAATGAATACTATTATTTGTAATCAAGGATATATTATATCAAAAAATATATTAAGTGAAAGTAATATTAGAAAAATTAAAAATGAGTTATCAGTTAAACCGTTTATTATGGGAAATAGAAGTCATATGGCTAAAACATTCAAAATTTATAGAGAAAATGATGATAAATTTTGTTTACCAAAATATTATGGTATTAAAAACTTTGGAAATCCTGATTTAACTGATTTTAATGAATCAAAAGAAATTAATTTGTCATTTAATGGAGATTTAAGAGATTATCAAAAAAAAGTTGTTGATACAGTTATTCCTAAAATTAAAAATCAAGAAGGTGGTACTATCAGTTTACCACCTGGTAGAGGAAAAACTGTTATTGCATGTAATATTATAAGTAAATTAAGAACAAAAACATTAGTTATTGTACATAAAACATTTTTACTTAATCAATGGAAAAATAGAATTGAATTTTTCTTACCTAACTCAAAAGTTGGTATTATCCAAGGTAAAACTATTGATGTTGATAATAAAGATATTGTTATCGGGATGTTACAAACTTTAAGTTTAAAAGACGATTATCCCGATGATATTTTTGATGATTTTGGTTGTATTATTTTTGATGAATGCCATCATTTAAGTGCTGAAAAATTTAGTCAAATATTAAGAAAGATTAGTTTAAGATATATGATTGGTTTATCTGGTACACCTTTTAGAAATGATAAATTAGAGAAGGTATTTGATTATCATATAGGAGAAATTATGTATTACGAAAAGCCTCAAGTAAATCAAGATATTTTAGTAGAAATTCATAAATATAGTATTGAGCATGAAAAATTTAAAATGGTATTTAATAAATATACAAAAGAAGCGCAAATATCAACTATGATTACTAATATTACTGAAATTAGTCAAAGAAGTGATTATATTATATCATTAATTAAAAAGTGTAGGGAAGATGTTAATAGAAAAATATTAATTTTAAGTGACAGATTAGATCATTTGAATTATATGTTAAATAAGGTTAAAGAATTAGATATTGGAACAAGTGATAAATATATTGGAGGAATGAAACAAGAAAAATTAGATATTGCAGAACAAGCTGATATAATATTTTCTACATATAGTATGAGTTCGGAAGCATTAGACATTAGTAGTTTAAATACAATAATCTTATCAACATCAAGAAAAAATGTAGAACAATCAGTTGGTAGAATATTAAGAAATCAGAAAGGTAATTATTTATCTCAACCTTTAATTATAGATATAGTAGATGATATTAAAACTTTTGTTAATCAAGGATATAGTAGAAAGAGTTATTATAAAAAAATTACTAATGTAGAAAATATTGTTAATTTTAAAAATGGTAAAAAAGAAACAAAATCTATAAAAAAAAATGAAGAAAAAGAAAATTTTGTTTTTATTGATTCAGATTCTGAATAGAGAAGTATCAAATTTGAATATTTAAATAGTTTGGATTTAAGAAAATATCCTCGAATCCTGGTAGTAAATGTGAATTATAAATATCTTCTAATGCAAATAGCGCTTTATTTATACAATCAAATTTAGCTAAGCTTAGATGAATAGTAAAATTATCTTCATAATTTTCTGATTGATAAAAATCTAAATCTGAAAATGTTCCTTGTTCTAAATCTGAATGTATTAATTCGTATAAAAACTTAAAATTACCTATATAAAATACTCTAGCTAAATAACATTCTATATTAGGAACTACAATATTTTTTAATTCATTTTTATCTTTATATGTAAATAATAAATTTCTAATATGAAAAGGAACATCTTTACCTAAAATTTTATATTGAGATTGTGATGATTGTATACCAGATAAATGATTATTTAAAGCATCACGAATTTCATCTTTTTTTTCAAGTAATTTTAATAAACTGTTATTATTAAAAATATTTAATCTTCCTAAAGTAATATGTGGACTATTAATAGTACCGTTATTTTTTTTACATATATTCCATCTTTGTACCAATGCATCATTTGGTATAATATTCAAACTAATAAAAACTCTATAATTTTTTTTAATTTCTATATTTTTGAAATTATAATATTTATTAATATCACTTTCTAAAATCCATCCAAAAATATTATATTTTCCATAAGAAGATTTTTTAACTCTCAAACTAGGATTATTTAATTTCCATTCGTCATTATTAATTTTATTTAAAATTTTTAATTTTTTTAATTCTAAATTTCCATTTTTATCATTTAAAAATATTAATATGTTATCATTCAAATTTATATTAGGAAAATAACTATTAAGACTTAAATTAGAAAAGTTTTTAGAAAAATCCATTTTATACAACTTTTAAAATTATATTATATTTAGTTATGAATTTTAATCTGTGTGAATATTAATATTTTTCAATTTTTAATAAAATAATTATATAAAGAATATTTAATTATATAATTATTATGGAAAATCTTATTTTTAATATAACTAATAAAACTGTTAAACAAAAAAAATTAAAAGTAAAGAATAAAGTTAGATATTTACCTTGGGTTGAAAAATATAGACCTAAAAAATTAGATGAA
>MDSV01130941.1_pt1 | contig 12326 bp, 12 predicted proteins | sample 810851 | NCBI WGS metagenome assembly MDSV01 (sample SAMN05326640, study PRJNA326480) | marine metagenome | isolation source: seawater | place: Atlantic Ocean: North East | collected 2012
CCAACTGAGCTACAGGCCCTAATTTAATTTTTATAAGATCATGTTCTTCTTTTTTCTTATATACTTCTGATGATATTCTTCGGCAATCCAAAAAGTTCCAGCCATGCTTATTGAGGTAACAATATTACCATTAAACTTGTCGTTGTTTAAATTTCTTTTGAATGTGTCTGCGATTAGATATTGATCTTCATCTAGACAAAAAATCTCAGATCTATATTGCGTTCCGATATCAGGACCTTGACGATTCAATGTTGTTGGATCATGTATCTCAAAAAAAAGTCTTAATAACCCTTCATATGAAATAGCCTGACTATCAAACTTTACTCGAACTGCTTCTGCATGTTCTGTGTTACCAGTGCAAACATCATGATAACTTGGATTTGTTGTCGTACCGCCTGTATAACCAACTTCGGTATCTAATACACCAGGCTGTGACAAGAATTTTTCCTCTATACCCCAGAAACAACCAGCAGCAAAAATTGCAAGCTTAGTCATTATCTAGAAAACTTTTAAGATTTTGTGCACGTGAGGGATGCCTCAGTTTCCTTAGAGCTTTTGCTTCTATTTGTCTAATTCTTTCTCTTGTAACGTCGAACTGCTTGCCAACTTCCTCTAAAGTATGATCTGTGTTCATATCAATACCAAACCGCATTCTCAACACTTTTGCTTCTCTTGGAGTAAGACTAGATAAAATATCACGTGTTGAATCTGATAAGCCATCATTGATAGTTTGATCTAAAGGTTTCTCAGCATTTTCATCTTCTATAAAGTCACCTAAATGTGAATCTTCATCATCACCTACTGGTGATTCCATAGATATAGGTTCTTTTGCAATTTTTAAAACTCTTCGAACTTTATCCTCAGTCATATCCATATGTTCAGCCAATTCTTCTGGTGTTGCTTCTTTACCATTTTCCTGGAGAAGCTTTCTCTGGATTCTATTGAGTTTATTGATGGTTTCAATCATATGGACGGGTATTCGTATGGTTCTTGCTTGATCTGCAATCGACCTTGTAATAGCTTGTCTAATCCACCAGGTTGCATATGTTGAAAATTTATATCCTCGTCTATACTCAAATTTATCAACTGCTTTCATCAAACCTATATTACCCTCTTGAATTAAATCTAAAAATTGTAAGCCACGATTAGTATATTTCTTGGCTATAGATATGACTAGTCGTAAGTTTGCTTCTACCATTTCCCTTTTTGCATTTCTTTCTTTAATTTCACCAGATCTTCTAGCCTTATTAATGACTTTAATCTCTTGGATACTAATTCGCTGACCAGATTCAATTAGTAATAATTTCTTATTAATTTTAGTAAATTCTTTTGTAAAGAGTTCTTTATCAGTATCTGGTTTTAGGTGATTACTCTTAATTTCCTCTAATACTTTTACATCTGTTTCATTATTTTTAAAAATCTTTATAAATTCTTTTTTAGAGAGAGATGTTTGTTTTAGGCAAAGAGAAAACATATCCTTTTCATATTTAACAATATTTTTTGAAATACCTTCAATCTTTAATATAAGTTTTTCTATGAAAAGACTTGTGAATTTAAAATTAGAAATTTCATTTCTTATTTTATCAAATATTTTTTCAGCTTTTATTTGATCTTTCTGAGATTTATATTTTTCAAAATATTCTTTTATTATCTGAACCTTTTGAAGGACAAGTTCCCTGTCGGGAGAATTGTCTATCATTTCTTCTTCCTGATCCTCATCAGCTTCTTCTATCTCATCAGTTTTTTCTGATGTAACAACAGGCTCTGGGATTTGTTCAGTCTTAAACTCTTCGTTGGATTTTTCTTTTACATCTAATATATAGTCAGATATTTGCGATTCTAATTCCTCTTCATTCTTGAAAAGTTTCAAGAAATAATTAATTGTTTCAGGAAATCTCTGAATTGCTTGGTATATCAACTTTTGGCCTTCTTCTATCTTTTTTGCAATTACTATTTCTCCAGCTCTATTAAGAAGCTCTACTGTCCCCATTTCCCTCATATACATCCTTACCGGATCCGACGTTCTTCCAAACTCTTCATCAAGGTTTGAGAGAACCTCTACTGCTTCTTGTTCCGTGATTTCATTATCATCATCATCTGTTACTTCTTCATCACCTATTACCACTTCCGTCTGAATGTCTTTATTACTCTCTACAACTTTAATTTTTAAATCTGTTATGAGCTTAATAATTCCCTCGATTTGGTCACTATCATATAAATTTGTTGGCAACAGATCATTTATTTCACCAATTGTAAGAAAACCTTGCGATCTCCCTTTCTCAATCAGCTCTTTTATTTCTTTTTGTTTAGTTTTAGATAAATTATTACTTGGCATAGATATATTCTTCTTTGAAAGTGAGCTATTATATCACTAATAGTATTGTAAATAACATAAAAAAGCTGATTTCAATATAAATTTGGGGTCGGATTTGGAATTTTCAAGATAATTCATGAGCGAAACCTATACACCTGATTGTGATTTTAATATGAAAGCCCATGGATTTGAGCTTTTGAACGTTGATGGTCAACTCTATACCCTTGAATCATGTCTTGGCGCAAAAGCAACACTTGTTATGTTTATCTGCAACCACTGCCCATATGTTCAATCTATATTGGAACAACTAATAGTTGAGGTAAGTGTTATGCAAAAGAAAGGAATTGGATGTGTAGCTATTAATTCCAATGATTATGATGCCTATCCGGATGATTCGTTTGAAAATATGCAAAAGATTTCTAAAAAATTTGGCTTCAGTTTTCCGTATCTTCTTGATGTCAGCCAAGATGTGGCAAAAAAATATAAATCTGTCTGTACACCAGATTTCTTTGGATTTAATAGTGATCAAGAGTTAAAGTATCGTGGTAGATTTGATGATAGAAAAATGTCAAAGCAGATGTCTGCTAACTCAAGTGACTTATTTAAAGGTATGATAGAAATAGCAAGAACTGGAAATGGGCCAGCAAAACAAATACCAAGCGTTGGGTGCTCAATTAAATGGAGAAAAGGTGAATAATCGCACTTTAGCAAATGCTATAAGATTCTTGAGTATTGATGCTGTCAATAAGGCTAATTCTGGTCATCCAGGTGCTCCAATGGGGATGGCTGACATAGCCACTATATTATGGAGAGAATTTCTAAAACATAATCCAAAAAATCCTAATTGGTTTAATAGAGATAGATTTGTTTTATCTAATGGACATGGGTCAATGCTTTTATATTCTCTTTTGCATTTAACTGGTTATAAATTATCAATCAATGATTTAAAAAATTTCAGGCAATTAAACTCATTAACACCAGGTCACCCTGAGTGTGATATTACAGCTGGCGTAGAGACGACAACTGGACCACTTGGGCAAGGTCTAGCTAACGGAGTTGGTATGGCATTAGCTGAAAAAAACCTATCTGCAGAATATAATAAACCTGGTCACTCTATAATTGATCATAACACATACGTTTTTGCAGGTGATGGATGTCTAATGGAAGGAGTTTCTCATGAAGCATGCTCCTTAGCAGGAACAATGAAACTTAATAAACTAATAGTTTTTTATGACATGAACAGTATCTCTATTGATGGAAATGTTAATGGTTGGTTTACAGAAGATATTCCATCCAGATTTAGGAGTTATGGTTGGAACGTTATAAAAAATATTAATGGTCATGATTTTGTAAGCATCAGACAAGCTATAAAACAAGCGAAACATCAAAATTCTAAGCCCACCATTATATGCTGTAAAACTGTTATAGGATATGGATCACCAAAATATCAAGGTACAAGTGCAGTACATGGAGCACCAATTGGTAGTGAAGAAGCAGAAATAGTTAGAAAAAGACTAGGCTGGAAACATAAACCTTTTATTATACCCAAAGAAATTTATAGCAGTTGGGATGGGTGTTCTAAAGGGAAAAGAAATGAGGAACAGTGGAATAAGAAGATATTAAAATATAAAAAGTTATATAAAAACGAATATGTTGAATTAACTAGAAGGATAAAAAATAAAATACCTGCCCTTGTGATAAATAATTTAAATAAGTTTATTACAAAAAATCATAAACCTATGGCAACTAGAAAATCATCACAAGTAGTAATGTCTGTGTTTGGTAAATATATGCCAGAACTTATTGGTGGGTCAGCAGACCTAAAAGGTTCAAACTTATCATACTATGATGATATGGAAGTGTTTTCTCCAAATAACCCATCTGGCAAATATATTTACTACGGGGTAAGAGAATTTGGTATGTCGGCTATTTCAAATGGCATATTTCTCCATGGTGCAATGAGACCATTTGCTAGCACCTTTTTGATTTTCTCTGAGTATGCGAAGAATGCAATAAGAATGTCGTCTTTGATGAAACTGCCTATGATTTATGTCTTTACGCATGATTCAATTGGTCTTGGAGAGGATGGACCTACACACCAAGCTGTTGAACAGATTTCTTCACTTAGACTCATTCCAGACTTAGATGTTTGGAGGCCAGCTGATACTCAAGAAACGGCAGTTGCTTGGAAGCATGCTATAACATCACAAGAAAGGCCATCAGCGCTTGCATTAACACGACAGACTCTTGCAGAATTACCTAAATCAAAATTACAAAATATGAATATAAATAAAGGCGGTTATACTATTTATGGAACAAGCATTAATCCAGATGGTATTATTATTGCGTCTGGATCTGAGGTATCTATTGCTCTTCAAGCTGCCACAGAACTTAAAGATAAAGAATTAAATATTCGCGTTATATCGATGCCGTGCCAAGAGCTATTCGATAGGCAAAGCCAAGCATATAAGAATAAATGTATTCCTCCAAAATTAGATAACATACTTGTGGTTGAATCAGGCAAAGGCCAGAGTTGGTATAAATACACAGGTAAACATGGGTCAATGATAACGATGGAATCTTTTGGACTATCTGGTACTGGAAATGACGTTATGAAGCATTTTGGCTTCACTGTAAGTAACATAAAAAAACAAATGCAAAAATTAATTAAAAAAAATAGGTGAGTAAATGACAATACGAGTAGCTATAAACGGGTTTGGAAGAATTGGTAGAAACATATTAAGAGCTAAATATGAAAATAATAATTATGAGAATATTGAAATCGTGGCCATAAATGATTTAGGTGACAGCAGGATAAATGCACATTTACTTGTCTATGATACGGTTCATGGAAAATTTAACACTTCGGTCGATGTTAATGGCGATAAAATCATAATAAATAACAAAGATGAAATACTTGTTACATCAGAGAGAAGTCCAGAGAATTTACCATGGAGTAAACTAAATATTGACATAGTTTACGAGTGTACAGGAATATTTGTTTCCAAGGAAAAAGCTGCCGGACACATAAAAGCAGGAGCCAGGAAAGTTATTATATCTGCTCCAGGAAAAGAAGTTGATAATACTGTTGTCTTCGGTGTAAATCATGAAACTTTAACAGATAATCATGAAGTTATCTCCAACGCATCCTGTACAACTAACTGTCTTGCTACAGTGATTAAAAATATTCATAAAAATCTAAAAATCACAAATGGCCTTATGACAACTATTCACTCATATACTAATGATCAAGTCTTAACTGACGTCTACCACTCAGATTTAAGACGAGCACGCTCAGCTACACAATCTATGATACCCACAAATACAGGAGCAGCAGCAGCAGTTGGATTAGTCATGCCGGATTTAAATGGCAAGCTTGATGGATTTGCAATACGTGTTCCAACAACAAATGTGTCTGTAGTTGATCTCTGTTTCAATACAAATAAGTCTGTATCCTTAGAAGAGCTCAATAATCTCGTATTACAATCATCTGAAGGTGATATGAAAAATATTGTTGGCTATAATAAGCTTCCTCTTGTATCTGTTGACTTCAATCACTCATCATATTCATCAGTATTTGATGAAAGTTTAACTAGAGTGTCTGATGATAAGTTATATAAAATTTGTGCCTGGTATGACAACGAATGGGGATTCTCCAATCGAATGTTAGATGTGACTATGCATTGGGTAACTAAGTGATATTGGAAAGTATCTCATCTAAAAGAATTCTTCTTAGGTTTGACTTTAATGTTCCAATGAAGGACGGAAGTATAGTTAATGATTTTAGAATTAAGCAATCAATAGAAACTATTCAGAAGCTTACAAAGAACAATAATAAGCTAATTATAATGTCACATTTGGGTAGGCCAACTGAAGGTGTCTTCGATAAATCACTTTCTCTTAAACCAATATGTGAATATTTATCAGCACTTTTGGGTAAAGACATTAAATTTTTTAGATCTTATAGAGATGATATAAACTTTGAAAATTATGATATTGCTATGCTTGAAAATGTGCGATTTAATTCAGGAGAGAACACATCTAGTTCAGATTTATCAAAATCATATGCATCATTAGCAGATTATTTTGTCTTTGATGCTTTTGGTGTATCACATAGAAAGGAGAGTAGTACTTATGGTGTCAGTGAATACCTCGAAACTTATCCAGGACTGAATATTAGTAAAGAAATTTCTACAATAAATCAACTTGTTAATGAAAACTCAAGACCTATGACAATAATTATCTCTGGCGCAAAAGTCTCGACTAAACTTATTGTAATAAAAAAATTGCTAGCTAAATGTGATTATATGATTCTTGGAGGCGGTATCCTAAATACATTTTTAAAAGCACAAGGAAATGAAATAGGCATGTCACTCTGTGAAGATGAGCTAGTCAGCGAAGCTAAAAGTATATTAATCTCTAATCTCTCATCGAAAATTGTATTTCCAATTGACTTGTTCTGTGAGTCAGATTCAAAACCTAAAAATATAAATCTTTCCAACATCACTAAGAGTGATACCATATTTGATATAGGAGAGAAGAGTCTCAATCAAATTAAGTCAATCATTAACAAATCATCATCTATATTTTGGAACGGACCTCTAGGATATGTTGAAAAAGAACCTTTTGATCGAGGGACTATAGAGTTAGCAAAAGCAATTGCTAAGCATAATTGTTTTTCTATTATAGGAGGGGGTGATACACTACCTATCATTGAAAAATTAAATTTACAGAGTCAATATAGTTGCCTGTCTACAGGCGGAGGCTCGCTTCTTACATATCTAGAGGGAGGCTCTTTACCAATATTAGATAAGTTGAGTTTATAAGCTATGAAAAAAAGAACAAAAATCATTGCATCTTTAGGCCCTTCATCGTCATCGGGTATGAAGTTAGAAAAAATGATGCACGCAGGCGCAGATGTTTTTAGAATTAATCTATCACATACTAAAATTGAAGATGCAAAAAAAGTAATTGATTTAGTTAGAAGCACAGAAAAGAAAGTAGGTAGACCTGTTGCTGTGATGTTAGATTTACAAGGGCAAAAAATAAGGATAAAAGGATTTTCAAAGAAAACATACATAACGCTAAGAAATGGTGATGATTTTGTTATTAATCCTGAGCTTGATAATAATGGAAACCAAAAACAAGTTGGCATTACATATAAAGATTTATACAAAAACGTGAAAGAAGGTGACGAGCTTTTACTTAGTGATGCACTCATTAAACTGAGAGTAAAAAAAGTACAAACAAAAAAAATCTACACAGTTGTCGAACGTGGTGGAAAATTAAAACCTCATCAAGGGCTAAATAAAAAAGGCGGCGGTTTATCTTTGTCAGGTATTACAGCAAAAGATAAATCGGATTTAAAAAAATCATTATCTTATGAATATGATTATATTGCAGTTTCATTCGTGAAAGATGACAAAGATGTTCTAGCAATTAAAAATATTATAAAACACAAGGACATCAAAGTGATTGCAAAGATTGAGAGAAATGAAGCCTTAAAAAATATTGATAAAATTACTAAAGCCGCTGACGGGTTATTGGTTGCTCGAGGTGATCTCGGTGTTGAAATTGGTATTGAACAGTTACCAGCTGCACAAAGATTTCTCATAAGAAAAGCTATATCTTTTGATAAGTTGGCAATAGTCGCAACACAAATGATGGAGTCCATGATCACTAATAGGGTACCTACAAGAGCAGAAGTATTTGATGTAGCTAATGCTGTTACGTCTGGTGTAGATGCCATAATGTTTTCGGCTGAAACAGCAATAGGAAAGTATCCATCTGAAGTGATTAGCGAAGCTAGTAGAATTTCTGTAGAATCAGAGGGAGCTTATATAAGACCATTATCTGTAGACAGAGTAGTTCCTAAAACACTCCCAGTTGATCAAGTGATCGCCCTAGCAGCAGTCTACAGTGCTAAATTGACTAAAGTAGTAGCTATAGCTGCACTTACAGAAACAGGATCCACGGCACTTTGGATGTCGAGAGTACAATCAAATATTCCTATATACGCCATGACACAAAATTTAAAAACTGCCAGAAGAATATGTTTATACAAAGGCGTTCAATCTATAAAACTTGATAAATTAGAAGAAAACCATGCACAGGCAAATATGCAGGTAATTGGACTGATGAAAAAGATTGGAACTGTTAAAAAAGGAGATTTAGTTATCATAACAAAAGGAGACCTTCTTGGAACTAGTGGTGGTACAAATGCTATGAAGGTTGTTGAAGTTGGCAATATGTTAGAAATTAATGAATAGGAGCAGATAGATGGACGTAAAAATTCTTGAAGAAACAGCAAAAAAAATGATGGCGCAACCAAAAGGTATTTTGGCTATGGATGAGAGCAGCCCAACTATAGCAAAGCGTTTGGCATCAATAAATACTGAAAATAATGAAATTAATAGAAGAAAATACAGAGAATTAATTGTTACAACACCAGAGTTATCTAGTTTTATAAGTGGAGCAATATTATTTGAAGAAACCTTCGATCAAAAGATGTCAGATGGTACTCTTTTTAGAGACTATCTAAATTCAATAGGAATACTACCCGGAATTAAAGTAGATAAAGGAGCAAAGGATTTGTCGTGCCATCCAAATGAAAAAATTACAGAAGGACTTGATGGTTTAAGAGAGAGATTAGCTAGTTATTATGATAACGGTGCACGGTTCTGTAAATGGAGAGCTGTTATAACCATCGGTTGTGATATTCCTACTGAAGCTTGCATAGAGTCAAACATGAATGCCCTAGCAAGGTATGCTTCCTTATGTCAGGAGAATAATTTAGTTCCCATTGTAGAGCCAGAAGTACTTATAAACGGATCACATACTATTGAAGAATGCGATGCAGTAACAAGAAAATCACTTAAATCGTTATTTAAAAATCTAAAAATGCTTAATGTGCATCTTCCAGGAACTGTACTTAAACCAAGTATGGTTATTTCGGGACAAGAAAATAACATGAGAGCTGATATTGATACAGTTGCTAATATGACAATCGACTGCTTATCTGATTGTGTTCCAAAAGAGACTTCAGGAATTGCATTTTTATCAGGAGGTCAAAGTGACTCAGAAGCTGAAAATCATTTGAACATCATGAATAAAAAAAACAATCTCCCATGGAGAGTAACTTTTTCATATGCAAGGGCTATCCAAGCTGCAGCACTGTTAGCGTGGAACGGTGATGATAAAAATTTAGCTGATGCCCAAAAAGTACTCATGGATCGTGCGAATAGGTGTTCAAAAGCTTCTGTTGGGAAATTATAGAAATTTACTTATTTTATTTTGTATAATTGTTATATCACTTGATTTGGTATAGTTGATTATAGGAATATTTGTATATTTTCTGATTTCTCTAAAGTTATCCATATTATTTTTCTTTTGCGTATTCAGAATCAGTAAATCTAATCTTATTTTGTATTTTCCAAAAGCCAATATGTTTGATAGAGCAGAACTTATACAACCTAATTCATCTTTAATAACTAAAATGTTAACTGATTTAATCGTCTTCATTAAATCTATATTCAAACCGTCTAGCGCAATAGGAGAAAAAGCTCCACCAGCACCCTCCAATAAAACAGGAGCATCTTTTGATATACTTTTTAGTTTCTCATAATAATCTTTTATAAATATTCTTTTTTTTGCTTTTTTAATTGCAAGGTATGGAGAAACAGGGGGTATAAATCGGTATGGGTTAAGCATATCTAAGTCCATAACATTTTTTAATATATTGAAGTATTTGCTTGAATCTGCAGGAACAATCTTACCTTTCTTTTTTTTACAACCCGTCTCAATAGGTTTAAACGCTAGACAGCCATATTTTTCATTTAAACCCTTTATTAATTTTGTTCCTATAAAAGTTTTACCTACATCTGTGTTAGTCCCGGTTATAAAAAGATATCTAGGCATTGATTAGCATATTATAGACTTGTTGGTATCTTGTTATAATAATATTCTTTATTCTTTCAGGAATAGTAATTTGTGTTTCTTTCCATTCAATTTCTATCAGATAATCTCTAAAAAACTGTTTATCAAAAAAACTTACATCTTTTCCATTTATATCTTCTGCCAAGCAATATCTCGAGCAATCAGGCGTAAAAATTTCGTCAATCAATATAATGTTATCATTATTATCATAGCCAAATTCAAATTTTGTATCTATTAGACATAAACCTTTTGATAGCGCATAGTCATGTGCAAAGTTGTAGAGTTCTATGCTCTTATTACGTATGAAGATCGACTCATCATAACCAATTAGATTTTTCATTTGAGCAAATGTTATATTTTCATCTTTGTTTCCTACTTCAGCTTTAGTCGAGGGAGTAAAAATTGGAGTATCAAATCTATCATTTAACTTTAGCCCTGGCTGTAAACTGATGCCTGAAATCTTTTCATTTTTCAAATATTGTTTATATGCAGAGCCAGAGATATAACCACGAACAATAGATTCGATCCTAATAGGCCGACACTTTTTTACAAGCATGCAAGATTCATGTGACTTTGGTAGCAAATCTAGTAGAGCACTATCATCCAATAGATGATTATGAATTATATGTTTAGTTTTGTTGAACCAAAATTTTGTAATTTGTGTAAGTAATGATCCTTTCGTATTAAGTTCATCATCAAATACAAAATCAAAAGCAGAGATTTTATCAGATGTTTTAATCAGAAGTTTATCTTCAGAAAAGTCAAATACTTCTCTAATCTTTCCAGAGAATAGCGGACTATTCTCTAGAAAATAAATATCACCTCGACTCATTAATTTTTGAGCTCATTGATATATTCGGAAAATCTATCTTTATTTGTAGCGAACTTTTTTTCAGCATTAGCTGCATATTCACTTGCTGCAGACATATTCGTTGTATTATCACCAACAGATACTATTCCAACCATACCCAATATATAATGAGGAGTACATTTGTAACCGTACACACCTTCTTTAGTAAAAGTAATTTTTAATTCCTCATTAATTTTACCATCCCACTGCAGTGAACTGTCTGGGCTCATTTCATTTATTGAGGCAGTATTATGCCCTGGGTTTGTAGCTTTCCATGTAACTGTATCACCAGGATTTATTTTAAGGACAGCAGGCTTAAAAACCATCATTTGTCCATTTGATGAACTTAGCATCTCTACAGTGTGATCAGCAGAAAATGCTGGTACACTTACAATAAATATCATTAGCATGAGTAACTTTCTTATTATTTCCATGATTTCTCCTTTGTAAATCCTTATAAGTTTTTTAAATGTATTTTATCACAAAAAAATTATTTTAATTAAGTGAATGAATGACTTATACTGACTTCAACCATCATTATATAAATGAAAGATTACAAAATAGCACCATCAATTTTATCAGCAGATTTCGCAAATCTCGGCAATGATGTGTCTAATGTTATTGAAGCTGGTGCAGATTTTATACATTTTGATGTTATGGATAATCATTATGTGCCTAACCTAACCATAGGCCCCCTTGTTTGTGAGGCTCTTCGTAATTATGGTATAAAATCTATAATTGACGTTCATTTAATGATTAGTCCAGTTGATGAAATAATACCTAACTTTGCGAAAGCTGGAGCTAATTATATAACATTTCATCCAGAGGCATCTAAACATGTAGATAGAACGATTAAATTGATTAAAGACAGTGGATGTATGCCCGGCATTGTTCTTAATCCAGCCACTAATGTATCTGTTCTTGAATATTGTCTTGACCAGATAGATATGGTTTTACTTATGTCAGTAAACCCTGGTTTTGCAGGACAAAAGTTTATTGATTCAACATATGAAAAAATCATTGAAGTTAAAGAAATGATTGATGCAGTTAATCCAAATATTAGATTGGAAGTGGACGGCGGCATCAATCTTGAGAATATTGGCAAAGTTGCAGAGTGTGGAGCGAATACCTTTGTAGCAGGGTCAGCAATCTTTAATTCAGATAATTATAAAAAAACTATTTCTCAAATGAGAGAAATTATTTCTAAATCATAGTTAAGATAAATGG
>MDSV01138097.1_pt1 | contig 12325 bp, 12 predicted proteins | sample 810851 | NCBI WGS metagenome assembly MDSV01 (sample SAMN05326640, study PRJNA326480) | marine metagenome | isolation source: seawater | place: Atlantic Ocean: North East | collected 2012
CCTACGTGGCGACCACCGACATCGACAACGAGGGTTGGTACGACGAGACCCCCTTGGAAACGGGCACCTGTGCATCCTACCTCGTGGCCCCGGCCAACCGTGCGGGCGACCCGGACCTCTTCCGCCTCAACGTCACCGACGGTGAGCAAGGTGTACCTGGTTTGTTTTGTGCCGACGCGATTCCACCGCAGCTGACGGTCGGCGACCTTCGTGCTTCAAGCAGTTTTTCCAACGACACGGCGTGCCATGAGCGCACAGGGAATTGGGACCGATGTTACGACGTCAGCGTCACATGGACCTGGCCCGCTCACGAGCCAGAAGGCGAAGTGTCGTGGGATTTGTACCGCGTTGAAGTGGACCCAGACGGCCTCGACCTTCGGGCCTTGGTCCCAATCGAAAGCAACATGCAGGCCACGCCTGGCGAACAAGGAACCTACACCGTCAACGGGACCTTGGATGAATCGATTCGCCCCTACAGGGTGTACTACTACGTCTTGACGCCGACCGATGCCGTGGGCAATGGCAACCCTGTGGTCATCCCTCAAAACAGCGTTCGACTCCTCGTCGAAGACGAATGGTGGGACTACAACCAACACCTGATTCCCGAACCCGAGCCCGAGCCAGAACCACCGCTTGGCAGCCCTTGGGTCGGTGATTTGGTCGAGGGCATGGCGAGCGACGGCCTGTTCCAAGCGGCCCTTGGAATACTGCTCCTCGCTTTCGTGATGGTGGCCATCGGCCTTCCTGTGTTGAACGGACGCCATCGCCGTTTGAAGCGTATCGTCGCAGCGCGTATCCGCCACCAGGAAGCACAAGACGCGGCAAAAGAGTTTGACGACTTCTTCTGAAGTCGCGACTCGCACCGCAGCCTTCTTGACCGCATCTCCGGTGGCCCGGAACGCTGCGGTGATCGCATAGCCTGGCCATTGCGCTGGATTGCTAATCCAGTGGGTTTTACCCTCGGGAGTTCAAATCTCCCTCACCGCGCCTTGCTCACGCCTTCTTGACGACATGCTCATGGTGCCTGTGCCCAAGGTCGGTCCATGCGGGACGTGTCCGGGCTTCGGCGCGACCGCGACGGCTTGACGGCGGTCATCGAATTTTTGTCCGCCTTCACCTTGTTTTTGATGATCTTGACCGCGTTCTTGGCGCTCGCCCAGATGCAGATGGGTTCGAACGACCCCTATCTGGACCGTTTGGACCGTTCTGCCGTGCTTGGCTTGGATCGTTTGGTCGCCGACGAAGGATGGTTTGTCCCGATTGTTGACGGTGAGGCGGACGTCGAAAACGGCACCAGCGATTGGCATCTACAAAGCGCTGAAGCCTTGCATGAAGGCCGCGTTCGCGCAGGGCTTGTCGTGGACGGAAAACTCGACGAAGTCAGATTGGCGGGGTTGAGCAAGGTCACGGAGCAGGGATTTGCGGCCGGACTTGGTCTTGATGCTTCCTTTGACGTCCATCTGCGCATCGATGTGCTCGACGCGAACGGTTCCAGCCAGGAGACGGTCTTCGACGGGGGAACGACTCGGATCGGGGCCGAAACGTCGAGCCGCGCCACCCGATTGGTGGTCGGAGACGGGGCCCTCTACCGTGTCGCTTTGGAAGTGCATGACGGCGGTCGGGCATCGTCCATTTTGCAGGTCAGCGAAATTCAACCTCATCCTGACAACGGAGGCCCAGAGTGGTTTGAAATGCACAATCCAGAAGGGTTCGCTGTCCGTTTGCTTGGATGGTCCTTCCACGTGATCGACACCCGCGACACAACCAGCCACTTGATGCTGGACGGGCTCATCACAGGTGGTGGCGTGGCGCTGTTCACCGGCGATGCCACCTCACAGGATACGGGCAACGCCACCCAAGTGTTCGACCTAGGCGTGGTCGGGCTTTTGGGGGTCGGACAAATCGATGTGCTCCCCAACGACAAGGGTGAATTCAAGGTGGACTACACCGATCCTACCACGAGCCTCCCTGCGACCCGCCAAGCGATCCTCTGGGGAGGAAGCACCGGGCATCTGTTGTTGTCCGGAGACGCGTTGACGTGGAATGGAACCGACCTTCGTGACATGGGCGATTGGACCGTGACCGACTCGCCCACCCCCGGTTCATGGACCCCGGTCATTGCAGCATGATGCGCCATTGGCGGCGGATGCTTCTTGAACCGAGGTCCCGCGTCAGGGAATGAAGCCCATGATGCCAAACAGCGTCTACACCCGCGACCGGTGCGTCACGGGTATCCACGGGCTGGATGAAATCCTTCGCGGAGGCATCCCGTACGGCTCCACCGTTCTCGCTGCGGGCACCTGCGGTTCTGGGAAAACCACCCTGGCGATGGAATTCCTTGTCCGTGGGGCCCTCGCAGGGGAAGCCTGCGCCCATTTCACCGCGACGGAGCCAAGCGTGAAATTGTTGGAAAACATCCGGCAGTACTCGTTTTTCGACATGAACATGGTGGACACCGGGTTGATCAACGTCTTCGACGTGGACGTGCTGTACTCTTGGCTCGGCCTCGACAAAGCCACCTTCGATTTGGACGACGTTCACGCCCTCATCAAAGCCATCGTGGACATCGTGAACACCATCGGTGTCACCCGCCTCGTCATCGATTCCGTGACGACCCTTTGTTACAAGATCAAGAGCGAGCAGCTCATCCGCGACTTCCTGTTCACGCTCGGGAAGAAGTTGGCCACCCTCGGGTGCACCACGGTACTGATCTCCGAGATCACGTCGGCCACGGAAAACGCGCATTGGTCCTCATTCGGCGTGGAAGAAGCGATTGCCGACGGCATCATTGTGATGGGCGACGTCGAGCGAATGGGGCACCTCCTGCGCTTCCTTCAGGTGGTCAAAATGCGTGGGACGGCCCACAGCAGGGCCAAACATTCCATTGAACTCACACAACTTGGTGTGATGCTGACGCCGATGCTGAAGTGGGGCGCGGTTTCCGATCAAACCACACGATGGGGTGCCTGAGCATGTTCGAACTCGATGCCCTGATTGCCGAACAACTGACCGAAGTGTCGCTCAACAGTGCCGTTCAGGTGCGCTGCGGGAACTCCAATTCATTCATGGTCACCGCCAGCACCATGATGCCCCTCATTCAATCGTTCGGGATGGGCGGCGTCTACATCTCTGCAAGCCGAGGGGCGGTCGAAATCATCCAAGCCTTCGAATCCATAGGCGTGGACGTCAGCAACATCCAGTTCCTCGATTTGGTCTCTTCTGGAATTCTCGGCGGCACCGACGTACCCTATCCGAACGTCCACTTTGTGGACAGCCCCATCATGCTCGAATCCGTCTTGTTGCGGACCCTCTACATTCTTCGGACCTCAAACATGGAGCGCAACTTCGTCCTTGTCGACAGCATCAACGCCCTCTCCATCTACAACGATGACAGGATGCTGGCAGAATACCTTCACACCTTCATCAACACGTTCCGGCAGCGGGAGGTCCTCTCCGTGCTGCTCAATGTGCCCGACCAAACGCCGCCGCTTGTGCTGGCAAACCTGGACCTGTATTGCACGTCCTTGATCGACCGTGGGCAGGTCGTCATCCAGTGAGGTGAAACCATGGCAGACATCTCCTTTAGTGCAGAAGACGAGGAATTCTTCGGTAAGGTCGGCAGCTTCGGCGTGCCGAAGTTCGACGGCGTGATGGGCGGAGGCGTCCCTCGAGGATTCATGATCGTCGCCTTCACGCAAACAGGGTCCGGTTCGGAACTGTTTGCGAAGCAGTTCACCTCTCCGGCAGAAGAGCCGGAAAACACCATCCTCATCTCCACCAATGAAGCACAGCAGGAAATTATTCGCGTGTATGAGAAGTACAAGTGGCCCTTGGACATCGGCGTCCGGACCGTGGGTGAGGAGTACAACGCCAGCGTCTTGGAACGCGACCTCCTGGCCAGCAGGTACCGTCTGGAAGGGTTCCAACTCCCCGACATTCAACGGTTGGCCCAGACTCGTTTTGTCGACATAGAAAATCGCGATTTCCTCACCGAGGTGACCAACGAGGTCATGGCCCTCGACCCGTATTTCCGGGCCGTGCTTGACAGCATGGATTTCTTCGTGCAGCGTGAAGATCCGTCCCGCGTCATCTCCATGATGCGCATGCTTCAGGCCCACACCCAGATGGTTCGCGGGTTGCTCTTGGTCACGATTTCCACCGACGGTTTGCCGCCAGGTTTGCGGCAAGAAGTGGCGGGTATTGCCGACATGGTGCTGGAATTCAAGGTCCGGACCATCGGTACCGATTTCGAGACGTCCATGACCGTGACCAAATTCCGCAACGCACCGGAAAATCTCCGCATCCTGGTGTTCCGTGTGACGCCAGAGGAATGCATCACGCCCGAAACCGTGGAACGCATCGCGTGACGACGGCCGCAGGGCCCGAGCGAAGCATCAAGAGGGGGCGGCCGGCAAGGTTGGGCCATGTCCACGAGGCAAGCCACCGGTGGGTACGACCCGTCGGGCATCGATCTCGATGCTTGGACCGTCTTGGAGTCCGAACTCGAAGCGACCATCCCCCACTATGATCGGGTGAACACGTGGATGACCTTCGGGCAAGACCGACGATGGCGTGCCGGTGTGGCCGCCCATGCTGAACCCGGCATGAAGGTCCTCGAAGTCGGTTGTGGCCCAGGCTCCTTTGCAGAGACCATTCGTGGCGTGGAGCTGACCTGCCTCGATCCGTCGCCTGAAATGCTCCGGGTGGCGAAGAAGCGCGTCGATGCTGCACGCGCTTCGGTGGGTGAGTCGCCGGCGTCGTACGTCGAAGCCATCGCTGAATCCATTCCTCTTGCTGACGCAACATACGATCGCGTGTTTTGCTTGTTTTCCTTCCGCGATTTCCAAGATAAAAAGAAAGGTCTGGAAGAGATCTTGCGCGTCCTCAAACCTGGCGGACAGTTGGTGATCTGTGATGCCGGGAAGGGCAATGCCATTCACGGCCTCTTTGGTCGATTGTGGATGGCGACCGGTGTTCAGGTCATTGCACGTCGGATCACTCGAGAAAAAGACCACCCATGGAAGGGCCTGGCAAGGTCCTACACTCACTACGGAACGAACGCATACTACAGGAAAATGCTCCGCGACGTCGGGTTCACCCACGTCAAAGGCCGCCTTCTCTGGCCGTTTTTCATGGCCTCCCGTTTCTCAGGCGTTCGACCCGCGAATCCGGAATGAAACCTTCCGTGCTGCAGGGCATCATGCTCATAAACCGGGCGCCTACCGCTTTGGCAAGGATGAGGTGTCGACCATGAGCATGGAATCTGTCCTTCGCAGCATCAAGTCCGCTCAAACCGAGGCAGACGCGCTTCTCGCCTCGGCCCAAGAGGACGCCAACAAGGCGATTGGCGACGCCCGCCGCGCCGCCTCTGAAGCCGTTTCTGAGGCCACTGAAGGCGCCACTGCGGACGCCCGTTCCACCATCGATGCAGCCCGTGCTGAGGCCGAGGCTGAGGCCGACAAGGTGCGCGCCGAAGGCGCAAAGGCCGCCGAGGCCCTCGCTTCCGCAGCGTCCGGGCGCACCGACAAAGCGGTCGACCTGCTGCTCAATGCCATCCAAGACGCCTGAGGTGATCTCATGTTCCCGATGGTCGAGATGTCCCGCCTCACTGTGGCGGCTCCGCTCGAGGCCATGGACGACGTACTCGCCGCTTGCGATCACCTCGGATGTGTGCACGTGCAACCGTACGAGCAGTTCGAGGAAGGAATTGGCGTGGGTCAAGCCGCAGCCCAAGAAGGCCGAGGCGAATTGTTGACCAGCGTCCGTGCCGTCCGGGCGGCCACCTCCGCAGTGAACGCATCCGGTGCCATGCCCCGGAAGCAAGTTGAATCGTTGATCGAGGGGTCGTTCCCCGGTCGCATCGAGACCGTGATGGAACTCCTCCGCGGCATCGATGAGACGCACGCATCCATCCAAACCCTCGCCGAAGAGCGCGACGTGATGGGGCGCCTTGCCCCACTCGATCTTCCCCTTGAACTTCTGAACGGCATTTCCGGATTGGAGGTCTTGGTGGCCGAGACCAGCAAAGCAAGCAAAGTCCGTGACGCGCTCGGCGATCTGGCCAAGGACTGCGAAGTTCTTGCCAAAGACCGCATCGTGGCGGTGGCATGCCGCCCACTTCACGCTCCCGAAGTTCAGATCGTGCTCGGGCAACTCGGGGCGAAGGTCGTTCAAGTCCCTCCCGGTGAAGGCCGTGCAGGAAAGCGCGAAGCTGAGGCGGAGTCCAACATCCTGAGGCTCGAGGCCAAAATCACCTCCGACCAAGCGAGCGTCGATGCGTGGGTCGAAGCCAACGGGCGTGACCTCGTGTGCGTCCATGAATTGCTGGAGCGCCAGGAGAACCTTGCTTCTGCACCGACCCAAATGGCCGTCGCAGACCGGGCCTTTGCGATGGACGCATGGATTCCAACAACGCGTGCTGATGAGGTCAAGGCTGCGCTCAAGCCTCACGCATCGCTGGTGGAAGTGGAAGCATGGGACGGCGGCCACCACGGTCATGATGACCACGACGACCATGGGCATGGTCACGGTCCTGAGCCTCCCGTCGAATTTGACAACCCCTCCGCGACCAAGCCGTTTGAGCTGATGGTCGACCTCGTTGGCCGTCCTTCCTACGGCACCTACGACCCGACGTCGCTGATGATGTTCACCTTCCCGATGATTTTCGGGGCCATCCTCGGCGACTGGGGCTTTGGTTTGGTCATTGTGGCCTTGGCCATGTTCCTCCGTTCCAAGCCCATGGCGGCCGACCCTGTGGTCAAGAATGGCATCACGATTTTGCTCTGGATGGGCATCTGGTGCATCCTTTGGGGATTCTACTTCGCCGAAGGATTCGGGTTTGTGTGGGACAATTACACGTGGGTGACCTACGAATTCACCAACGGCAATTCCCCGCTTGGCTTCCTTTACCCCGACAAGCCAGTTGAGCTGCTCTCCGAGGATTTGGGCGCCCTGATCGGGATGAACCACCTGACCTACCCGCTCCACCGTGCCTCCCCTGGGCATGGGCTTGAGGAATACGTGATGTTCTCCATCTACCTCGGCGTCATCCACCTGATGGTTGGTTTCACCATCGGCTTCCTGAACGTCTTGAAGGCGCACGGCGCCGCAGCTGCTTTCTTCGAAAAGGGCTCATGGATCCTTATCCTCATCGGCGGCTTCTTCCACGCCCGTCTCTTCATCGTCTACGAAGGTGACCTGTTCTCTCTCAACGCGTACTCCGCCACCGTACTCGTAGGCATCGTTTGCCTCATCATCGGGCTGGCCGTGTACGAGAAGTTTGGCTGGGCAGGCGGCATCATCATGGGGCCCATCGAGACCTTTGGCCTGCTGGCCAACACCCTGTCTTACCTTCGTGTGATGGGCGTCGGCGTGGCCGGCGTCAAGATTGCCGAGGTGTCGATCACCATGGGCTGGGAAGTGATGATGACGCAATTCGCTGCAGGCGGTATCGGTTTCCTTTGGGGTGCCATCGCGTTCCTCCTCTTCCTCGGCATCCAGGTTTTTGCCATCGCGCTTGGCCTGCTTTCGCCCAGCATTCACGCTGCCCGTCTCCACTTTGTGGAATGGATGGGCAAATTTCACAACGGCTCCGGGGCTCCCTTCTCCCCCGTGGGCGGCCGAAGCATCCATGTGGAAGGGGCATGACAGTCCAACAGGACACACACAGAGGTAGTGAACATGAACAAGACCCTGAAGAACACGCTGCGAACAATGATTGTCTTGGCCGCCGTCACCCTGATTGCTCAGGGTGTCGCTGCTGCTGAAGGCGATGCGACCACCACTGGGAACTCCATCACCGGCGACCTCGCCGTTGGTATTTCCCTCGGCCTTGCCGCCGTCGGCGCTGGGATTTCCCAAGCCGCCATTGGCAGCGCTGCCGTTGGCATGCTCGCCGAAGACGGCTCGAAGTTCGGCCCCGCGCTGATCTTCACCGCGCTTCCCGAGTCCATCGTGATTCTCGGCGCTTTGCCGCTCTTCCTGGCGTGAGCCAGGTCGTCCAGCGCCCTCGCTGAACGTTGGAGGAGACATCATGTCGCTTGAATCGCTTGCAAAGGACATCACGGCTGCCGCCCAGGCGGAAGCCGATGAGCTCGCAGCCTCGGCCCAATCCGAGGCGGACACCATGCGCTCCGAAGCGGAAGCCAAGGCGGAATCCATCCGCTCTGAGGCTGCCGCCCGGGCCGCGCGTGACGCGGAGCAAATCGGCCGAGAGATCGTGGCCAGTGCGCGCCAAGTCAACCAAAGGGACCTGCTCATTGCTCGCCGCGCGGCGCTTGACGCCACGCTTGAGCAAGCCAGGAGCACCTTGGCCGATCCCAAGTGGAAAGGCCGGGCTGCGTTGTTGAAATCCCTGATGGCCCGTGCCGATGATATCGGTGGTAAGGGCTACTCCGTTCGCCCCGTCGGCGTCGACCGCAAGGCCGTGTCCGACCTCGCGAGCGGAAAGAAGGTTGGCGACGACGCGACCGGACTTGGAGGCTTCATCCTCGATGCCGAGGATGGGTCGGTTTCCTACGATTTCCGCTTTGACGCGTTGTTGGACCGTGCATGGTCCAGCAGCCTGCCTGCGGTGACCGCCGCTTTGTTTGACTGAGGTGAACCCATGCGCTTCGGATCCACACCCTACATCGCCTCACGGGCGAAGTCACGCCGCAAGGCGTTGGCAGACAGGGCGCGGCTCCGACAACTGATCAACCACGCACCGGACCAACTGACCGTGGCTGTGGCCGATTTGGGTTACCGCGCGGAAATTGATCGTTACGCGGCCACCTACGACGGCGGGGACCTCATCGAGGCCGCGCTTACGGACAACCTTGAGCACGAGTTGGACAACATCATCAAACTCTGCTCAGGCAAAGTGGGCCGCATTGTTTCGGTCTATACCAACCGGTTCGAGTACCACAACGCCAAGGCCGTGCTTCGCGCGGTCGTGAACGAGGTGGACCTGGAACGTGTGTCGCACGACATCCTCCCGGACATCAACGACATCAACACGCCTTGGTTGCAGATCATCGAGCGCGCTGACGACCTTCGCGCGGCCGTGGTGCTCATGCGCAGGAAACCCTTCGGGTCTGCGCTGAACGCGATGCCCGAAGGCGCACCGTTGGCCGCTTACGAAGATGCGCTTGATCGGCACTACTTCGCCAACGCGATGTCGTCGTTGAGTGGGTCACAAGCGGACGTTCGCATGCTTCGTGGCCTGCTGGCAACTGAGATTGATCACCGCAACATCGTGAACCTGCTTGAGGCAGCCGCGATGGGCCTTGAAGGCAATGACGTGGTTGAAGCTCTGATTCCCGGTGGTCGCTTGATTCCGAAGCGAGCGTTTTCCGTCGTTTCCAACGGTGGTCGTGCCTCGCTGCTCGAGGTGCTCCGACCTGCCAACCGCTTCGACATGGCCGGCTTTGAAGCCGCGATTGAAGAAGCGGATGCGGCGATGTCGCTGGACCCAGTCATCACGTGGCTCGCCGCCCGCGAGAACGGGCACCTCAGCCGGATGAGCTACCTGCATCCGGTCTCTGCGTTGCCCGTGGTGCACTACATCGCGATGAAGGTCAAGGAGGTCAAGGACCTCCGGATCATCACGCGTGGACTGATGGCGGGATTGTCCGCTGACGTGGTGGAGGCCCACGTCATTTGAATGGAGGTGTGATGCATGGAAATTGCCGTTGTCGGTACGCCTGAATTCACCCTCGGCTTCCAGCTCGCAGGTATTTCTCACCTGCACAATCCTTCGGACGACGAGGCCATGGCCAACGTCCTCCGCACCCTACTCAACAGCAAGGAGGTGGGCATCGTGGTGGTCGACTCCGCGAGCCTCAGCCGCCTTCCAGAGCGTCTGCGCGAGCAACTCTCTGCTTCAGTGACCCCGACCGTGCTGGGTATCGGCACGGAAGAGGACAACACCTTGCGGGACACCATCCGCAAGGCCATCGGAGTCGACCTATGGGCATGACGTTCCACTACACATTGGAGGAAGATGAATGAGCAACGAAGGACAAATCTACCGCATTTCCGGACCTGTGGTCACGGCCAAAGGCATGAATGCCGCCATGTACGACGTCGTACGTGTCGGTGACGAAGGCCTGATGGGCGAAGTGATCGAAATTCACGGCGACCAATCGGTCATTCAAGTGTACGAAGACACCTCCGGCATTCGCCCAGGTGAACCTGTGCTGAACACGCAGGAGACGCTTTCCGTTGCGCTTGGACCAGGCCTGCTCACCCAGATTTACGACGGTATCCAGCGCCCACTGCAGACCCTTGAGGAGCAGATGGGCTTCTTCATCACCCGTGGTGTCGACGCCGACGCCTTCGACATGGAGAAGACATGGACCTTCGAACCCGTGGCCTCCGTGGGCGACGAAGTTTCCGGCGGCAACGTCATCGGTCACGTGCAAGAAACCGAGACCATCGTCCACAAGATCATGGTCCCGCCCAACGTTTCTGGCACCATCAAGAGCATCGAGAGCGGCGACTTCAACGTCACCCAAACGATCGCCACCCTCGAAGACGGCACTGAACTCCAGATGATGCAGAAGTGGCCCGTTCGGTCGCCTCGTCCCTTCCAGACGAAGTACGCGCCCGACACCCCGCTGATCACCGGAATGCGCATCCTCGACTTCCTGTTCCCGCTCGCCAAGGGCGGTGCAGCCGGTATCCCCGGTCCCTTCGGGTCCGGGAAAACGGTCACGCAGCAGTCCCTTGCGAAGTACTCCGACGCACAAATCGTGGTCTACATCGGCTGTGGTGAGCGTGGGAACGAGATGACCGAAGTGTTGGACGAGTTCCCTCACCTCATCGACCCCAACACAGGCAAGCCGCTGATGAACCGCACCGTCATGATCGCGAACACCTCGAACATGCCTGTGGCGGCCCGTGAAGCGTCCGTGTACACCGGCATCACCATCGCCGAGTACTTCCGTGACATGGGCTACGACGTGGCCCTCATGGCTGACTCGACGTCCCGCTGGGCTGAAGCCATGCGTGAGATTTCCTCCCGTCTCGAAGAGATGCCCGGTGAGGAAGGATACCCCGCGTACCTTTCCTCCCGCATCGCCGAGTTCTACGAGCGCGCCGGCCGTGTCAACACCCTCTCCGGTGAAGACGGCTCGGTGACGGCCATCGGTGCCGTGTCCCCGCCTGGTGGCGACATCTCCGAACCGGTCAGCCAAGGTACCCTCCGCATCGTCAAGGTGTTCTGGGGCCTCGATGCAGGACTGGCTCGACAACGCCACTTCCCTGCCATCAACTGGCTGAACTCCTACTCGTTGTACCCCCCGTCCCTTGACCAGTGGTACCGCGACAACATCGGACAGGACTTCCCCGAAATCCGTACGGCCATCTCCGGTCTGCTCCAGATTGAGGCCGAACTCCAAGAAATCGTGCAGCTCGTCGGTTCCGACGCCCTGCCGGTCGACCAGCAGTTGACGCTCGAAGTCGCTCGCATGATCCGTGAGTACTTCCTCCAGCAAAACGGGTTCGACCCCATCGACGCGTACTGTGACATCAACCTGCAGTACCGCATGGCCAAGGCCGTGCTGACCTTCCAAGATGCGGCCAAGTCGGCCATGGGTGCCGGCTCCGCGCTTTCTGATGTGGTCAACGTGCCCGCGCGGTCCGCGCTTCTGCGTGGCCGCTTCGAAGAAGGCTACATCGACCGCATTGACGACATGGTCAAGACCATGGTGGACGAAATTGAAGCCACCGTGGAGGAGAACTGAGGAGGGATCATCATGGCAGGAAAGGAATACCGAACCATCACCGACGTCAAGGGACCGCTTGTGTTCCTCAACAAGACCGAACCCGTTGCCTACGGCGAAATTGTTTCGCTTCGGCTCTCCAATGGGGACATCAAGAACGGCCAGGTGCTCGACACCTCCGACGACATGGTCGTCGTTCAGGTGTTCGAAGGCACAGCCAAGGTCGACCGCCAAGCCGGCGTGACCTTCCTTGGTGACGTGTTCAAGCTCCCCGTCAGCACCGATTTGGTCGGTCGCATTCTCGACGGTGCAGGCCGCCCTCGTGACGGTGGCCCCGAAATTGTCGCGGACGAGAAGGCCGACATCATCGGTGCGGCCATCAACCCGTACAGCCGGCAGAGCCCTCACGACTTCATTCAGACCGGGATTTCGGCGATCGATTGCTGCACCACGCTCGTGCGTGGACAGAAGCTGCCGATTTTCTCTGCGTCGGGTCTCCCGCACAACGACATCGCGCTGCAGATCGCCCGTCAGGCGAAGCTCAAGGACAGCGACGAGGAATTCATCGTCGTGTTCTGCGCCATGGGCATCACCGCTGAAGAATACAACTTCTTCCGTTC
>MDSV01123503.1_pt1 | contig 12321 bp, 10 predicted proteins | sample 810851 | NCBI WGS metagenome assembly MDSV01 (sample SAMN05326640, study PRJNA326480) | marine metagenome | isolation source: seawater | place: Atlantic Ocean: North East | collected 2012
GGAGATTTTTTCTCACATAATGATCAACAACCACCTATACCTGTAGAACAGGCACGTGACCTACAACAGAGATGCAGAGCATCGATGGCTATGGATGAGATTAAAGAATCTCGGTGGATTGATACCAATTACATTATCGAATTGGAAACTTTAATTGTCAACGCACGGTACAGAAATGGTAGCCCCATGCAAGAGTAGAGGGTCATATATTATTCGATCTTTGATTCCCAGGAAAGCGGAAAAAAAACTCGGCAATTTTTTTAGTTAAAAAGGTTTTTCTCAATTAACATCAATATTTGATGAACCTGGTCCGTTATCGTAAGAGGTTACACTTCCTAGTTCTACTTGATTACTTACACTAGCACTAATATAACCTCTAGTATCTATGAATCGCTGTGCTACATTTAGCACAGTTTTTTTATTGTTTTGATCGTCTAATTCTGAATGTGGTTCATATGCAATCACATTAGCAAATTCGTCAGTAATCATATTTGTCAATTGTGTTGTAGGAATCCTTAAAAGTCTTTTTTTGTCATTTTCATAAGATTCGTGTTCGTAGTTACTTACTGGATATCTTGATTCTAAATCTGTCTTAGTTGTACCATCTGGTAATATAGCACGAAATTCCCCATTTACCTCTATACCTTTTTTTATGAAAACTATGTCATTGTACTTAACTTCAACAGTTTCATAATGATGAATTGCATCTAAATCGGCATATTTTTTATTACAGTAGATTTGAAGGTCATCTTCGGATTTTGGCCATTGTGAGTAAACATCTGTAATATTGTTTACTATAAGTATTACCCAATCTAAGTGTTCATCACCAAGTACTGCTAATGCTACATCTGACGGTGAAGTTCCATCTGGTATAGCAGTAGTTTCAAACATTGTTGTGTATTTGTCTAAATCATCTCTAATTTTACATCTTCGGAAAATATTCTTTACAAGACGATATTTGAAATTTTCGTCATCTGTTAATCCTTCCCCGATATAGGTATTTGGTAAATTATCAAAATATGCCATTTTTAGTAACCTTCTTGTATATCTTCGGTTGTGAGTAGTTTAGTCTCTGTGAATTGTACGTTTAATACTACTGCAGGTACTTGTAGCAGTGCTGGAGCACCTGCTCTCTTTAATGCATTATATTGGTTATCTGGAGTATAGTTCACAGTCACGTTTGTGCATACTGAAGGGTGAATTTTGAAATGTAGATGAGCATCTAAATCATCACCAGTACCTACATCAACTAATGTTCCTTGAGAATCAAAACGACAGAATTGGATATCAAATTTTCTTGGTACTGCAAAATATCTATTTTGTTCAGCAGTTGCCATTATAGAACTTCTGCCAGTCCAAGGATTGTCATCAGTAGCATTCCATCCAAATAGATCTTTCAATGCTTTGATTGTTTCATCAAACGGTTCGTATTTTTTACCTTTTTTACCAATTTGAGATTTCTTCTTTCGTACTTTTCTTGCTAATTTACCACTTTCAAATGTTGGGTGAGAACCCATTTTAAACCATTGACATATTGACCATATATTTTCTGCTTCTTTAGGACTTCTAGCAAGCATTTTAAAACTAAAGTTATGATTACGGAAACTCATATTATTGAAGATTTGTTCCGTATAAGGGTTGAATATTCTTCCCTTAGTCATTTGCTCTAAACTATTAATATCAATACTACCTTGCAATCCTAAGAATCCACTAATACTGTTTGCTGCTTGTACCATTGCACCTGCACCAAATTCAGGGTTTGCTGCAGAAGCTGCCATTTGTATTGTGTTTGCTAATTTATCAAAATCAACAGCACCATCATCTGTATTTTGTATAGCATTAGCAAGACCTATACCACCAACTCCAAGATCTACTGTTCTGTAGTTTGCTTGATATGTTGTTGATAATGATGGAGGCATATTAATATACACCGTTTCACTATCATATTTTTTATCAGATTTGACAGACCCTATGTTACCACCGTAGAAAGATTTATCATCATTAGCAAATGTCATTGCAAAACTTTTAAACCTAACCCAGTCGATTGCGTAGGTTGGTGCATCAGCATCCCTATGGTGACTTCCGTGTGATACTGGTGCTCTGTATGGATATCTTAGGATTGCCAACTTAACTACCTAAATACTACGTGACCTCTATGTATTTATGCGTTATAAACAGGGAAAGTACTTTCCTAGTAAACCTCGGAAGTATAAAGGTGATTATCGAAATATAACATACCGTTCAGGTTGGGAACTTAAATTCATGAAATTCTGTGATACTAATCCAAATATTACTGAATGGGGGAGTGAAGAGATAATTATACCTTACATTTCACCTGTTGATGGTAAAAGACATAAGTACTATCCAGATTTTTATCTTAAAACTAACGGTAAAAAATTTATAGTAGAAGTTAAACCTTCTAGACAAACAAAAGAACCAAAAGTACAAAAGAAGGTAACCAAGACTTACATTAATGAAGTTGTTACTTATAGCGTTAATCAGGCTAAATGGAAAGCAGCAACTGAATTTTGTAAAGATTATAATATGGAATTTATGATAATCACAGAAAAGGAGCTTAGAGTATAATGTTTGGTGGTATCAGTAAAATCTTCAATGCTACTACAAAGGCAGCAATAGAAGCTAACAATAATACTGGTGGTGGTGGACCTAGACGTTCAGCATTACCACATGATCAATCTGCACAATATCCTTCTTTGCAGGAGTTTATGGCCTTTTCCCTAAAGGATAAGGATTATTCACCTGCTACTACTAACCTATTTTCACTTCATATAGTTACACCAGCACTTATGAAGAACTGGACTGCACGTGATGGTCGAATGGGTAATGATGGTAGAGAACATATTATATCAGATACTATTGGGTATAGAGATTCAACATTTATGTCTGGTCATGCTGGAGGGAAGGGTGATAAGTTAGGAAAATGTTTAAATTTTTATTGTCAGAGCGTTAGTACACCAAGTAGACAGTTAACAACTGGTTCTCTTGTTAATATAGGTACTGCTACTAAATATGCTACTGGGTCTGCATTCAGTCAAATTTCTTGTACCTTTATAGCACCTAAATCACAACATAGTTTAAATTTCTTTGAAAGATGGTTATCATTGATGGCTCCTGATGCTAACCAATATACTGATTATTATGATTATTATAATGCTCCTAGAATGATGATTTATAAATGGGAGAAAGGTGGACAAACTAGGTCTGATTGGGATCAAACTAGGTCTAATAGAGGAAATGAAAACTTTGTTCCAAATAGCACTCAACCATTAAGGTCACATGAGTATAGATTAACTGCTAGTTGGGAATTACAACAAGCATTTCCATATAATATTGGTTCTACTCAGTTAAATAATGCAGCAGCAAGAACTATGACATTCACAGTAGGATTCTTCTTTGAGCGTTATAGATTCTATACACAACCAGAGTTTGATGAACCAGGAGTACGTACTCAAATTTCTATTCCTGGACTGGGAGGTAGAGAAGATGATTATTATGATCCTTATGTTGACGCTCAACAGATCTTCCAATCTATTGATGATACACAAAAATCACTAGGAACTTGGTAATATGCCACTACCCGAAATCTCTTACGACCCTTGGTTTCACGACAAACCCCACCCACATGATTCTATGCCTATAGCAACCGATGAACCCCTAGATCTTGCACCGAGTTCTGTAGAACCTCAAGATGAAGAGGATATACATGAAAAGATGTACCAAGAAGCAATTAAAAAGCACAGTCCTTGGTTAGGAGGTTCCGAGAACTTCCATAAATAATTTTACTGAATTGATTTTACAATGGCATTACCTACATTAAATGTACCTAAGTTTAAAATGAAACTGCCCTCTGATGGCAGAACTGTTAACTATAGACCTTTTCTTGTAAAAGAAGAGAAATTGCTACTATTAGCAACTGAGACTGGAAGTCAAGAAGATATTGTTACAGCAATTAAGAATATTATTACTGAATGTACTGATATTCATGATATTGACGACCTTCCAACTTTTGATATTGAATTTGTCTTTCTTCAAATCCGTACCAAATCTGTTGGTGAGGCTGTTGAAGTTAGTGTGACATGTCCTGATGACTCAGAAACTACTGTTCCTGTTAAAATACCTTTGAATGAAATCAAAGTTAAAAAAGACAAGAAGCATAAGAAGGATATTAAATTAGGAGATGATATCATTTTAACTATGGGTTATCCTAGTTTGGATACATTTGTGCAGATGAATTTCCAAGAAGAAGAACCTACTGTAGATTCTGTTTTTGAAATGGCAGCAAGTTGTGTAAAGCAGATTGCTGATGCTGAACAGGTATATGATGCTATGGATACTCCTAAAGAAGAATTGATTTCTTTCTTTGATCAGTTGACTAGTCAACAGTTCCAAGAAGTACAAGCCTTCTTTGATACTATGCCAAAATTACAACATACAGTTAAGGTAATTAATCCTAAAACTAAAGTTGAAAGTTCTGTGACCCTTGAGGGTTTGTCAGCTTTTTTCGCCTAGCTCTGCTCCATACAACATTACAACAGTTCTATGAGGTAAATTTTGCCCTGATGCACCATCACAAGTGGTCGTGTGAATATATTGATAACTTAATGCCTTTTGAGAAAGAGATTTATATGAATCTTTTAATGAATTATCTTAAGGAAGAACAGAATAGAATGGAGCAAGAGCGAGCACAAAACAACGCATCACGTTAACCAATAGTGGCAAATAAATTTACACATAAGTTTGTAAATGCTGGAGTAAAGGGTAAACTTACTCCATCTCTTTTTGCTGCAAGAAAATCTATAACTGCTACTAACAGGATAGGTAATACCGTAGCTAGTATTGGTAATGTTGTATGGGATATGAGGCAAATTGCTGTTAAATCGGCAGCAAATAAAGTACTAGCAGAACAAGCAGAGCGTAGAAGATTACAAAGAGAAAGGGATGCTGAAGCTGAAGAAGCAGCAGAACTGGATAAATCGTTACAGAAGGATGGTAAAGCAGCTAAACCTACCAGTGTACAAAAGGGTTTAGGTAAAAAGCATTTTGGGTGGTTGAATGGGTTCCTTAGACCAATAGTAGAATTTTTTGGTTGGTTAATTAAGGTTACTCTCATTAAGAAGATTCTTGATTGGTTGGGAGATCCTAAGAATAAAACAGCGTTAAAAGAATTTTTAGTAAAGTTTACTTTTGTTGTAAAGAAATTATATAGTTTTGTTAGTTGGATTGTAAAGGATAATATCCTTGACGGCTTCGCAGATTTAATGGGAGCTGGGGGTAAAGACGGTAAGGATTCATTCTGGGATAGAGTAAGAGGACTAGGTAAGCTCATGTTTGGGCTTACCATGATGCGATGGTTGCTCAATCCATTTGCAGCAGTAACTGATATTATAGGGTTACTTGACTTTATAATGAATTGGCGATTGCCAACGTTGAGGATAAAAGGATTAAAGAGGCTTTGGGGTAGACGGATAAAGAAAGGGTTTAATGCACTTCGAGAGAGTAAACGTCTGAAGAAGATGGTTGCTACCATTAAGAAGTTTGGTAGACCCATAATGAAACCTATAAGGTTCATTGGGAAGCAGTGGAAGAATTTTACTAAGGGTTTAAAGGGTGCTGACAAAGCAGCAGATATTGCTAAGACTACTAAGAAATTATTTCCTCATATAGCAGATGGTAGTAAGAAGGGTGGAAAGGCATATGAGATTGGTAAAACTATTCGTAATCTTGGTACAAAACTCTTTGGACCAGGTACTAAGGGTGGTGGAATATTAAAGGCATTAGACTTTAGAAACTTCCGTATTCCGAAACCAATGAAGCCCAAAGCCTTTGGGAATAAGATGAATAAGCGATGGAAGGATATTACAACTAATATCGGAAATGGCTTCAACACTATGAAAAAGTGGGGAAGTAATGGATGGGATTATCTAAGTAAAATTCCTAAGAAGGCAATGCAACCTGTTTATGACAGGTTCCTTAAACCTGTTTGGAATAAAGTAAAAGGAGTTAAGAAGTGGGTTGATAAGATCGCCAGTCCAATGGGCAATATGTGGAAGCAATCTCCTGTTGGTAAGATGGCTAGGGGAGTTGGTTCCAAAAAGGTAGCAGGACAAAGGTTAAAGAATATTCCTATTATTGGTGGTCTAGTTAACTTATACTTTGCTGTAGATTCATTTAAAAATGGTGATATAACTGGTGGTGTACTAGAATCCCTTGCTGGTGTTTTAGAATTAGCATCTCCATTTACGGCTGGTACAACAGGTGTCGCTGGTATGTTCTTAGATGCCTATATCCTCGCTAGGATGATTCCTGGTGGAATAGGTGAAACTGTAATGGAATGGGAGAGGACTAAGGCAATACCTGCTATTGCTGGTCCATTTGAAGGTGCAATGAATTTCACCAGATCTAAGATGGATGAGACTAAAGATCTCATTTCTAAATCATTTGATGGTATTAATAAATGGATTGGTGCTGAGAAGGAAGCAGATAAAGCAAAGCATATAACTGAAGCGGCAGGTTCTGGGTCTGGAATGACCAAGCAAGAAGCTGATGAAGCTTATGAAAAAGATAAAACAGGTGGTAGAGGTTGGGGATTCTTAAAACTCTTTAGAAATAAGTCTCAAACTGATAAGCAAGTTAGGAAGGATGTTAAAAAGTATGGATATACTATGCCTTCAGGTTCATTTTCTGCAGGCTCTTCACATACTGATACTACATCTAGACATAGTACTGGTTCTTCTAAGGACCAACCAGTTACTAAGAAACCTTGGTGGAAGTTGTGGCAATATGGTGGAAGACAGGCAGTACCATCTCAGGGTTTAGCAGGTGGATCATTCATCTTTGGTGGTATTGGTAAGATGATTGGTGGATTTGTTGGTGGTATTGGTAAAGCAATTGGTGGTGTTATTGGAGGTATTGGAAAGGTATTAGGTAGTGCCTTTAGTATGGTTAAAAACGTTTTTAACAGTCCTTTAGGACAAATCTTGATGATGGCATTACCAGTAATGTTCCCTGCTGCTGCTTGGCTAGGACCAGTACTTAAAGGTCTTAATGCGGTTACTTCATTAATGAATGGTGACCCATTAGGGGCCATAATGTCTCTGTCGGGAGCATTTAGTAGTATTAATACTGTTAATGCTATATCCATGCCTAAGTGGATGCAGAACATGAGGTTCAGTAAGTTTGGTAATTTTATGGCAAACTTAAATGGACCAGGTGGATTCTTGAGTAGTAAGATAGGTAAAATTGGGGTAGGAATACTTTCTGGTAATTATGGTGCAGCATTTAATGCTGCTCTTGATGGTACATCTTTAGGTGCTACTTTAGCTAACCTTGGTAATAAAGTTGATGAATTAGGACTCGGAGGTGTCCTCGGAGCCATACCAGGCTTAGGACCAACCCTACAGAATATGGGTCTTGGTGATGTTGTTGGAATTTCAAGTCTATTAACAGGTGACTTCTCTGCTGCTGGATTTGTTACAGCAATGGCAGAAAAGCATGGTTATGGGGGAATAGTAAAAGCAGCATTAGGAATGGCTGGTGGTAACTTTGAACAAGGTATGATAGATATGGCAGGTGAACTGGGTGTAGATCCAGCAGTGTTTGGTGTTATTGATACCTTACAAATGTTGGGACCTGGTGGTGAATCAGAACGACAGAAAATTATGCAAGAGATTGGTTCTATTTCTGTAGTACAGCTTCCTATAGTACTTAAGCAACTTGTTAACCTACCAACACCAGTCGCTGTACAGTCTGGGGGTGGTGGTAGTTCAGGTGGTGGTGGCGGTCTTTTAGGTCGCTTAGGGTTTTAGAAATAAATAACATGAGGCATATAATCTAATGGCAAACATCCAGAAGACATCAAAAATTAATATGTACCGTTTCGTTAATGTAAATGACGATTCAGGTGCTGATGTGGATCCAGTTGCCAAGAGTATCAATACTCAGACAATGGCCATTAATAATATGGGTAAAACCATTAATGGTATTGCTGCAACCGTTGTTACTCTAAAGAATATTGCTCTTCATAATTTACAAGAAGAAGAGAGAAGATTAAAAACAAAATTTAAACCTAAGTACACAAAGCAGCAACAAAATCCTTTTAAGAAAATTATGCTTGCTGTTAAAGCATATAAAGTTAAGGGATTCTTAGAGAGTATGCTTTCATTCTTAGGAAGTTTACTTAAAATATTCATTATTAGACCAATATTGAATTGGTTATCAGATCCAGCGAATAAACAAAAATTAGTTAAGATATTAGAAGGTACTTGGAAGGTATTAAAGGGTATTACCGAGTTTCTTGGTAGTCAGTTTGTTCATGCTATAAATGAGTTGCATGATGTTTTAAGTGGTGAAACTAGTATTTGGAAAAAGATAACATCATTTACTAAACTTTGGATTAAATTTGCTGCTGGATTTTTAGCCATCAAGTTTTTAAGAAATCCAGTTAAACTCTTAAGACAAGTAGCAAATGTTGGTAAGATTCTTGCTATTAAAACAAAATTAGCAAAGGCACAATTAACTAAGAGGAAGAAATTTTTAACTGGTGGTAAATGGGCTAGAGGTAAATGGTTACTTGGTGGTGCTGTTGGTGCAACTGTACTTTGGCAGTTTGCTAATTGGGCATTAGGTAAAGCTGGAGATAAAGAATCTGGTGATGATAGTACTCCAAATCAAACTGATGGTGGTAATAGAAATAAAGATAGAGCATTTTCTATAAAGGAGTATGGTGAAGATCTTACTAGCGATTTCTATCCTCAAGGACTTGCAGGATTATTTGGTGGTGATAAGAAGGATGATAAGAAGGATGAAAAGAAATGGTATGATCCACGTACTTGGGGTAAAGAAAAGAAGAAGGAACCTGAAAAAAAGAATAGTATTGCAAATTTATTAGGATTAGTTAGTTTTGGTGTAGGTGCTAATGAACAGGTAAAAGGATTAAAAACTGCAGTTGAGAAGGATATAAGCAATCTCAAAGGTACATTTAAAGATGGTAGTAGTGAAGAGAAAATGGAAAAAATATTCCAAATTGCTTCAATACTTGAAAGGTCACTTGGAGTTCAAAATGATACCTTTGGTAAACTTCACGAGTCTACACAAAACCTTGTTGAAAGTGCTCAAGGTGCAACTAATGGAGATAAAGCGAGTTGGCAAGATCTTTTAAAATGGGCTGGACATGAAGTTCAATCTAGAGAACAAGGTGGTCCAGTTGGTCCTTCTTTTGCAAATGGTGGAAAAGCTAAGTGGTTAGATGGACCTGATACTGGTTATGCAGCAGATCATAATGGGCAACCAATGGTCGCTCATGGGATGGAGGGATTATTTACTAAGAGTGGTAGTAATGATGGGTTTATTGTACCATTTGACAATGCTGCAACTAGAAACAATCCAATGCTAACCATGACAAGGTTGGCACAAGCTAAAAGACTTGGATTTACTAATGCTCCACCAGGATTTGAGAGGGGTGGTTTTAATCTATTCAATCCGATGTCTTGGTTTGGGGATAAGAAAGCACAAACATTTATGAGAGGTGCTCATGGGGATAGGAATGTACAGATTCAAGGAAATTCATTAGCAGCTCAGGTTGGTCGTAACCGTCAAAATTTAAATGCTATTATGGCAGAGATGGGATATGCTCTTGGTGGTCCACTTGGAGTGCAAAATCTTAAGGATAATAAAACATATAGAATATCTCAGGATAAAGGATGGTTTGAAAAATCTAAAATTAAATCTGGTGGAGAAGGTAATTGGTTCTCCAATATGTTTAAAGGTTGGGGTGGTGATAAAGGAAGTGGTGGTAATTTTGGAATGGGTGTAGGTAGATCTTTTGGAACACCTCAAGCATATCAAGAACCTCAATCAGGTGGATTGGGATTAGTACAAAGATTGGTTGCATCTCATCGTGGAGATGAATTAACTCAAGCATTATTAGCAAGGACTATCTTTAATAGAAAGGCTGTTATTGATAAGACAGGTAATGCTCAGATGTTTAGAGCAAAGAGTGGAAGTTTACATGATATATTACATGCACCAGGTCAGTACCCTAATGTAGAAAGTGGAAGGGTAAAAGGTTCGTTCTCTAGTTCTGAGTTGAACGCTGCTGGTAAAGCAATGAAGTTAGCAAAAGATGCTAATACACTTAAGGAGAGATTACAGCAAGGTGGATTAGATCCAGCTAAAGCACAGCAATTATTGACATCTACTATGTTTAAACCTGGTTCTGGTTTAAATAAAGGTGGACTAGCAGGATTACTTACTGGTGGTGGAGGAGTTAGATTTGGTAATTACACATTTACCAATAAACCAACCAATGCTATGAATAGTTTATTGGGTGGAATGAATCCTTTAATGTTAAAGAGTATGATGAGTCTTGTTAGCAATATAGTAGGAGGAAAAGATGGTAATATGGGTAAGGATCTTGTTATGATGCTTGCTAGTGGAGTTTTAGGTGGTGGTAAGAAAGGTAAGGGTGATGGTATGATGGATATGTTGTTTGGTATGTTTGGTTTACCTACTAAACGAGGCAATGCCGATCAAAAAGGTGGAGGTATGAGTGCTGGACTTGGTACTGTAATGAAGGGAATATTTGGTGGTAAAGGTGGTAAGGATAAGAAGGAAGAAAGAATGGAAGCACAGAAGAAAGAGAATGATAAGCATAGGCAAATAATGAAGTTCCATGCAGCAGAGCAAAAGAGAGCAGTACAGTCAAGTCTTTTCCAAAAATCTAAACAAAACTGTGATGAAGTTATTGCTGCTGTACAAGCAAACAATAATAAATGTGCTCAGAACGCCCAAAGTGGTTCTGAAGCAGTTGCTAGATTATCTCAACAGTCACAACAACAAGCAGGTAATTCATTCATGGGTATCTTTAAATCTTTGGCATCTAAACTCTCATCAAGTAAGAGTAAATAAACTATGGCTACTGAACAACGCTCAAATACTGCTGAAATGGATTTCAAAATCTCTCTTTACCGTAATGGTAAGAGGATGGAGAACGCTGAAGGTAAGTACGAGTTAGCAGAATTTGTTAAAGGATTTGAAATCGTTGAAGCGGTTGAGTCTGCTACTATAGAAGCACGTATTATTGTAGAAGATAATGCTGGTTTGATGGGTGCTTTAAGTGGGTCGGAAACATTTAAGTTAACTATATTTCATTTTACTGGTGATAGAACTTATTGGTTGAGATGTGCTCATATTGAAAATAGGGTTAGGGTATCTCAAAGTGCAGATGTTTTTATTGTTAATTGTGTTTCTGATGAGTTTGTAGTGAATGAAGCTAGAAATGTTTTTGGGCATACTGAAAAAATATTTGGTGGGTCAATAGAAGCATCACAGATTATAAGAAAGTTAGTAAGAGAGAAGAAGTACTTAGGAAGTAAGAAAAAACTTTTCTTAGAACAAACTATTAATAAGCAGAGATTGGTTATTCCTAATTGGAGACCTATAGATGTGGTCTATTGGGTTGCTGAAAGATCTGTTCGTAAGTCTAAGAAGGGTGGAGTATTACAGAATGGGTTTAATTTTTGGGAGTCTTCTTTAGGATTTCATTTTAAATCTATTGATAAGATGATTGACGATGTTAATAATCAGAAAGAAGGTTATACTGATAAACAAAAAGGTCAACCAGCACTTTATACTTACACTTATTCACCTAAGAATATTGGTATGCAAGGAGGAGAAGACCAGTTTAAGATTGATACTGTAGTATTCCCTGAAGAAAGAAGTTATCTTATGGGATTAAGGCATGGTTCATGGGCTGGATATAGTATTGGGTTTGACCCAGTTTCTATAAACCAATCACGACTTGGTGTTAGTACTGATATGAAAGAAAAAGAATATAATTATGGTTTAAAGAAAGTATGGAAGAAGATGTCTCATATTGGTGGTACAAATTATGTAAATCCAATTGAACTGATGGATAAGGATATACAAAAAGTTCTCAATCAACCAAAGAGAGTTAGGTATACTATGATGCCTAATCAATTATTTGATCCTAAGTACAAACAAAATCCTCAGAAAAATTATGAAGAGGTTGTTGAACTTCAAGCATATGAATACTTGCGTAGAGAGACACTTAAAAATATTAAATTGTCTATCACTATTCCAGGTAACTTAGATCTTTATGCTGGACATGGTATACAAATTAAGTTACCAGGAACATTTAAAAGTGGTGGTAAATCACAGAATGATAGGAAGTATAGTGGTAGGTATGTTATTATGGGTGTACGTCATCATACAGGAGATGGTCTTAAAATGAAGACAGAACTGTTGCTAGGTCGAGATAGTATACTAGGATAATAAATAGTA
>MDSV01048172.1_pt1 | contig 12320 bp, 18 predicted proteins | sample 810851 | NCBI WGS metagenome assembly MDSV01 (sample SAMN05326640, study PRJNA326480) | marine metagenome | isolation source: seawater | place: Atlantic Ocean: North East | collected 2012
AAAAGTTACACAGGCCTCTAGAAAACGTCGGAGTTGAGCCAAATCATTGCGTAGGCGGCGCACCTTCAGAAGTGGCCAGTACCCCCCATCCTCGGCCTCCTTCCCCATCACCAGCAGGCTCGCGACGCGCTTGGTCTCCTTGATGATCATATCCTTGACAACGAGCTTCCTCGCCTCCCTCTCGGCATCTCTCTGCTCGTCCGTCTTGGTCGGCTTCTTCAGGAAGTAGTGGCCAAGCTTCCCCGGCTCCGATTCCTTAGCCGCGGCCTCGGCCTCCTCCTCCTCCTTCTCACGGAGCTCCTCCTCGCGCTTGCGCTCATTCTCCTCGACGATGTTCTTCGCGATGTAGGGGGCCGCAGCTTTGACGAAATCCGCGCGTGTGCAGCTCACGTCCTGGCGATAGATGGTCTTGTGGTAGACGAAGCGCAGCAGGAACACGTAGATGCGGTCGTTGGGCGAAAGCGGCTCAGCATCGATCGTCGCGAATGCCAAGTCAATTTTGTTGAGGTAGCTCCAGAAGTTATCCGAATTGTGGCGACGCATCTTCATGAAGTTGTGGGCCATCTGAATGATGATGTACTGGACCTGTGTCGTGTTATACAAGGGGTATCCAATTATTTTTTCTATTTACGATAAAAACATGGGACGCAAATACAAGTCCAGATCCAGATCAAGAAGCCTTCGTCGCCGCGCAAGTCGCCGCGGACGTGTATCTAGAGGAAAACGTCGCACTCGTGGTCGTCGTAGTAAGTCTAGACCCCGCCGCCGCTAAACAGATAAAATAAAATTATATCATGGGGTACCTCGTCGGAATCAGCGATGAGCTTGTTGGGTACGCCCTCTAGCTGGTTGAAGACAAAGCGCTCGGTGTCTGATCCGTTAAGGGTGAAGGCCCGCCGGAAGAACTGCGGAGTCGGAGGGCACACTACATTGGTGGGGGAGTCCTCATCCAAAGAGAAGAACTTCGTCATGAACTTGTTCATAAACCACCAGATATCGACGAACGTGTTCGACTCCAGGTGCTGTTGGTGTTTCGACTCGGTCATGATGTCTTCCTTGTCCGCGTAGGTCTGGAGCATTTCCGGCGTGAAGTGCTTGTTCTGCTTCGGCTTCTCGTCGGCGAAGATGACCTTGTGGATCCCCTTGCTCAGTTGTCCGGCAGAGAACGGCCGCCCCCAGACGGAAATGTCCGGCTGGAAGTACATCTTAGGACCAAATATCTTCTTCATTATCCGCTTCATCTCAGATTTCCCTAAGTTCGACGGCCCGATGAAGAATATCAATATCTGGTACACATCTTCGCGACGAGCGTTGGCGAAGGTTGCCCCCAAAATGGCAAGGATTCCCTACATTCGTATTTCTTTAATTATATGATTTACTTTCACAAACGCATGACCAACATGTTCAATGTCCTTTCGATATGCTATATCGAATCTAACTTTCTGATTCCTTTTCGACTGTCTTTTTACTAGTCCGCATGCATACTTAATAACCTTCAAAGGGATAATAGACCCTTCGTTTTTGATTATCGCATGTGGACTAGGAAACTCTGTTAGATGTATCCAAATGTCTTTTCCTCGTGAATTTTGTAAGATTCTAATATTTTCTGAACGATTTACACCAATATCTATGTGAAATCCTTCGTAAATTTCGTGCATGTTTTGTAAAGAATTATAAAAAAAGACCTGCGTCATCGAGAGCGGCTGTTTCCACAGGTCCTTGAAGATCTTGCACTTGGAAATCTCCTTCTTGAAGAAGTCGTCAGACCTTCAAAAATGTAATTATGAATTGAAATTGGAAAAGAATGAGATTTTCTACACGTCATCTAAACCAAAACAATTGTAATTTCGTTCTACCAACACATCGTTGATAGCCAAATGATAATCTTGTATCTTACCGAATTCGTTACAATTTTGTACCGTTTCATTGTAGCATTCGGTTTTTAAGTGTTTGAATTTACGCGCTACGTGTACACTATACTTACGAATAAGATTGTCATTGTGGCCATTACTAACCACTAATTCGTGAATAGTCGCCTTTACATCAAAATTATTTACAACTAGTTTTCTCAGGAAAAGCAAAGACCAAGCCATACACATTCCAGACCTTAACTTTTTGCCATCTATTCCTTCCTCTATCTTTTGTAATATTGCTTTGTCAACTTCGCATTTTTTTAGGTACGCAATTAAAGAATTCTTATTGTATTTAGCTTGTGGTCCTAGTGTTGTTGTGGACAAAGTGCTTACGTCCACAATATCAAAGTTTGCGAAAATTCGCTGCAAAACGTTTAAAACGTGCGCAGTGTTCTGTTTATACTTTGCGAAAAGTGAGTCGAACCTGTAAATTTTTTTGTGAATCAAATCGAACCAAAGTGCATTCGCATGGGCTGCACAGTTGAGATCGGACACGTGAACTCTCAAAATTCCAATAATATAGTCCTTCTTGCAAGCACTTATGTCATATAAGTCGTGTATAAAGATGTCGTTGCAATCTACAATTCCAAGCGGTTTCAATGCTACGTGACACGTGCTTACTTCTCTTTTTGTATCCTTTAGAATGCTTCGAATTTCACCATCCACTTGACCGTAAGACAATGGTGTTCCAATCCAAGGTGTCATTTCAATACTTTGACTGTATTTCGGTGTATATTGAGGTGATGGTATTAATGTTCTTAATCTATCCAATTCGTTAAGTAGGTGCGTCCTTTCGTTTATGGCAACTTGTAGAGCTTCAGTACATTTCTCTTTTTCCTCTATCAAATCTATTAACCAATCCATTTCAAATTCGTATCTTTTCAAACTCATTTAGATTCATATACATTTTTTTTTGATTTGATAAGCGACGAAGTTTCTCTTTAACGGTTGATGTAGATTGAAAAAAAAAATCGAGGACATGAAATACTCCTGGAAGCAGGGGTCATTGAGGTACTCCGAAGGGGCCGACCGGTCGGTGTGGTTGACCAGGGTGAGGTAGTTCGTGTCGACAGCTTCCTCAATAGGAACAAAGGTGCCGTTCTCAAAGAAGAAGTCCGCGTTCTTGAAGCAGATGATGCAGTTGTCGAACGTCCGGCCGCGATTCTTCCGCACGTTGACGTTGGTCGCGAAAGGATTTTTCTTCCCCGTGGTCATAGTCTTGAACATGCTCTGCCAGAAGAATGCGTGCTCCTCGTAGTCGTTCGTGTCCTCCCACATTTTGTACTTGGCAAAGATGTTCGTTTCGGAGGTCATTTTCTTCTCGCGGAGCATGCAGTACCTACACAATTTCTTAAAACTGACGACATAGTCAATGCATTTCTGCGGGATGTAAACGAAATTTCAATCAATTTTTATACAGATAGGGGATGTAGCGTTATGTGAAGCGCTGCGTGACTCCCGGAATTGCTCGTTCAGGTCGTCCAAGGTGATGAAGTCGACGTTCTTCTTGTTATTCTTCGTCGGGAAGTACGGACAGTTGCGCCGAATCTCATTCGTGTACTGGTACTCGTACAGCATGTAGGGCGTCTTGGACAAAGCGCTTTCCATTGGATTGGCGCATATCAGGTGCTCGTCTACGAATTCCTGCATCATCATCATCGCGCAGTACACGAGATTCTTGTCGTTCGGCTTGAAGTTGAAGATGTGAGCCGTCAGCGGGAACCCACCTAGTTTTTTGTCAATTCTGTAATTTAAAAATGACATCTGCAGAACAGCAGAATAGAATGCTACAACAAGAGAATAGAATTCTACAAAAAAAGTTTACAAAGGTGACACAATTATTATGGCAATGCTTAAAAGACAAGATGTATTTGGAAAAATGTAGAGAGCGAAACTTCGTAGATCGTATGTCAGACCATGTCGTGTATACGCCAGACATTGCATTTGTACGACCTAGCAGCCGTTTTAAGGTAAGTGCCGAACAGAAAAGAAGGCTGAAGCGCTCACGGAAAAAATGTAAATCGAGGCGTTAACGATGTGACCTGGGCCCCAGTTGAGCTTTTTGATGTTGATCTCGCGGCAAGTCTTCTTCTTGGGCGGCTCGATAGACTCAATCAAATCCAATGCAGCCGTAATTGCCACCGTCGCCTCCTTCGTCTTGTCCATGAAGTACTCCACCTCATCTTGCGACGTAGTATTGTTCGCGATGAAGGGGTACAAATCATTGATGTGCCCCGGATGAACGCGCTGAAGTAGGGAGGCAGATGTCGACTTCCGAATCGCCTCGTTTTTTTTTTTCGAATACTAGACTTAAAGAGATGAATGCAGGAGTATATAGAGCTATCCAAATCAAGGATCGTTTGACTTCTTTTAAGGATTTTTTGAAGAAATATTCTATTCCAATTATTTTTGTCATAGTCGCAATTGCGTGGACTGTATTTTCTCAGGAATCTGATCAAAACGAGAGTGAAAAAAAAAGTCTGACTGACAACGTAGGTAATATCATACTCCTTTCAGGGAGTTTTCTTCTTTTTTGGTATGTTTTGTTTAAAGTTTTAGAGTGGATGACGACGAATTCCGAAAATTTTAAACGCTTACCCTATACATTTTTCAACGATCAGGGAATAAAATCGGATTATGGACCTATTACTGTACCTTACTTTTCTGCAATTTCTCACGAATTTGATGCAAAGGTGAAGCTTGCTGAATCACCGTTAAAGTTTTTGACAGAGACTTTACTCATACGAAACCTAATGCGTCATTTTGAAGTCATGGCGACGATCTTTGCTTTAATTTTGTATCTCTCATACAATTATTGTCACAGTGAAAAGAGACGACACACAGCAAAATCAAAAAAGGAATGTGTGTGGGATGATGCCGACCTACAAAAACAACCATCAGAACTAGTAATCAAATACGAAGATTGCATTTTGAACAAAGATTTTGTGAAGGTTTGCAGCGACGAAGACCCTAATACCTCGAAAGGAGAGAGGTACATTGGAAAAATTAAATGTGTGGTTAACAGCAAGAACGAGATCATCGACAAAGGAGAACATTATTGGCAGCGCAAATTTGAAACTGGAATGTCGGTAATGGCAGGACTTGGGACTGCAATGGGGGGGTTAATATTACCTACCCTTGTTCTCTCCGTGGGGGTGGAGAAGGGGGACGAGTACAAAATGATTAAAACCATGCTCCAAAACCAACTTAACAATCCCCAAATACAGACCGGAGAAGACGTAATTAATTATGGCGAAGCAAGGGCGACGAAACTTGTTCAGACCATACTGGATAAATCAGTTGATAGCGCAAAAGAACTAATGGGAGAAAAAACGGCATCAACCTTAGCAACGAAAACACTGGGAACAGAGAATTTATCACAGCTAGTTGATCACGTTTTCAGTCGATTACCGTGGTATGCTAAGGGCGGAACGCCGAAATCATATAATATGGAGATGCCAGACCCTCCCCCTCCCAAACCAAAGACTATGACTACCGAAATAGCGCCTGTAATGAAAAAATAAAATTATAAAATGCGCGCTAGGGGACGATTGCGTCGCGGTACTCAAGACCCAGGATTGTAGTCCAATCCTCATTGGACTTCAGCACATTCAGCCAGTTGCCCGAGTAGACGCGGTGAGAGCCCCACAGAATGCGAGCGACGCAACCATACACATCACTGGCGAGAACAGTCTTAATGTTGGACCACATATTCTGCTTCGTCAGCAAGTGGAAGATGAAGCCCCCGAACGTGATCGTGTAAGCGATAGAGCGAATGTTCGAGGGAAGGGAGTACTTCTTTTTCTTCAAAATGTTATCCTTGGTCAACTGAACGGCGAAGCGCCCATGCTTGAACATGACAAACGCGCACTCAAACGCAGTTTCCCCGCACGTGTCGAAGCCGGCAAAGTCGTTGTAGTCCTGGAATACCATCTTGTAGATCATGTCGACTCCCTTGACGAACTTGAAACCGGTCAACTTCTCCGCAAGCATCATGCAGTCGGCCTTCACGGCCGTCGCGAGGAGGATGAGAGCGTGGGATACGACGTACTTCTCCACCTTTTCGCAGCAGATCGGGGACCCATCAAAGTCTAGCGACCTGGAAGGGCGTGAAGGTGTTTTTTATCCAATCACTGCGTAGTGTAAAACAGGAACTTGCCATCTCAACTCCCAAGCTAACCGCGTCCAATGCAACCCAAATCGGGCTTGGGGAAACAGTCTCATCATGACACGATTCATACCAAGGAGATACGCCATAAATACTAGAAATACGACGAAGAGTCTTAAGGCCCTTCTCCTGTAACTTTCGAGAAATTCGTCTTGCGGCATAGTGTACGAGCGGTAAACGTGGTGCACGAAAAAAATGAGGAAACATAAGTGGATTACTCCTATTATTCGGAGAAACGGAATACGTAAAATCATTTTACATTTACTTCAAAAAAAAAACGTAACCGTCGTCGCGTGTGAAAAAAAAAAATCAAGTTACTACAAAAAATGAAAATGAAAAAAAAGGAGAGTGAGTCTAAGCCAGTCGGAATACGTGCTTTGCTTTTTTTACTATTTATTGCAGCAATCGTAATATTTATTGTATTTTTATCATCATCTTATTACTTTTATTCCAATAAAGGTTTTTGTACAGCTACACAAGATTCCGGCTTATCAAAGTGGTTGATACAAAATAGTATGCACGCGTCAACAGGTGGACTATGGGGCTACACAAATTTCGACCCAACAAAGTCTGCTAATATCTGGGGAAAAAAAAAGTAGTAAACTTCGCGCGTTTGCGTACACAAGGTTCGTCAGCTTCTGCGAGACCGAGAACCAAGATGTAGTCTCGAGGGCCAGGGTCACGGGGATCTGCGCGATGCTGTTGCCCCACAACGCCTCAGCCATCATACGCTGCCGGTCACCTACGAGTAGAATTTTTAATAAAAGGATTACTGATGGATTCAATCGTGCCATTGCATCACAAAACCCCAATCTCCCTCTATCCGCGCGGGACCGTGAACCACAACGACGGAATCCGCGTCAGAGACGCTGCCCGCATCTGCCATCCCGTCGGCCATCGCCCCGCACCACTTGAAAAAAAGTGCGAAATATATATCGAATATCAGGCAAATGGAACAGAACGAAGAGGATATTCTTTGTCAATCTCTATCCTTTGGATTTGGCGTGCTAGGAATGCGTGCAATAAGAGCACTTAAAACAATAGTTCCGTGTGATCTCTTGATCAATGCTTTTTCTCCAAGCGATTCACTCTCGACATACTTGTCTACGTGTACAGTGTATTCTATATTAGTACCCTATATGAACAATAATAAAAATTTTGCGACATTGCGCGAATTTTTCCTAAGTTGTAAAAAGGGAGAGAAAAGAAAACTTCGAGGAAAAACGTTGCTATTAGATTGGCCAGACACATCAGGCTCCGATTTAGAACTTGTACAACATTTTCGACCGGACTATATCGCGATTGTTTTCTGTCATTCGATATCTGGAAGTCAAAAACTTTTGGATTTTTTAGCAACAAAAACGAATTGGAAAAAACAAACAAAAAAAAACGTAAAATATGAAGTTATATATCACATCGATCGTGTGTGTGGTCTGCTTGACGGGTCGACACGCAAAGTTGAATTTCTCATTTTAAAACGTCCATTTTTATCCGGACCAGCAGTATTCAAAGAGAGCTGGAACCCCGTCTTACTTTTTTTCTAACACTTCAAAAATTCATGGGCGACGAAAATCTAAAGCTAAGATCGATGGGTGAGAGAGGTCTTGAATTATTGAAAATTGGTGAAATTGGTGACAGAAGTCTGGATATGATATCGGTTGCTGTGGGTGGTGCTGTGTTGATGGCCATGGCTGTAGTGTACGGAATGGAAACGAAGAAATATAGATTATATTGGTTTTTCCATACATTGGCTTTTGCTTCATTGTGGTTTATAAATATTTTGACAGCTTCACGCTACTTCTATGTATCAAGAGTGACTCGGAATAAATTAAGCGACGAAAACGATGTCAATTCTTCCATTCCTCCATCCAGACCGAAGGAACGAGCGAACAACGTCGCTGATAAAATTATAAACGACGCAAATGACGGAGAAAAGGAACCGGAGGTTCTTGCTTGATTGCAACCCTCAAGTTGCTGATTCTGTTTAACGCTAATTTACGCATTCGAAAAAGTAGTTGCTTAGTCTATGCAGACGCGGGGCGGGGGGCAACTGATTTCTTCGGCGTAGTATTAGCCTCTTTCAAAAGGTCGAAGGAGCGGTGGTAGGGGCTGTTGCCACAAAAAGACGTTTTACAATCGAATTGAATCTGATTACTGTCGTAGTATTCGTTTCCATAGACCTCCATGGTCACCTGAACAGTGACACGCCCCGCGACAGCCTTAACTTTCTTACGCCCCTCTTGGATACGAATAGCTTCAATGTGACCTTTCATCTGCGAGTCGAAGGAACGCATGAAGCACTCGAGATTCTTCTCTATGCCGTCCGCGGTCACTACACCCTTGCCACCCTTGCCGCCGCCCTTCGCCACGTTGTGAAGGAAGCTGTCGCGCTCATCCTCAGAATCCCACCCCATCTCGCACCCCTGAGCCTTTTGATCGTCAGACAACGACAGTCAAATCGATTAATTCGCTCAGTGATATAACTTCTTTGTATTTTACGTGATTGATCGTCGCTAATTTCCGCAGGTTGTGATCTCGAAAAAGGTCAGTGGGGTACACGCTGAATTTTTTCTCTATTTCTGGCATCGATACAGATATTTCCGCTAATTGAGACCCCAACAGTAGTTTATCCGCTGCATTGCGCATTTTTGGAAGATGTTCAATTCCATCCATGCATAAAATTCGAATTGCGCTTGACGATTGCTGTAATTGTATAAAGCAATTACAGTCTCGCAATGCGTGGATGAAATGTCGCTTTGTGTGTCTAGGAAGAGAGTCTAAGTTTCGCAGTCCTAATCGACTAGGATTTTTGCAATTCTCGTCAAAGTTGTCAAAGTCATTTTTATAATCTGTCTCTGCCATGTGGTAAACTTCTGGCTTGTTACTCATTTCCTTGCTTGAAAAGTCTACGATTTCCTTTACTGGCACAGCGTCGAAGGTGTCTTGAAAATTGTTATCGATCAAGGATTTTGCAATTTCGTTGCTCTTGTTCAAAAGCTTGATTACTGTAAAAACGTCCGTGTATTCAACTGTAGTCATACGTATTTGTTGGAGTAGTGAATCGGTGTCATATTGCTTGTGCAAGTTTTCAGATAATTTGTTGTTTTGTTTTGCAATTGGTAAAAGTACAATTGCAGGTATTTGTTCACTATCTTCATTCATGTGGAAGCGACAGACCAACGTACTCATCTTTGCTATATCTTAGAATTTTTATCCTGCAAAGTTCCGTAATGGGCGTCGCCGTAAAGGAAGCGAGTGTAAAATGTATACCTCACAGACCACCTCACCATAGAAACACCGTCTATTACAAGTACGATGATGATCGTGAAGTACAAAACATTTGCGGCAGTGCTAATGAAAGAATTAAAGCGCCGTATTATCAAATTTTTGCATTCATCCCCCCCAGTAGTATCCCAGTGTAATGACGGGACCCCGGTAATCGTAGTACATATGTCACTTTCTGTTTTTCCATTCCACCCACCAAAACTTCCAATAGATGGACTATCCAAGTAAAGGTTCCACAGCGGTTTTACAATAAAAAAATTATACGTCTCTCCAAGCATATTTCTAACGTAATTCATTTTCAACTTTGCATATTTTTCGCTGACGTACTCCTCGCGGTTCGTCTTTTCGTGCTATTCGTTTTTTTTTTGTCTAGCGTCAGTCTAGTGAAACCTAAACCCGCAACTGCCGCCCCTGTGGCCATGCCTATGTCCTTCATATAGTGCTTAGATTGATCAATGTCTGGGGTGCATTTATTTGCTTTCATTAGTTCAATTGCTTTGTCATATTTCCATCTATCGATGGGCATTGATGAACTCTTTTCCCCTTTCCACACTTCCCAAAATATATCTTTGCTTATTAAATTAGGAAAAAATTCCGCCCTTGCTCCTTTGCAAAAGTGTACCATTACATCTGTTGAATACCAGATTGGAAAAAGACAAGATAAGAATTTTCGTGCCGCTTCTTTTGTGACAATGACGGCGTGTAATGTAAAAGCACAACTTGGTTCTACGACATCTGAATGATCTTTATTTTTGTCCCCTTCCTTTAGAACCATTTTATTTTTCTGCCCGAAACCTGATCCGACGTAAATGATTTCTCTCTGAGGCTTGATTTCGTCACACAAGGTTAAAGCATTTGAAAATCTCTCCCGAAATTCGGAAGCAGTTTGCTCATGTGTCTCGATTGCTTTTTGTAACGCGTCGTTTTCATCCCACTCTATGATCCCCTTCCTACCTAATACTCTGTCGTCTTGCATACGCATAAAATTTATATCGTCCTCCATAAACAGAGCTCTATCGTATCCATTCATCAGCACGCTAACACAGAATGCGAGAAAACTCATTGTGTGTGAAAGTTCTACACATTTTATTCGATCTATTGTTTTATTTTTTGCGATTTCAAGATGTTCCGTTTTCAATTTGAAATCAGTACCAGAGTTGACAGTAAAACTTGTGTATTTTGTGACGTCGAAAAAAATGTCATCGAAGCGCTCGTTAGATTCACCAAAAAAATATTTGGTGTATTTTTTTTTTAAAACTTCTTGCCTACGTGGATTCGTTGTCAATATATATACCGGTAAGGTAATATTGTCTCCGAAATCAACGTATCTACATTTTCTTTTGTTTTCGGGTAGCCTGTGACCAGTCTGAAGCAATAGATTAGCAGTAGCTTTAGATATTTTGGAATTCACCGACCGAATAAACTCAACTGGTAGACCCGTTGCTGTGTAGACCCCACGTGTATCAGCTTCGCTTACATTCGAAGAAGAAATCCCCATCCGTTTTCAATTATACAAGAAAATATTGTGAAAAAAAGAATTGCAAACAGAATTTAAGAGCTGTAATAACATTTACTCCATTTTGCGCTTCCTACCTCCTTTCTTTTCCTTCCTAAATGAAAAATACGTATTGTCGTGATCAAAGAAAATGGAATTATCTCCGTGGTGGTCTAAAGTACGTTGTTTACAAATTGATGAATCCCGAATTTCGGCTAGAAGAAACTTCACAGCTGCATCGAAATTCAATGTGTAAAAGTACTTTAGTCCATGACGAATATTTTCTTCACTAAAGCTTACACCAATTCCTTCCTTTACATTGATGGTGTATACTGTGTTTCCACGTACTCTTACTTCTGTACAGAATCTATTGAAAGGGACAGTATCATGTCGAAAAATGTACTCCTTGTTCCCTCCGTATCCGGGAACACCGAATGATTCGAACCACATCCGCTCGTATGCCATTCTAACGATGTGAATGTGCATCAACGCAATCTTTGCAACGTCTATATCAATGAGGTTGGCGGCGATGTGCTTAAAAAGAGCATCCGGATTCATAAAAAGGCGCACGCTAGGGTTGTATTCCTCATATTCTGTACCGAGATGGAAAATCAATATAAAACCAAGAAGACGATGTGTTGGAAATTCGTCCCACATGCATTTGCTGCACGTGTAACTGTGTGTCAGAAGCCGTTGAGAAAATCTTGACATTTGGAATACATTCGGAAATCGCACGGGTCTTCTATACGTCGGAGGACTTACGTTCCCAAAGTTGATCTCCTTACCGCACACCCACTTCACCTTCGAATTACCTGGGAGGGAAGCAGTACTGCCGATCTAGAATACACTCAGTACTCAACGTCTCGACGAGAGAAAAGTGACGTCGTCGTAGAGGCATTTCTATCCGAGGCTTTGATACCGCTATTTCTGTAGAACGTGCACAACGACGCTCTTCCTCTATAAAATGAAGGCGATCTGCAATATCCTGCTTCTCCTTCTCCCTATTCAAGCGTCTCCGTTCAACTTCTTCTGGTGACAATTTTGATAATTTCTGTATTTTTATTTTTTTTCGTACTGCAATCTTTTGTTCGGCTACTTCCTCGCTGTGAGGAGTTTTTGAACTGCGACGAAAAAAATGAGGCATCTGGAGCTGTGACCGACTTTCGCGTCCTCTAGCTCGTGATCGTCGTCGGGCGCCACCCCGTCTACCGCATCAGGCATTCTCGAGCCGATCACAGCTTGCGTTTTCTCACTGTCTCCTTTTTTACATCCGAAACTGGTGGTATAGTATCAGAAGTAGAATTCGGAGTGTTACTTTCCTTTTTTTTCACAACACGTGGTATATCGGGGACGATTGGATCTACTACTTTTATCTTTTTATTTGCATTCGCATTGGATACAGGTTTGGCAAGATCTTGTTTTGAATCTAACGATGACTCTTTTGTTTTTTTTGAAGATC
>MDSV01114544.1_pt1 | contig 12319 bp, 8 predicted proteins | sample 810851 | NCBI WGS metagenome assembly MDSV01 (sample SAMN05326640, study PRJNA326480) | marine metagenome | isolation source: seawater | place: Atlantic Ocean: North East | collected 2012
AAATGCAGTTCGCATTGCACAGAGTGCTAATGTTGAACTTGAGCTTGATAAAGTGTTCTTGCCAGAAGTTAGTCCACCCTCAGGTACATTAGAGGATTATTTTCGTCATATGGTACAATCTTGTTTTGATGACCGATGTGTCAACAACCAGCCATTAGATGAATACCAGCAGCGATTAGATACAGAGTGCGACATAATAATCCAAATGGGCTTTATGAGCTATTTTTTGATTGTTGCAGACTTTATTGCATGGGCAAAAAGCCAAAAGATTCCGGTTGGGCCTGGCCGTGGCTCTGGGGCAGGATCATTGGTTGCCTATGTCCTTGGTATTACCGATATTGACCCCATTAAATACGGGCTACTCTTTGAGCGATTTCTAAATCCTGAGCGAGTATCAATGCCTGACTTTGATATCGATTTTTGTATGGAAAAGCGAGATGCTGTTATCCAGTATGTTACCGGTAAGTATGGGGCCAATGCAGTATCACAAATTATCACTTATGGTACCATGGCAGCAAAAGCGGTTATTCGTGATGTAGGAAGGGTGTTGGGTCAGCCATATGGCTTTATGGATAAGCTAGCAAAGCTAATTCCATTTGAAATTGGGATGACGCTTGAGAAGGCGATGGAAAAAGAGCAGGAACTTGCCAGGCTATATAAACAAGATGAAACTGTTAAAAATATAATGAACCTCTCATTGCAGCTTGAGGGCCTTGTACGTAATGTTGGCCGTCATGCGGGAGGCGTAGTTATTGCGCCGGGTGATCTGACTAATTTTACAGCACTTTATCAGGAATCCGAGGATTTAGCACAGCCAGTGACACAGTACGATAAAGACGATATCGAAAAGATAGGCTTGGTCAAATTCGATTTTCTTGGGCTTAGGACGCTCACAATCATTGATTGGGCATGCCAAACATTAAGAGAAATAAATGTGGATCTATCACAGTTCACAATCGAGCAGATTCCATTAAATGACTCAAAAACATTTAATTTATTACAAGGCTGTAACACAACAGGGGTTTTCCAGCTCGAATCAAGAGGTATGAAGGAGCTGATTTCACGATTATCACCCGATTGTTTTGAAGATATTATTGCGCTGGTTGCATTATATCGACCGGGTCCTCTCCAGTCAGGGATGGTAGATGATTTTATTGATCGAAAGCATGGCCGTAGCTCGATTAAATATCCACATGATTCACTTGAGGAAATATTAAAGCCAACTTATGGGGTCATTCTGTATCAGGAGCAGGTCATGCAGATTGCTCAGGTGCTTTCTGGGTACACCCTAGGTAATGCAGATCTTTTAAGACGTGCCATGGGTAAAAAAAAGGTCAAAGAGATGGAGGCGCAGCGAGCTATATTTATCGAAGGTGCCAAAAAGCAATCTGTCAGTGAGAAACAGTCCAGCGGAATTTTTGATTTGGTTGAGAAGTTTGCTGGTTATGGCTTTAACAAGTCTCATTCTGCCGCGTATGCACTTATTACCTACCAAACAGCGTGGCTTAAAGCCAATTACCCAGATGCCTTGATGAGTGCTGTCTTATCATCTGATATGGATAACACAGATAAAGTGGTGGGATTTTATGAAGATACGCTCAAACAGGGGATCACTATTTTACCGGTTTGTATCAATCGATCATATTGTAAATTCAAAGTAGAGTCACCCATGACAATTCGATACGGTATGGGTGCTGTTAAGGGGGTAGGAGAGGGTTTTGCCATTGCTGTTGTTAGTGAGAGAGAGAAAAATGGTCCGTATAAAGACATCTTGGATTTTTGTATGCGTATCCAAGATATGCGGGTCAATCGTAAAATGCTTGAATCACTAATAAAGTGTGGAGCGTTTGATACTGTGTTTAAAGAGCGATCGGTGTTGTTCGCATCGATTGAGCGGATCATTGCTCAGAGAGACCAAAAGATCAAGGACAAAGGTAATCACCAGGGTGATTTATTAGGGCAAGTAACCCAGCAAGTGAATCACTGGCAAGTGGACGTCCCTGCTTGGCCAATGGCAGAGCAGCTGGCATATGAGCGTGAAGTTATGGGGCTTTATCTTAGCTCGCATCCAATGTGCATTTATCGCGAAGAGGTAAAAAGCTTAGGAGCAGCAACAATCGAGGATTTAAAAAGTGCATCCAAACGTCGTTTAATTGCCGCTGTTTTGCTCTCTCATCGGGTGGTATATACAAAGACAGGACGACGTTTTGTTATTGTGATTATTGAGGATGAGAATAATAAAGAGGAAATTTTATTATCCGACCAAGAGTATCAAAGAGCAGAGGCAGATCTTCAATCAGGACAAGTGTTTTTATTTGATGTAAATATTCAGACAAGACATGATGGCAATCGCCGATTAAGCTGTGACCGTATATGGACGATTGCGCAGCGGAGAGAGACCAGCCAAGGTCATCTTCTCCTCAGTGTTGATCATCAAGCGTATCTCGATATTGCTCTGGATTTAGAGGTGTTATTTTCCAAGCAACAATCAGGTAACTGTCAAATTACATTAAATATCGTTGATCAGCATAACCGAACGAAAATCCCATGTAATTACCAGATAAAGATGAACGATGAACTGCTTGAAATGTTAGAGCAGATAAAGGGAGTTACCTATCAAATGAGTTATCAAAATCACCCCAACTAATAGGATCCAGCTCGTGAGCTTTAAGCAGTTCATTGGTTTTTGAGAAATGTTTACACCCTAAAAACCCTCGATGAGCAGATAATGGGGATGGATGAGGAGCTGTTAAAATAGCATGTTTGGCAGTATCAATAAGCGTTGCTTTCTTTTGAGCATAGGCTCCCCAAAGAAGAAACACAACAAACTTGCTGTGTGCACTGATTTTTTTAATTACATTATCGGTAAAATGTTCCCAGCCAAGATGACGATGAGATCCCGCCTGGTGCGCGCGAACAGTTAAAACGCTGTTAAGTAGAAGGACCCCTTGTTTTGCCCAGCCAGTTAAGTTGCCATGATCAGGTATAGTGATGCCCACATCTGATGAAAGTTCTTTGAAAATATTGATCAGAGAGGGTGGCGGTGCTACTCCCATTGGGACTGAGAACGACAGACCATGTGCTTGTGAAGGTCCGTGATAAGGATCCTGTCCAATAATGACTACTTTAACTTGGTCAGCACAGGTGAATTTAAAGGCATTAAATATATCTCCAGGTGCAGGATAAATAAGGTGTTTTTCCAGCCGTTCTTTCTCTAGTTTACTGAGGATTTCCTTAAAATAATCAGATTGTTTTTCCTCAGCAAGTATGTCTTTCCAGTGCATTATCAATAGCATTCCTGTTTTTATTAGTGTGACTGGAATTTTTGCTTTTTTCAAGATAGTATATTGCATCAGCCAAATAAGGATACAATCTATGATAATTGGTATTCCAAAGGAAATAAAATCAGATGAGTTTCGTGTTGGGTTAACCCCTGCTAGTGTTAGAGAGCTAGTTTTAGAGGGTCATAAAGTAATAGTAGAAGACGGATTGGGAGCAGGCATCGGTTTTGGAAGTGATGTTTATCGTCAATCAGGCGCGACTATTGTTAAAGATGCAAAAGAATTGTTTGATAAAGCAAATATTGTTGTAAAAGTTAAAGAGCCTCAGCCAAGTGAAATAAAATTTATTCGGGAAAACCAAATCTTGTTTACTTATTTGCATCTTGCAGCAGACCGTCCTCAAGCCGAGGGATTAATTAACTCTGGTGCGCATGCTATCGCTTATGAGACGGTAACAGATCAGTCTGGATTGCTACCGTTACTGGTGCCAATGAGTGAGGTCGCAGGGCGACTGAGTATCCAGGCAGGCGCAACGTGTCTTGAGAGATTTCGAGGTGGCAGGGGTGTTTTACTGGGCGGTGTGCCCGGAGTGATGCCGGCAACAGTAATGATCTTAGGTTGTGGTATTTCTGGTTCTCATGCCCTTAAAATGGCTGTTGGCTTGGGTGCAGAATGTGTGGTTTTTGAGAAGTCACTGGACCGACTAAGAGAGATTGAGAATCAATATGACGGACGAGTCATTACCCAATATTCAACACAAAACAATATTGAAGAATGGTTGCCCAGAGCTGATTTAGTTATTGGAGCCGTTTTAGTGCCCGGGAGATCAGCACCAGTTTTAGTCAATAAAAAGCAATTATCATTAATGAAAAAAGGCTCTGTGGTTGTTGATGTTGCAATTGACCAAGGTGGCTGCTTTGAAACCTCTAAACCGACGACTCATTCCAGTTCTACCTTCGAAGTGGACGGCGTGATCCATTATTGTGTTGCTAACATGCCTGGCGCTGTAGCAAGAACCTCTTCTGTTGCACTGAACAATGCTACTTTGCCATACGTCCTTCGACTTGCAAAACATGGACTGGATGCGCTTAAACATGATCCCCATTTTATGCGAGGGTTAAACATTAGCTCCGGTCATGTCACTTATGCTCCGGTAGCGGATGATCTTGGCTTTAAATATAAATCACCCGAGGAGGTGCTATAGTGACCGTTCATATTCATGTCTTCTCAGAGTCAGAGTTTGATCAGTGGTTAGATAAATCTGATAAATACATTGATCGGTGGGTCAAAAGTCATGGGTATGCTCCGAGCCATGGTGCTTCGTTAATTATACCGTCTACCAGTGGGGATATCGCATCAGTTATTATTTGTTTAAACCCTAAAAAAGCTGCCAGAACGATCGGCAAACTTGTTCATAAATTACCAGGCGGCAAATACAAGTTAAGCGTGGCAGATGACAATCACCATCGTATCCATGCGTTAACATTATATTGGAACTTGGCTTGTTATCAATTTAGTCAGTACAAAGAGCTCAACTCTCCTGAGAGACAATTAATAACAGACAAGCAGGTTGATGAGGATCTTTTAAATGCACAAACCTCCGCAGTTTTTATGGTTAGAGACCTTATAAATACGCCTGCTCATGATATGACCCCAACTAAGTTATGTGATTATGCACAATCACTAAATGCCAGTTATCAGGGTAAAGTTAAGAGATATACAGGGGATGAGCTGCTTGAGGCGGGATTTCCTCTGGTACATACCGTGGGTAGAGCAAGCGAGAATATCCCCGAGCTAATTGTATGTAATTGGGGCGATAAGGGGCCTCTTATTAGTATTATTGGGAAAGGTGTGACATTTGATTCTGGGGGGCTTAATATCAAGCCATCTCGGTACATGTACCCAATGAAAAAAGATATGGGTGGCGCTGCTCATGCCATTGGATTGGCGCATATGATGCTAGCAACTAAGCAGCCATGTCGTATCCAACTGATTGTCCCAGCTGCGGAGAATTCGATTTCATCAAATGCTTATCGGCCCAGTGACGTTCTTAAATCACGCTCGGGTAAAACCATTGAAGTCGGGGATACTGATGCAGAGGGGCGTTTACTGCTTGCAGATTCTTTGACATATGCTTGTGAAAGCTCGCCAGATCTTATTATTGATTTTGCAACACTAACGGGTGCAGCGCGTGTTGCGATGGGGCCTGATGTCCCCTGTTACTTCACCAATAGCGACGAGGTTGCTCAACATATAAAAGATGGATCTGAATTACATGAAGATCAGGTTTGGCGGATGCCACTTGTTGATAGTTACCGTGAGTTTATCGGCTCGCAGATTGCTGATGTGCACTCAACAGGGTCAGAGCCATATGGTGGCGCAATCATCACTTCTTTATTTTTGCAAGAATTTGTGAGCGCAACAAATTGGGTGCATCTTGATATCAATGCGGTTAATAATCGCACTCGTGATGGTCAGCCCAAGGGCGGAGAGGCGCAGGGACTGATGTGTATTTTTGATATGCTGACAGAATGGATTAAGCGTTAGAACTGACTTATACTTACCGCCAAAATAATAATACAGGAAAACTATGATTGGATTAGACGATCTTGGGCTCAGTGACCAGGAGAAAATTAATTATCATCTTGTGGGGCCAAGAAGAAAAATGGTGCTGGAGTACATAAACCGGTTTGAGGACCCTCAGTCCTTGGAACGCTTGGATACCCTGAGAGAGCTCAACGATTACCAGATCAAAGGATTAATATTTAATCTTCCGTTTGATAGCATGTCTGATTCTGTGTGGAAAGAGGCAACAAGAGCTCAGTTAATACTTGACTATATTGAGGGGTTAAGTAATCCATCTGAGGAGTATGGTGTTGTCAAAAACTTTAATTGGTATCAGATCAAGGTATGCCAGCTGGGGCTGAAACCAAAGAGTATTTCAAATCACAATTGGCAGGACAACAAGTTATGTACGATCACTCTTAGATACCTCAGAAATCATACTGATAAAAACATTGATATTGCATATAGAAAGATCGAGGGTCTCAATGCCGCTCAGGTGAGCGCTGTGATGATGGGACTTGACCGTAATGATTTGGTAGCTCATAAATGGCATTGCCCCCAAATTGCAAGAGCGACTTTAGAATATCTATTTACTTGTTCTAATGGTCAGTCGATTAAAAAAAGAATGAAGGAAATTAGAGGTTTATCTTATTGGCAAATTTTAATGTGTAGTATGGGGTACACGCGTAAGAGCCTTGTAGGGATTGAGCCTGCAAAAATGGAAGAGATATATGAGTATATCAATCTTGATCCGCATACAAAGAGAAATATTAACAGTATAAAAAAAATGAGAGCTACCAAAGATATCATGAAAAAATTCTTCGAATATGCCCTTAAGCTAGGCTTGTCAGAATTAGATAAAGAAGGACATGATTGGAAAAGTCTTAGTACTGTGATTGCTACGATTGCTTACCTTAAGAATAACCGGGATGATGTTGTAGCAAGTATGGCCCAAATTCGCTCAATGAATGCACATCAAATTGAGCTAGTGGAGATGGGAATACCTCGTGAGATGGTTTTGTCTCATACAAAAACAGATGAGCAAACAATGGAAGAGTTATTAGAGTACCTTAGTTGCAAAGATGATGTTAATGACGCTTTTCAGGACGTATGTAATAAGACATACGATGAGATAATAGCTCTGAATAAAGATCAGGCACTTAAACTGGGGTTGTCTCACAATGACCTGGAAGGGCATTTATGGGATTCAAATACTAGCTCGGATACACTGGGCTACCTAAAAAGTAATATCGACGATGTTGTGCGAGCTATGAATGAGATTAGAGGGCTAACAGGAGAACAAATTATCGCTTTAACTTTGGGGCTACAAGTGTGTAATCAATACGGACATGACTGGGGTGATCGGTTGGTAGCAGTCAATACGATCCATTTTCTAATGGATCAAAAAAAAGATACGCAATTGGCTACATTTAATGAAATTAGGGGGATGGATAAATTTATGCTAGAGAGAAAATTATCCCAAAGTGAAAAATCAAATAAACCATTGAATAAAAACATAAAATAGTTTATATTGCGTTAAAAAAAGAGAACTTATGATTAAATATTTAATAAGACGATGCGAGGCGAAGTTAAAAGGGCTAAATAATACTTACGTTCATGATTGGGGAGATAATGATGTTTGCCAAGAAACATATGCAATAATTGATAAGTTCAGCACACTTCCCAAAAATCAAGTAATGGAACAAATTGTAGGTCTTAGCGCTTTTCATATTGCAGTAATGAATGAGTTAGCCGATGAAGATAATTTAGATGAATTTGCTTCAGTGATGAGAAAAACTGGTCTATTTCAAGCTTATTCCATTCTTACAGCGCTTAGAAATAAACAATTCATTGATGTTGACTCTGCCTATGAATTTACCAAAGATTTAAGTGAGCATAAGGAGAGACTGCTTAATATTGGGCTGCACCCTGAATTTCTCTCAGAAGTAAACGATTCACTTGTGAGAAAACAAATGTATAGGTATATTTCATCTCGGCCTGAAATAGTATCTCCGGTTGAAGCATACACAACTGCTGAAAGTATGAGTGAGGAAAAGCTGAATGAGGTAAATGATAATATAGATGTGCTTAGCGGGGTTTTTGACAAAGGCGCTTTGTACAACCATAAAGTAGATAATAATTTTATGGACAATCTCCGCCTTGAATTTAGAACTCAGGTGCTATCGGGGTCTATTGATATGTTAGCCGAATTAGCACAGAAGGTTGTTGAATTTATTGGGCCATCAGAAATGAACTATATGCTCAATATAAACAGTCGATACACGGCAAGTAAATTCCTACAAAATCATCCGATACGATCAAAAGAGAAGGCTTCTTGTTTAATTGGAAATACTGCCCCTGAAATTAGTCAAGTGAAAAATGGGTGCCATCTTTAGATCGGGATATCTCATCTAGCAATTATTTATCAAATCTGCTAATTTAGGCACATGCGCCTGTAGCTCAGCTGGATAGAGTATCTGGCTTCGAACCAGACGGTCGGGGGTTCGAATCCCTCCGGGCGCGAATTATAAAATTCATCTCGGTGCAGATTATGAAAAAAACAGTTGATAAAATAATAAGCTATTCACAAGGGATAGTGCCAACTCCCATCAGGGCAATGAAGCTATTCAAATTCACGGATGAGTTGGGTCGAGTTCATTTTACACTAACTATCAATCCAAATAATACGGTGTGTGACAAAGCATTTAGGTTGGATGATATCGCAGGTATTGCAAATTTTTTATGTTTGGCTAAAAAAGGAAGTTGGATTCATAACAGTGAGGAAGTTAACAACATGTTTTGCATGATTTCAACTGTCATCCCTAACGTCAATAATCCCTCAGCAACAAAAAAAGACATTTTGCAACTTATTCAGTTTTTAAAATCTGAGCTAGATAAGGCGACTCGAAAAGCACAAAGTGACCAAAAAAAGTTACTGATTCATATTGAGGAGACATATTCTGATAAACGGTCACTTTTGGTTAGTTTAATTTTAATGATCTTATCAAGTGAACAGGGGTTAAGAAATATTATAACGGGGACTCATGAAGGTTTCGTTACTAAAGAAATCGCTGATCCGGTGGATGTTGTTGCATCATCAAATATAAAATTTATTCTGCTTGCTGCCAGAGAAATGGACTTGAGGTTTTATCATGGTGATAAAAAGAAAAACGCAGAATTTTTTGAAAGAACTCAATCAATGATCGACTCAATTATCGGTGTCAACGAAGATCTGATTTTAATTTCTATGATAAATTCATTTAATCCAGTTTATCACTCCGAGAGGATCACACACAATTATTACATTCATACGATTGACGCAGCGTTTGGGGCTTCAGGTTTCCCCGATATTGCATACCCGAATAAACACCCTGTCAGAGTTCAATTCAGTAGGAATATTTTTGATTCCAAGCTGGGTAGTGTTATCAATTGTCTCAAGGGAGCAATCAAAGAGATGAAGCTAAAAATATCAAAAAAAACTGCTTCTTGCTTTTCTTCCTTTGCTGACTTAATACCAAAATTACCATCACCTACTACAGATATTTTTGAGGCACAAATTGCGCAAAGAGTATACAACGCAATGCTCAATAACACTTTACCAACTTTGCAATATAGCAACTATATTGGCAGTGAGGAATTTTCGCCTGTGAATATAAAAGATAGCATCAGTTCTTATCTTTCTGGGGCTAGATGTATTCGGCCTGTGAAAGAGGGAAGTAGCTCAGGATCACGTTCAGCGAACATGCCCTAAGCTCTTTTGATAATACTGAGATTTTACTTTTAGTTTCATAATGTGTTTGACACTGCAATTGTTGGTAGATAGCATGTAAAAAACACAAGCGATTTAATATGCTCAAAAAAAAGTTAGATCCTTTCAAAACTCTTCAGCTTGTTCCTTATTTAGTTTTTTTAATTTCCCTGTACAGTCAGTTAAATATAGACGATATTATTTTAGCATTAATCGGGGCCTATGGATTATGGTCTATTAGTAATCAAAGAAGCGATTATTCAAAGTCAGCCGATCCTTATTACATCCTAATCTTTGCATATACATTGATACTTTTATCTGTCGGTTTAAACCAAGATATCCTGAGTATGGTGTGTTTTGTTCTAATGCCAGCTTTTTGTGGCTACCTCATGGATAAGATATTAAATGTAAAAGGGAATTTTAAATCGATAACCCCATCTTTTGCTCTTTTAGCTACTCATTCCATATCACGAGTAATTATTATTCTTGGCATTTTGTACTTATCACAATTTCTATTACTCAACTACCTTCATATTGGAGTGTGCTCTTTCATATCGCCATTGGCTAAGATTACAGAGATATGGGTAGGTGCCACGCTCCTGACGATGCTCATTCCATTTGCGATGAATCATTTACAGCTAGATCAAAAAAGTTACTACGATCAATTAGCATATAGTTTAATTTGTGGACTGTTTGTATCTAACCAATATGCATTAATTTTCCTAGCCTCAGCTGTATTTAATTACTTTAATGGCTCCGATAGCAATATGGCACATGTCAGTGTGATTAATGCAAGTATATTTTGGATCTCTACCGTGCTGGTCTCGATGTTTACCAGCTCAGCATTAATCCCAATGGGGATTAGCCTTGTCTCTAATGGTATATTAGCACCAGTCAGCTCAGGTTCAATCAGAGATTTTGTGACCAAACAGAAAAGCTATGACAGAGAGTTAGTAAAAGATCAGAATGCCCCTGGTGAGAGCATGACATCAAATATGAAAAATTAGTCCATGACTGATGGGTAATATCTACGAGGTATAATGATGTTATTAATTCATGACTTTAGGGTCACTTGTTATGCAATTATCAGGTAGATCTGGGAACATGTCTTTAAAAGGGAGAACAATATGAAACAATGTTCTAGTAAATCAGACGATTTTTGGCTGATTTTTCAAGGACTATCTTTTTATATACTTGGTTTATTCGCCATTTATTACTTGGAACTATCATCGTTACCTGCGCTATTTGCATCGACCATCTCCCTTCGCTTACACCATAAAGCATTGGAGGAAGGGGATGACAGCAAGTATTGGTATTTTTTACTAGCGATGCTTATTGGGTGCTACTTCTTGGGACCGGTTGATGATATATTAAGTGGATTACTTTCCCTTTTGTTTCCGCTTTCTGTTTTCTCACGACGCATTGCAATGTATTTATTTTCCAACATGCATTTTGCTTTTTATACCGGTTTATATATAGTTTTTGAGTTATTATCACGAGAGGGTGGTAATGTTTTTGCTAATATATTCTCAAAAAACAAAAAAGTTAATTTCAGAGATTTTTTCAGTGGTTATGCTTCTCAAATTGCAATTTGCTGTCTATATGTATTTGGCAGTATGATTTACATGACAGTGCCGCTTTATACTTTTTTAATTGTTGTTCCATTAACCATGGCGATAACGGGAATCCAGGCATTATTTGAAGAGCTGACAAGTCGTATGGCGCCATTAAAGTATTTCACCTATTGTGCCGATGTGTTACATGCTAATAAAACCTACTGTATTATGGGGTTCATGATTGTTTCATCGATCTTTTTTGGCTTGTTTCACAAGCAGTATGTCCAACAAGGACTATTCTCATCTTCTTTTCTTTCAGTATGTATTGGTGGGTTGCTCTATGGTTTAATTAGCTATAACTCATCTGGTATTGAATTCTCTACTGGGGCACATACCGCTTGGAATTCATTTATATACATGTTCAATGATAATTCATTATTTTCAAAGCCGCTTTTTCAGCCTAACAGCATAGATAGTTTATACGGGGAAGCAGCAATGGCTGCTAACTTCTTTTTGCCTAGGTATAAGCAATCATCTAAAGACAAAAGTGCAGAGAAAGATATACCGCCTGCAAGCGACAAGGCCGCTGTGGCTCTTCAGTGAGAATGTGGCGTTTACTTTTGCTTTTACTGTAATAATCAGCGACGAGGAGATTCTTTTGTTGATATTGCCGGCCAGATCTGCGACATTTTTGCCTTACTTAAGGATTACTTGTTATGCAATCATCGGGTAGATCTGGGAACATGTTTTTAATAGGGAGAACAAGATGAAACAATGTACGAATAAATCAGATAATTTTTGGTTAATTTTTCAAGGATTATCTTTTTATATAATTGGTTTATTCGCCATTTATTCCTTGGGTCTATCTGTGTTACCTGCGGTATTTGCATCGACCATATCACTTCGCTTACACCATAAAGCATTGGAGGAAGGGGATGACAGCAAGTATTGGTATTTTTTAATAGCGATGCTAATTGGGTGCTACTTCTTGGGACCGGTTGACGATAGAGTAGTTGGATTACTATCCCTTTTGTTTCCGCTTTCTGTTTTCTCACGACGCATTGCAATGTATTTATTTTCCAACATGCATTTTGCTTTTTATACCGGGTTATATATGGTTTTTGAGTTATTATCACGAGAGGGTGATAATGTTTTTGCTAATATATTCT
>MDSV01110058.1_pt1 | contig 12318 bp, 17 predicted proteins | sample 810851 | NCBI WGS metagenome assembly MDSV01 (sample SAMN05326640, study PRJNA326480) | marine metagenome | isolation source: seawater | place: Atlantic Ocean: North East | collected 2012
ATGAAAAAATAGGGTTTTCATCTGTAGCTTTGGTGTATACTTCAGATAACATTGACCAGTGGAAACTGATAAAAAAATTCAATCTTAAGTCAGAATAAATAATGAAAAATCCATACCTAGTTATTATTGATATTCAGGAAAAATTATTTCCAGTTATAAGCAATAAAGATGCACTATTGAAAAAAATTGAAATACTCATTAAAGGATTTCAGTTGTTTAGGTTACCCATAATCATAACGGAACAGGTTCCGGATAAGCTTGGTCCTACTATTGAGCCAATCAGATCTTTACTTCCTGATACAGATATAATTAAAAAATCATCCTTTTCATGTGCTGGGGATTCAAGTTTTATCTCATCAATAAATAAATTTAAAAATGTTGATGGAGTAGTTTTAGCGGGAATAGAGACTCATATATGTGTCTATCAAACGGATAAAGATCTAAGGGGTGGTGGCAAACATGTAGAGGTGCCGACTGATGCAGTTTCTTCTCGCGACAAAAATAATCATACTATTGCCTTGGAAAGAATAAGGAGTAACGGTGGTCTCTTAACAACTGTCGAGATGCTTCTTTTTACTATTCAGGGTAAAGCTCAAGGTAGTAATTTTAAAGAGCTTGTTAAATTGGTTAAATGAAATAAATAAATTAATTTTTTTAAAGGAGACAGGATGAACATTAAAGTATTAGTTCTTTTACCATTAATTACTTTTTTTATTAGTTGTGGTGAAGAGCCCGTTAAGGTTGCTATAGATACACCCAGTATTCAGTGTGGAATGTGCCAAAAGAACATAGAAGTAGGTCTTAGAAAGTTGAAAGGGGTCACTAATTCTAATGTAGATCTATCAAGTAAAGTTACAACAGTATTTTACCATGAAGAAAAAACAGATTTAGTGACGATTGAGAAAGCCATATCAATGATTGGATATCAGGCAAATGAGATTCTTGCAGATCCTACTGCGTATGAATCTCTACCAGCATGCTGTAAGATTGGTGGTATGGATAAAATGTGATATTTTATACTTAAGATCCTATTACATAAGATAATTAAAATACTTTCATAAATTGTTAAAATGTGTAATTTTTATTCATACTTATAGAACTTGACTTGATGAAATTCATTAAACATATATTAATCTTCCTATTTCTATTGGGCTCAACTCCCCTAATGGAGCTGAATGCACTCCGTGCTGATTCTTCAGAAGAGCAAAAGAAAAAGAAGAAGAAAAAGAAGAAGAAAAAGAAGTCCTCGAGCAAGAAAAAGAAATCCTCAAGTAAAAAGAAGAAGAAGAGGAAAAAAAAGAAGTCTTCTGATGAAAAAAAATCTAAAAATAGTGGTGAAAGTGCTGAGCAATCTGACACAGAAAATAAAAAAGTAAATAGAATAAATACAGCGGCTTATGCAGATGAGTTATTTAACCTTACGGGTGAGTTACAGGCCTCTAATAAAGAATTAGCTAGAGCTACAAGATATTTTTATAATGAAGAACCAAAAATAACTCCTGTTTCGCTAGATTCTAAACCTTTTTTCTCCACAGAAGATTTTGAAAAAGAATCTAGAATGAATCCCGATAATTTATATGTACAGCGTCAGTTAGGAATGCACTACCAGGTAAATGGAAAATTTGACGCTGCCAAAGAGGTATATCTTAGAGAGGTAGCAAAAAACCCTCGAAATCCTGATGCCCATTTCTTTCTTGGAGCCCTATATGCTGATCTTGCGGAGTACAAAAAAGCAAAATATGCATTTGAGGAAGCACTCTATCTAGATCCTAACCATGAAGCCACAATTGATGCGATGTCTATGTTCGTAGCAGATCCAGATCAAAAAGAATTAAGCCGTGATGTTCTGGGATACTCTTCAAAAAGATCACCGGACGGACCAGCCCAGCGTATTAATTTGATAAGAGAGACAATGGCTGCGGGTGACCATACCGAAGCGCTAAATCAGGCAGAGGAAGCAGCAGAAAAATATCCCAAGCATACAGGTTTTATACAGCTGATAGGTGAAAATCATTTGAAACTAGGTCGTGCTGAGGAAGCAAAAAGATCTTTCCAACGTGCTATTAAATTAAACCCCAAAGATATAAAGCCGCATGTTAGTTTAGGTGATCTTTATTTTGAGCAGGGTAGATATGTTTATGCTGCACTATCCTATAGTGACGCAGTTTATCTTGATCCCGATAATGGAGACTACAGGTATATGCAAGGTTTGAGTTATTTTAATGCACATGAGTGGGGAAGAACAGCTGCGGCCTGGGAAGATTTACTACATTATCGTCCAAATGATCCTATCGTTAAAACATTACTCCCTCAATCCTATTATGTTTTAGCTGTAGAGTACAACAGGATAGGAAACCCAACTATGGGCCGTCAGGCATTTAAAAATGCCCTATCAGTTAATAATAATACAACAATTTGGCTGCCAGGTGCGATGTCTGTTTTAGGTAAGTTCTATCGTGGAAAGAATATGTATAATGAGTCTTTAATTGCTTTTCAAGAGGTACTTGAACTTGTACCAAATGATCCGCAGGCATACATGGGCATGGGTATTACGTACTGGGAAATGGGAGAAAAACAACTAGCCAGAGCTTCTTGGGAAAAGAGCTTAGAAATTAAACCGGATAACAATGAATCTAAGGGGTGGCTGATACTTTCTTCTCAAGGATCTTAGTTCCTTATCTATTTTTCTTTTTAAATAAGAAGAACATATAGACTATAAAATATGTTCCGTTCTTCACTTATATTCCTCCTGCTTTCGATACTGTATAGTGGTGAATTTTATAAAGGAGATACCCTTGTAAGAAAAGGAGTATATGCTTTTTATAATTATGATTTTGATACTGCAGTTGAAGTACTAGAGCAAGCAAGAATTGAATTCCCTGAGCATCCTGGTGTTCATTTTATATGGGTAGCTGCAAGGTGGGTAAGAGCACAGGCTAATCATTCAGTTGATGATACTTACCAAATATTAGAAAATGATTTAGAAGAAATTGGCCCTGTATATGATGCTCTTACATCTAAATATGATTACGATCCAATCTATAAACTGTATCAGGGATCAGCGATCGGACTCACTGCTAGAGTTTCTCTGGGTAAAAAACAATGGCTGAGAACCCTCTACCGTGCATATAAAGGTTTTAAAATTATTAATGAGGTTGCAAATGAGTTTCCAGATATAGCTGACTCACAATTACCTATTGGTATCGTTGAATATTATTCGGGATTAAGTAATCCAGTACTAAGTTGGGCAGTGAGACTTTATGACCTTAGTCCATCAACTGAATCCGGAGTCCAAAGAATAGCAATCGCAGCAGAGGAGGGTAGTTGGTCATGGGTAGAGGCGAAGGCAATATTGAGTAACCTGTATCTTTGGGTTGAAGATGAACCTATATTAGCTGTTGAATACACACAAGACTTAGTAAGACAGTTCCCTGATAACTATTATTTTAGTCTTCTCTATCTTGAATCAATGATTCAAACCAGTAATATATCTTTATCTTCTACAATTATCAATGATATGGAAAAAAAATTAGATGACCTTACTGATAGACAAAGAGATTGGTATGGGCCATACCTTTTTTATGAAAAGGCTTTGTTAGAATTTCAAAAAAAAAATTATGAAGGCGCATTAGATTTGCTGTCAAATACTATTGAAAATTATAGTGCTGAATTAGACTTTGTGCTGGGTAATGCGTACTTGCTTCAGGGAATGGCATATGATATGATATACAATAGATCTAAAGCTAAAGAGAGTTACTATAATTGTATCTATCTTGATAATTTTTCAGGGTCGATAGATAAAGCAAGATTATTTTTGAAACAACCATACGAAGAACATTGATGAGTACATATTGTAACAGTATCTTAAAACGGTCAAGACGCCAAACTCGTTGTGTTATGGTAGGAGATGTAGGTGTTGGTGGAAATAATCCTATACGTCTCCAATCAATGACTACAACTAACACAATGGATACTGAAGAAACTATTGAACAATCAATAAGGATGATTAAAGCAGGTTGTGAGATAGTACGTATTACTGCACCAAGCATCAATGAGGCAAAAAATTTAAAAAATATTCGTGATGGACTAAGATCTAGAGGGTTTAATAATCCTATAGTTGCAGATATTCACTTCACACCAAAAGCAGCTCATATTGCGGCAAGGATTGTAGAGAAGGTCAGGATAAACCCTGGTAATTATGTTGATAGAAAAAAGTTTGAACACCATAATTATTCAGATAAAAGCTATCAAGATGAATTACTCAGAATTAGGGACCGATTTATTCCACTGCTAAAAATATGTAAGGAATACGGAACAGCAATGCGGATTGGGACAAATCACGGTTCTTTGTCTGACAGAATTATGAGTCGATACGGAGATACACCTCTTGGAATGGTTGAATCGGCAATGGAATTTTTACGTATTGCGGAGGATGAATCTTATTATGATATAATACTTTCAATGAAATCTAGTAATACCCAGGTAATGGTACAGGCATACAGGCTTTTGGTAAATAAAATGGATTCTGAAAATATGAATTATCCAATGCATCTTGGTGTAACCGAGGCAGGTGAGGCAGAAGATGGGAGAATAAAGTCTGCTGTTGGTATTGGTAGCTTATTACATGATGGAATTGGAGATACGATAAGAGTTTCATTAACTGAGAAACCGGAGGCTGAGATACCGGTGGCGAAAGTTCTTGTAGATAGATATGATCAAAAAATAGTTGATCAAAAAATATTTAAAGACAATAATACGGTTCCTTATGATCCATTTTTTTATAAGAGGCGCTATTCTAATCAGCTTTTGAATATTGGAGGTGACCAAATTCCTAGGGTTATAGGTGACTTATCAAAGCAGTCACCCATTAGACCGAATGATCTCCAAAAATTTGGGTATATTTATATACCAAAGCAGGATAAATGGCATATTTCTGATATTGCAGTTGATTTTCTTTATATCGGGACAAATCAACTGAATTTTAAAATACCTGGTTCACTTTTAATTATTCAGGACCACAGTCATTTTTTAAATCAAGATAGTTGTTATCCTTTGTATAATTCAGATGAAATTGATCATGTGCCTAAGGATCAGATCGTATTTTTATTAACCAATGATATAAGGAAGATTCCTAACAATTTTGCTAACATTGATAATTGTATATTGATACTTGATACAAAAAGCAAATTAGCATATCATGAACAAAGATCTGCGATGATTAGCATAATGAGCAATCAGCTAGAAAACCCTGTAATAATTAAAAGAATATATAAAGGGCTTTCTCATCAGGAATTGATGTTATACGCTGCATCTGATATTGGTGGTCTACAGATTGATGGTCTAGGAGACGGGATATGGCTAGATTCAGATAATGAAGCTAATTTTATCAATGAAACAGCATTTGGCATCCTTCAGGCAAGTAGAACTCGTATATCTAAAACCGAATATATTTCATGTCCCTCATGTGGTAGAACCCTCTTTGATCTCCAAGAAACAACAGCAATGGTTCGAAAACGTACAGATCATTTAAAGGGTATAAAGATCGGTATTATGGGCTGCATAGTTAATGGACCTGGAGAAATGGCTGATGCAGATTATGGCTATGTTGGTACGGGACCAGGACTTATTTCACTTTACAAGGGTCAAGAGGTAGTTAAAAGAAATATCCCATCAAAAGATGCTGTAGATGCTTTGATTGAATTGATTGATAGTAATGGTGATTGGATTGATCCAAATAATCTTTAGCATTGTTAGTGTGCATTCGAGAATCGTATTATTAGGTTAATTAAATCAAGAAAGTTGTATAAAAAGAGATTATTATGAGAAAACTCATCGTTGTTTTTGCTCTAACTTTCCTTTATTCCCAGACTGGAGAAGGTAAGTTGTCGCCAGTTGTTACCTATTGGAAAACACTAACACAAGAAGAAAAAGAAATTTTTCTTTTTTCATATTTAACACAGGTATATGAAACTCACTCTGAACTTAAGAGTAATGTGGGTTACGGTGGAATAACAGAGTGGTACTATAATAATCGTGCTGAAATGGTATACGGTATTTTTGATCAATTGGAGTTAGTAAGAATATCAGAAATTGTAAAATGGGTAGATGAATTTTATTCCCATGGTGAATACGCAAATAAACCATTTATAGAGGCACTTGAATTTGCATATCGTTTTGCCGAAGCATCTGGATCAAATATGTGGGAAAAATATGAAAACCTCAAGTTCGATAAGATAAAACCTGGGAAAGAATAATGATAATTTCGCAGCCAGAATTAACTAGTAATTGGCTGGGAATTTATAATTTTAGAAGCGGACTCCATTTAACTTTTGTAAAATTAGTAACATTATTGGTTATGGATTTTTCATCCTTTTTCTTACTAATACTATTGCCTCAGAATCGCCTTGATTAGTGTTCTCTATATAATCTTGTATTAAAATGTTATCAATAAAGATTTTTTTCTTATCAATCATTTTTTTCTATATCAAAGCTGATATAATGCATGGACAAGAAATGACTGATAAACCAGATATATTCTGTAGTAATCAATATTTTTTATCTAGGATAAAGACAGAAAGCTCAACTCTCAACGTCAACCAAAATAAAATTGATATCAAGTACTATGATATTAATATAGACATAGATATCGAAAATGAAATAATAAACGGATCAGTTATGATAAATGGCTCAGTTGGTATGGATCAACCAAGCCATATTGAATTAGACCTAGATAATCAGTTGGTTGTTGATTCTGTAAAACTTAACAACGAAATCTGGGACTTTACTCACGATGATGATTTAATTCTAATTCCGGCTCCTGTATCTGTTCCTGAGGGTTATAATTTTAGTATTAAAGTCTATTATGGCGGAACACCTTTAGCATCAGGATTTGGATCTTTTAATTTTGATGAACACTCTGGCATTGATCATATCTGGACTCTATCAGAGCCTTATGGTGCAAGAGACTGGTGGCCTTGTAAGGATGACCCATCTGACAAAGCTGATTCAATTGATATAAAAATAACTGTGCCAAATCCACAAATTGCTGTATCCAATGGTGTACTCAAAGAGCAGCTAGATCTATCTGATGGAAGAACAAAATATCATTGGTCAGAGCGATATCCAATTTCCACTTATCTAGTTTCTATTACCTCATATCCTTATATAAAATGGGAGGATCAATATACTGGTCTAAATGGTGATGTTTTGCCACTGGAGTACTATGTTTATCCGGACCACTATGATATGGTCTACGATAACTATTTAACAACAAAAGAAATGATGAATGTGTTTGCTGATAAGTTTGGAGAATATCCTTTCATGGGTGAAAAGTATGGTCATGTAGAATTTGGGAGAGGTGGTGGAATGGAGCATCAAACAATTTCAAGTTTAGGAGGCCATTCACAATGGTTGATTGCACATGAGTTGGGACATCAATGGTGGGGAAATCTTATAACCTGCGAGAGCTTTCATCATATATGGCTTAATGAGGGATTTGCGAGATTTTCAGAAGCGATTTGGGAAGAAGCTACCGGTGGAGTAGAGGCGTATAAATACTACTGGGATACACATACTTATTTTGGAGGAGGTACAATATTTGTTGAAGAACCAAATACAACTAGTCAGATATTCAATCCTCATTTATCTTATAATAAAGCAGGCTGGGTTCTTCATATGTTAAGAGGAATAATGGGGGACGAAATATTTTTTGAAACTCTTAAATCTTATGGATCAAATGATTCACTATCATATTCAAGTGCAAGCACAAAAAACTTTCAACTAATATGTGAAGATGTATCTGGTATGGATCTTGAATTCTTTTTTCAACAATGGATATATGGTGAATATTACCCTAAGTATAGTTTGTCTTGGGAAATCTCTGATCAGCAGGAACTAATTGTTACAATAGATCAAAATCAAACGTGGCAATACTTTCAGATGCCAATTGATCTCGAAATAATATTTCCATACGGGACATCAATGTTGAGAGTAGACAATCATGGAGAACACCAAGAATATAATCTGGGGACTGTTGATACCCCTCCATATTCCATATCTTTAGACCCACACAACTGGATACTTAAGGAAGTGGAATATTTATCATTAAAAGAACCGATATCTTCGAAAATGAACATTCAAATTTATCCAGCTTATCCAAATCCATTTAACCTAGAGACCTCCATTGAATACTTTATTCCAAAAAATGTTAGACTACAAAAATCTAAAGTAAATATCTATGATATTAAGGGAAATATTGTAGAAAAATTAGATATAATTCCAAACCAAACTGGTAGTAATAAATTAAATTGGAATGCAACTAATCAATCATCTGGTATATATTTTATACAGTTCTCAACAGAAAATAATTTTCATTCCCAAAAAGTTCAACTGGTAAAGTAAATGGATAAAATTAGCATTATCAATCTAGAAATTCCTGCCCGACATGGTGTATATAATTTTGAAAAAAATAAGGATGAAATATTTGAAATTGATATCGAATTATTTGTAAATCTTTCTGTTCCAGGAAAATCAGATAGGTTAAGTGACACTATTAATTACGGTGATGTTATAGCTTATGTTACAGATATTTTTACAAAAAAAGATTATAATCTAATAGAGGCAGTTGGTGAGAGTATATGCACTGCATTAATAAAGGAATACCCAGTTAAAAAGGTATGTATAAGAATTCGAAAGCCACATGCGCCAATAAATGCTAATTTTAAGACAGTTGAAGTTGAATTGACTAGGCATATATAGATGGATCCTCAAAATGTATATCTCTCTTTAGGTTCAAATATTGGAGATAGGGAATCTAATTTAGCTCAAGCGACTATGGCTTTATCAATCAACTTTGATATTTATGATATAACCAGTTCTTCTTTTTATGACACAGATCCTTTGTATAATGAAAATCAACCAAACTTCTTAAATTCTGTAGTAAAATTTCAAACAACGTTAAAACCATTCGATATTCTTGATATTGTTCAAAAAGTAGAAAAAATGCTTGGAAGACCAGCAGTAAGAGATAAAAACCAACCTAGGATCATTGACATTGATATACTTTTCCATGGTGACTCTGTAATTGAAACTGATAGGCTAAATCTTCCTCATCCTATGATTGCACTTAGAAAATTTATATTAATTCCATTTGCTGAAATTGAGCCAGATTTTCAAATTCCACACTCAAATATGACTATAAATGATCTAATTGATCATTGTCCTGATACTACAACAGTTAAAAGACATAAAATGGATACTCAAGCGTGAAAAATTTATATTATATTGCAATTGAAGGCCCAATCGGGGTTGGGAAAACTAGTCTTGCGAACTTAATATCAAAAGAAATAGGTGCGAGACTTGTCCTTGAGGAATTTGAGGAAAATCCATTTTTACCTGACTTTTATAAGGATCCTGAGAGGTATTCATTCCAAACTCAACTTTTCTTTTTACTTCAGCGCTATCGACAACAACAAGAGCTAAGACAGGTAGATATGTTTCAGAATCTATTAATAACTGACTATATGTTTGTAAAAGATAGATTATTTGCTTCATTAAATCTTAATGAAAAGGAGATGCAACTTTATGATACAGTTGCCAATTTATTAGAAAGAAATATAATCCGACCTGATTTAGTTATATACTTACAGGCAGATACAGAAACTTTGATGAAGAATATAATGAATCGTGGAAGATCGATGGAGTCAGATATTACTCATGAATACATTGACGCACTTGGCCAGGTGTATACAGAGTATTTTTTTCGATATCAAGATACACCTTTAGTTATTATTAATACTAATAATATTGATTTTGTGCACAATGAAAAAGACCTAAAAGAAGTGATACAATATATAAGAGAACCTATTTCTGGAACAAAATTTTTCAACCCAGTATCCGAAACCAAATGATGAAGTGGTTACTCTTAGGTGTTATGCTATATTTATTTTATAGATCTTTAAATCCAATATTGTCAATTTTCCGTTTTAACCAATCAGTAAGAAAAAACAAAAGAAAAAAATCAATACATAAAAAAGTATCAAAAATGGATATAGTTGACGCCGAATTTGATGAAAAATTAGATTAGATAGTCTAATTTGTAGTAATTTTGAATTAAGACAAATAATATTGTAATTATGAAAATATTTTTTTCTATAATGTTCTCCACCCTTTTATTTGGTGAGTTTGGAAAAACCTACAATGGTTTTGGAATTGATATTGGGACAAATGGGTCAGGAATATTTATCACTAGACAAATACTTCATGACTCAGAAAAGTTCTCATTAAATGGAGAACTCAGGTTCTATGATATAAAGTCATCAACGGAAACCTATGCTTATAATCTTTATACTGGTCAATACGAATCTACAGGAGGAAAAAGTTTATTTATGACACCATTTTTTTTTGGTATGAACTATTATCCATTTGTAGGGAAGATAGAAAATAACTTTTCTCCATTTATGACTGCTAGATTTGGAGGTGTGCTTAGTGTTGATGGTAATGAGACAGGTAGTTTTAAAGAAAGATGGAAAGATCCTGATACACAGATTAATCAAGGCGCATTTATTGGTTTAGGTATCGACTTTGAAATGGTTGGACAAACCTCAGTATCTGTTATGTTAGGCCTAGAAATTTTACCTTTAAAATACGAATTTGATGATATGGATGATTATTCTGGTAGCCTTATTCATATTTCTTTTAATCGTCGTAGCAAGTGATACCTGACAAGGCTTTTTATCTTAACCCTGGGAACTTAAATGGTAATTCATTTTTTTTAGATCAGCAGGAATCACATCATTTGACCGAAGTATTTCGTCTAAAATTAAAAGACCAAATATGTTTATTAGATGGATTAGGTACAGGTTATATAGGTGAAATTAAAACAATTGAAAATGGAATTGTAAGTGGGGGAATAATTAAGATAATAAAGGGTCTTGGTGAGAGTTCTTTCAATATAAATATTGCTCCAGCAATTATAAAACGCCAGAGATTTGAAATGCTATTAGAAAAATCAACAGAATTAGGTATCAAAGAAATACATCCAGTTATCACAGAAAGATGTATAAAAAAAACTATTAATCTAGAGAGATGCGAAAGGATTATTATTAGCTCAGCAAAACAGTGCCAAAGAAGTTTTTTCCCAAAAATACATGAACCAATTAAACTGGAATCTTGGTTAAAGCATTCCAAAGATCAATTTTTGGTAGGTTCAATAAATGCAACTTGTAAACTTTCACAACTCAATATAGAGAAAGATAAAGGAATTAATATTCTTATTGGTCCAGAAGGTGATTTTAATAAAAATGAGATGGGTATATTAAGCAAACAAGGAGCACAATTTTATACTTTGTGCAATAGACGTTTGAGGTCTGATACAGCAGCCCAAACAACAATTTCAATTGTAAGTGAATTACTATATCATATGGATTAGTATAGCATGGATAAATGTTTGTTTTGCAAGATAATTAATAAAGAGATAGATACAGATATTGTATTTGAGAATGATAGGCTGATTGCATTCCAAGATATTAATCCACAAGCACCATTACATATTTTAATAATACCTAAAAAACATATTCCTACAATAAATGACTTAGAAACAAGTGATAAAAATTTAGTTGGGGAGTTAATCATTACTGCAGCTGAATTAGCGCAAAAAGAGGGATTTGATAAAGCTGGTTATAGAACAGTTTTTAATTGTAATGAAATGGCGGGGCAAACTGTTTACCATATACACCTCCATTTAATTGCGGGTAGAAATCTTACCTGGCCTCCAGGATAAAATATTAATCATGTAACATAATTTGGTAATTATTGTAAATATCTATTAAAATCTGAGCATCAAAAATTGTATAAATTAGAATCGTGGTAATATTTAAGACTTTCATTATTTTTTTAATGGCCTCCTTTTTATCCGCAAACAATCCTAATGTTTTGACAAATCAAGAATTTAAAAAATCAGATTTTTATACAAAACCTTATAACAAAATAACTAGTTCATACGTGCATTATGTATACGGATCAAGTGGTGCAAAAATTGTATCAGTTAATTATAATAAATTTGGAAAACTAATTTCAAAAACCACTTATAGTGCATCCAAAAAAAGACAAGTTTTTATTTATAACGATGATTGTGAATCAATAGACTGTTATCAGTTTATACACTGACAATATAATTTTATTTGGCAACGATAATTCCTCTATCATTTGCTGGATATATACCATAAAGTCCATTAAATTACGATACCGCATCCAAACCAGCTTTAGTGTATATATCTGAATTAAAAATGCATGGCTTCAAATCCTTTGCCAATAAGGAAG
>MDSV01215212.1_pt1 | contig 12318 bp, 18 predicted proteins | sample 810851 | NCBI WGS metagenome assembly MDSV01 (sample SAMN05326640, study PRJNA326480) | marine metagenome | isolation source: seawater | place: Atlantic Ocean: North East | collected 2012
GTTGTTTGTTCGTTATAAAATTTATTTTTAGTGTAATCTATATCTCTATCACCGTCATAATAGTATGTTCCATCACCTAATGCTTTAGTATCTTTTCTAAAGGCAATATCGTAATTACTGTTTGCAGAAAGATTACCTACAACTGCACCATTATTTGCCGCTTCTACAAAACCGTCTGCCGCTAAAGCAGTATCAACTGATCTTCCATTTCCAATCTTAATGACGATTGCTTTAGAATCAAAAGCAATACCGTGCATACCATCTCCGTCTTTTTTAGCAATTATTGTTCCTAACACGTGACTACCGTGATAGAATGTGTTAGATCCTGATTGGAATCCAGTATCATCTATACCTGTATTTGTTTTATCTATTGTAGAATGAATTTGCCCATCAAATTCTTTATGGTCTTTATCATAACCTGTATCTGCAACTGCAACTATAGAACCTTTACCTGTCCAACCTTTTGCGTATGCAGAACTAACATTAATTTGTTTGAATTCTTTAAATCCTTCGTGTTGTCCATGATATTCGTTTGTTTCGTATGTGGTTTTATCCGAATTAAAATTAGGAGTTGTATTTCCAACATATTTCTTTTTATCTTCAACACCTTTCCATGGATCTTCTTTTTCTTCTTTAGACTCTTCCTTTTTCTCTTCTTCTTTAGACTCCTCTTTCTTTTCTTCCTGTTTTTCCTCTTCTTTACTTTCCTCTTCTTTACTTTCCTCTTTACTTTCCTCTTCTTTACTCTCTTCTGCCTCTTTTTTCTCTTTTGCTTCTTTTTTCTCTTTTTCTATTTTAGTTTTTTTATCATTTACAAAAGGATCTACTGTGTTGCTTTTTTCTTCTTTAATAAGATCTTGTGCTTTTTTATCACTTGCAACTTTGTTAAATTCTGTTAATGTTAGTTTTTGTCCTTGAGATACTTTTTGTATAACCGGTTTCACATGATTCTTCAAATACAATAATGCCGCATGAGCATTTTTATAATCATCACTATTGTATATGGATAACTTTGTATCTGCATCTTGAGACTCTATAAGTGTTTGTGTTTGTAACCAAAGTGCTTCTGCTTGGTCTAACATTGTAAGTAGTGTATTTGCTTTTGATATATCTGCTTCATCTGGCTGTGTCATTACTGCAGATAAACTTGCAAAATTACCACTTGATATTGTAGAATTAAATCCACTTAATAAATTTGAATACGAACTGATAATAGATTCACTACCTACTAAATTTGATAAATCATCTTCAACGAAATCTTTTATGGCTCCGCCAGCACCGCCACCGCCACCACCACAAGCAGTAAGAGTGGTTGCCATTGCACCAGAAAGTAACAAGTTCCTGAATTTACTCATTGCAACATACTTCCTATAATCAATCCACCTAATAAAAAGTACATTAGATAATGTGTGTATACTGATGATTTTTTGAGAACTTTGTATCCGTTTGCTCTCAGGCAAATTACATGGGCATCTACTGATTCCGCTGTAATGTCAACATCTACAGTTTGTATCTGTTCTAGATCTTTGTCGTTCATATGTACAGTATAACATAGAACTGGTAAATGTCAACCTAAGTTGGTCTTGCTAAGACCTAACAAAACTGCGATTTTTTTTAAAAAACTTGATGTTAATGATTCAGTTGGATATTGGTAATAGTACCGGCAGTGACAGATGTTGCTTTTGCTCTAACCCAAACAAAATTACCAGTAAAGTTTGCACTAGATATTGTTGTGCTTTGATCCGTTGTAAATGTAGTTCCTGATATATCAAACCAATCATCTTCTGTGGGTGTAGTTGCAAGTGTTCCTTGCATTTTTATTGATCCTGTCAATGTAGTATTAACTTTATAAGCCACTGTGTGTACACCATCTGGCTGTGAGTAGTATCCATCACCTTTTTCTTGTTCGCTTACAAACCCTGTATGATCTAATGTATATGTTGTAGAACCATCGGCTGTTTCTGCCGTAACAATTTCTTCAACAATTAGTTCATTTGCATCTGTTACAGTTTTTACCGTGAATGTAGAATTGTTATTTGTAGTTCCTGTAACTGTGATTAAATCTTTAACTGCAAAATTGTTTAATGCGGTGCTTGTCGATGTAATTTTATATATACCGCTTGTAGCAGTAAAACTGATATCTGTACCAGTTACATCTGCTTTGTGCGATTTTGATGCTATTATCGTTGTACTTGTCTGTGCCATTTGCAGTTATTTATTCAGTCTTACGTCTCTTGAATCTTGCAGTTTTTGGTCCTAAACCATATACAGCGGCCAATTCGTTTGGTTCTTGTCCATCTATTGTTAGTATATTGACGTATTTTATCTTGTGTGCTTTGCCATCTGCTTCACCTACTTCTTCACAGATACAGTATTCTTTATCAATTTTTTTTACCCTAAAAAAACATTTTTTTGGAACTGGAGACCCCCATAGACTTTTTTGTACAACACTTTCAACTATTGTGTCTTCGCCAAATATTTTATGTTCTTTTAACTTTTTTATTGCCTGCATTTTTTACCTTTACAAATTTTATAACTTTGTCTATTCCTTTTTGTGCCAACATATAGATAGGAGTTAGCATTTTTTGTTCACTGACGTAAAAGTATCCGTGATAGCAGTGTGGATACTTTCCTATTAGATAATCTAATACATATTTGTTTGTTACTAAACAATCAATCTCGTTTCTTTCCAAATATGCCCAAAGACTTTCTCTTTCTTGTTGTGATATCTGCTGATGCACATCTTTTTTAAAATGCACTTGATATTGGAATCTACCGTGTGGCAATCTATGACAACCTACTGTATTTTTTCCTAATTTGTTAAATTTAGGATCTACAGTTTCAGAATTGTACCAATCATCCCAAAATGTTTCTATTAATGATTCTGATAAATTTTTATCAGAGTAAAAAATTGCATATTTTTGTTGTAATCTAAATTTCATTTTTGTTCTATGCTCTAGGATAAACTTTGCCAGTTTGATCACAGAAGGTGATGATTTATACCATGTAGTATTAAGGTACCTTACACTTTTATCTTTGCCTTGTATCATTTCTAAAAGTTTTTGATCTGTGGTTGGATATAAAACACCTGCCCATGGCATTTTAAAGACGTTTTTAAAACGGTACTTGCCGTAGTAAAGTTTATTATGATGTTTTCGCATCTTTTTCTTTTACAGGTTCAATAATTTTTTTCGCTTTAAATTCTACAGTAAGTTTTGGTACAGTATCATCTGATAACCCTACTTCAACCATACCACCTTCTGTCAGTTCTCCAAACAGTATCATTTTAGATAATGGTTTTTTAATTTCGTCGTCAATTACTCTTTGTAACGGTCTTGCTCCTAATTTAGCATCAAATCCTTTTTTAATTAACCATTCAATTGCTTCGTCAGTAGCATTAACTTCAACATTTTTCTCTACTGTCATTGTGTTTAATTCTAATAAGAATTTCTTAACAATAGATTTCATTGTGTCTTTGCCTAGTTTGTCAAATTTAATTGTTGCATCCAGTCTATTTCTAAATTCTGGTGGGAAAAACTTTTTCATTGCGGCATCGTCTTCGCCTATTCTTTCGTGTGATCCAAAACCAATATTATTTCTTTCCATTGCTTCTGCACCTAAATTAGAAGTCATAATAAGTGTAATGTTTCTACAGTCTGCTTTTTTACCGTTAGATCCTGTTACTGTACCATAGTCCATAACTTGTAGCAACATATTAGATACATCACGATGTGCTTTTTCTACTTCATCAAATAGCACAACTGCGTGTGGATTTTTTTCTACTTCGTTTATAAACATACCACCACCCATTGTAGTATCTTCAAATCCTACATAACCCGGAGGTGATCCTATTAATTTTGCAATAGAATGTTTTTCTTGATACTCTGACATATCAAATCTTAACAGTTCAACACCTAAAGTTTTTGCTAATTGTCTTGCAGTTTCAGTTTTACCACAACCAGTAGGTCCTAAAAATAAAAATGATCCGACAGGTTTGTTTAATGATTTCAGTCCTGCTCTTGCAACTAATATTTTATCTACAATAGTGTTAATTGCTTTGTCTTGCCCAAACACTTGTAATTTCATTTTCTCTTCTAACGTTTTTAAATTACTTGCTTGTTTTTGAGATAATTGTTCAATTGATATTCCAGTCATTTTAGAAATTTCATGTATAATTTCTTCATGATCTATTTTACCATCTTTTATTGCATTTAATCTCAATCTTGCACAGGCAACGTCCATAACATCTATTGCTTTGTCAGGTAATTTTTTATCTGCTATAAACTTCGCTGAATATTCTACTGCATCTTCACAAGCCTCATCTGTAATTGTACACTTATGAAACTTCTCATAGTATTGTTTTACACCTTTTAGTATTTTTGTTGCAGTTTCTTTAGTAGGTTCCCCAATCTGTAACCTTTGAAATCTTCTCATTAATGCTCTGTCTTTTTCAAAGAATTTTCTGTATTCTTCCCAAGTGGTTGAAGCAATAACTTTAATTGTACCTTTTAGTAGTGCAGGTTTAATCATGTTTGCCATATCCATACTGTTACCACCACCAGTAGCACCAGCACCAACCATCATGTGTGCTTCGTCAATAAACAATATTGATTTGCCTTTTTGGTCTAATGCATTTACAATTAGTTTTAATCTTTCTTCAAAATCACCTCTAAATTTAGATCCAGCAATTAAGGCATTTACATCTAAACTCCAAACAATATGATCTCTAATGTATTCTGGTACATCTTCTTTGTTTTTTGCAATTCTTCTAGCAAGTCCTTCCACAACTGCTGTCTTACCAACACCTGGATCGCCTACTATTAATACATTGTTCTTGTTTCTTCTTGCAAGTATCTGTTTTAATTCGTTTGTTTCTTCATCTCTGCCTATAACAGGATCAATTTTTTTATCAAAATATTTTTGGTTTAAATTTTCACAATAACTTCTTAATATTCTATCTGCTTGGTTAGGTCTTAGTTTTTGTTCTGATTGTGGTTGGCCACCTATAGGTGCTAATCCTGCCATACCTTCATCAAGTATAGTTTCAGTAGAAACAAGATCTATTAAATCTTGTTTGTTTACATTGTATTTTTTTAAGAAAAATGCCGCATAACTTTTCTTTTCAGAAAATATACTGATTAATATATCAATAGCACTTACATCTTGTCTACCTTGAAATAGTGCTTGAGTAAATGCTCTATTCATTAATCTTTCTAAAGATGCAGTTTTTCTAGGAACAACTTTATCTTTGCCCTTTGCAACTATATCATTACATTTTGTATCTAAATAATCTTCAACATCTTTAATTAACATACCAACATTAATTTTAAAATCAACTAATGTTCCACCAATCATCTTGTCTTTGATTAATGAAAGTAAAACGTGTTCTATTGTAACGTACTCGTGTTTTCTTTTTTCTGCTTCACTAACTGCGTTTTCGAATATGTTTTCTAGGCTTTCGTTTGCTTCTAACATTTCCACTCCAATCTATTTTGCCCGAATTTATTGCATCGAACGTTTCTGAATCTCTGTCGTCCCAATAGCATTCTTGTTGTATCGCCGCTACTAGCAACTCCACATCTTCCTTGCCAATTGGCTTCTTTCTTGCTTTGTATGTTCCGTTTAATATCTTCCATACTTTTACTTTTTTATTGCTTTCTTTTTTGCCATGTCCCATCGTAATTTACTAACTCTAGTATTAAAAGTAATACCTTCCAAGTGATCAAGTTCATGCTGGAAACACTTGGATTCCATTTGATCAAGTCTTGCTGTTTCTTTGGTTCCTTTTGTTGTGTCATATTCTATTTCTATAATTCTTGGTCTTTCTACTTTAACAAAGATGCCTGGAAAACTTAAACATCCTTCCAGGTCTAAAACTTTTTCTTCGCTTTGTGTTTTAATCACTGGATTCCATATTATAACAGGATTTTTAAATCTGTCAAATGACTCGTGACCTATTGCAAAAAATCTTTTGGTTATACCGATCTGATTTGCCGCTAGTCCCAAACCGTTAGCACTCTTCATTGCACGAATCATTTCACTTTCAAATTTTTCTAAATCGTCGTAGTAAGGAATTTTATCCTTTTCAAAATCAAAAGGAGTGCTGACTGTTTCTAATGTTTTATATGGATATGTGTATATTTCAATCATAGATCTTTTATTTTTTTCAAATCATCATTTGAAAGTTGCGGAATTAATACCATAACTTTTACATAAAGATTCCCTCTAATATTTAATGTCTTATGAACAGGCATACCTTGTCCCTTGCAACTTATTAATGTACCTGGTTGTGTGCCCGAAGGAACTTTTACTTTTATAATAGTGTCTGTTAATGTTCTTATTTTTAATTCACAGCCACGTATTGCTTTAAAACAATCAATAGTTCTTTCAGTATATAAATCATTTCCTTGTCTTGTATAACCATCAGAATCCAATACACTCATCTGTACTAATAAATCACCACGTGGTACATTTCTTATAGAATCGTCGCCCATACCTTTAAATTTAAAAGTAACACCGTGTTGCACACCTGCAGGTATTTTTACAGTTGCAAATTCTTCTTTACCAGAAGGCAATTTATAATTAATTGTTTTTTCATTATGATTCATGGCTTCTTTGATTGATATAGCCATTCTTACATTAACACTTTTATTTCCTTGTCGTCTAGATCGAAATGTTGTTCGTACACCAGGACCAAAGTCAAATCCTGAAAAGAAGTTCTCAAATATATCTTCGCCAAATCCATCACCAGAACGAAAATGGAAATTCCTTCCTTGTCCACCCATACCTTCGCCGTATTTTCTTACAGTATCGTATTCGTGTCTTTTCTTTGTGTCTTTTAGTGTATCGTATGCTTCGTTGGCTTCTTTGAATACCTTTTCATTACCACCACGATCTGGATGTTCTTTTTTAGCAATACTTTTAAATGCTTTTTTAATTTGATCATTTGATGCATTTTCAGATACACCTAGGACATCGTAATAATTCTTCATTTATTATATTATATAATAGATTGACAGAATGTCAATGTTTGGTAACTATTTTTTACCTTTTGGTATATTAGCACCTGGCTTACCAACATATAAACCAAAGAAGGCCGCACCAGCACCAACTATGGTTGATATAAACATAGCCTGAGCATTCGTTGGATCTTCTAGACCCATAAACCATTTTACTGAAGTATAAAAAGCAAAGATGTAGGCCAACATTACCAGTCTAGGAATTATTCTAAACTTGTCCATTATACCTGCTGTTTTGTTATACCAAGTAGGTGCTTCATCTCCTGTATCAGGAACAAGATCACTTTTCTTTAATTCGTATTCTTCGGTTGTTCTTTTAACTTTAATTTTATCTTTTGATACTAACATATCTTCATTTAAATCAGCCATTATTTTAACTCCGGAATTTTGTTGTTTCTTTTTCTGTGTCCGTTCCAAGCAACAAAACCACCAAGTCTTAATGACCAGTATGATAGATAGTTCATTGCATAAAATCCGTTCACGTTAATGTTTATGTCTCTGAATATTTGATCTGCTCTTTTTTGATCAAGTTCACCCATTGTTTTCTTTTTATTTTTTTCTAATAATGTTGTGTACTTGTACATATAGTCATGTATTAGTCCGCCCATTAATAAAACGCCCACTGGTGAAAAGAAAGTTCTTAGGAACTTTGGAATACTTGCACCATCAAATCTGAAACCTTTTGGTATCACATAAGCAGTTCCATCTATTTCAAAATGAAAGTCTTTTGTGATTTCCCAATTCCTTGTTGCCAATAGCCAACAAATTATACCGCCCCAAAAACCTTTTCCTTTTGTAGGTATTGCTAGTGCCTGCATTGATGGCAGTTCATCATATTTGAATTTTAGTTTTGGTTTCTTTCTTTTGTCTGTGAAGTTTATAATTGCTCCAATTATCACAACAGCGATCAGTATCGTCCATTGCCAAAATTTCATTGCAAGTGTTAAAATTAATTCCATACTTTTGTTCCTCTATTAATATATACGTATTTATTCGATTTGCTCGTTTTTCTTATCAGTGTCAGTGCCTTCGTAATATTTTTTGTATTCTTCCAAAAGGTTGTTTGTCTCTTGTAACTTCTGTCTTATCTGTGCAAAATTTCTAGCAAGTACTTGATAGTCCTTGTCTGTTATTCCGAACAGCACAGGATCTATGCCTGCCGCTTCTAGTTTAGCAAATACCTCTTCTGCATTTTCGCTTGTAATAATAATCCATTTAAGTTCTTCTAACTCTAATGCTGTTGGCATTGGATAATCAAGTTTTTCTCTAGGTTTTTCAATTGAGAATATTTTAATTTTCTTTTCTCCACCTATAGAACAACCAGTAAGAAATACAATTAATGCTATTGCAAATATTTTATTGATATGGTACATAGTTTGGGTTTGCTAACGCCGGGCATTCCGGGTTTATCTCCGATTTTAAAGTTGCTTTTAGTTCTTTCTCTGTGTGTTCGGCGCCTGATGCCAACTCAACACATCTTGCCGCATTGGCTGAACCTTTGTTAATAATTCTTTCGATGGCTTTTGTTCTTTCGATTGCTAGTTTGCCAATGTCTCTATTTTTCTTTGTAAACCTTTTATCTAACTCCTGTAGATCTTTTTTGAATGTGTTTATTAAAACGTTTAATTTTTTGTTGCTTTCTAAAATTGCATTAAAGTCTTTTTTCTGTTGTTCAAGCACTTTGTTTTGTTCAGTAATAGCAGTTTCTAATTGTATTTGGTTTGCTTTTAAAGTGGCATTGTCTGCCCTCAGTTTCATCACATACATACCTCCTCCAGCAATACCGGAGATGATAAGGACAGTGAATATAAGTCTAATACTCGAGAACATAATGTACGTATTTATTGAATAAGGCCAGGCTTATAAACAGTTTTTCCGTTCTCTTTCATTGCTGTAAGAACAGATTTTCTATTACCTTCTGCATTATAACTGACATGAACCCAACCAGAATCTGGTATACCGGGTGTATAAAATTCTAATATAAGTTGATCGAAATCTAAATTTTCTTCAATCCAATCTGCAACATCAAAGTTTGGTGTTCCTGGACATTCAATATCAACTGCTTGTCCTTTACAATGTTGTGATTTAGAAGAGCCGCCAACTGCTTCGTTTAGTGCAGGACCTCTATATCCTGAATTAATAACTGTTACACCAAATTTATCTCTGACAGGTTGTACAACATTAGAAAATAATTCTTTTGCGTTTGCTAAATGTTCTTCGCCAGGTGTGTTATCAATGCCTTGTCTTATGGCAGTCTGACTTTTAGTGAATTCTTGTAAACTGAAATTTTCGCTTAATCTTACCATCCGCTTTTACTTAATAGAGCAGACTGGTCGCCTTTGCTGAAAATGAATTTGTTTTCTGTAGTTTTGGTAATATTATATGGTCCAAAATATTTGGTAAGATGTGTGCATTCTGCAACAGATGCCATATCAATGGCAAATGCTTTCGCTTCTTTCATTATTTCGTTTGTTTTACCAACTTTGTGTATTTCAAATTGTAGTTCTTGTTGTGTTCCTGATTTTTTAACACTTAAAATATTGTCTTGCATTTTGCATTCTAACATATCATATTTGTCAAAAAAGTTTTTTGCTTCACCAACTTTAATTTCACTTACTCTTTGTTCATATGCTTCTGGAGTAGTTGGAACCGTTTCTGCTAATGTTGAATTGGATACTGTTGTTGGATTTTGTCCTTTATGATATGTGTATTCAAAATATTCGTGATTAGTTAATTTTTTTAAATCTTCTAAAAAAGAAACTATATGTGATATAACATCTGGCTTTCTAGCAAACTCTATGAATACTCTGTGTTTGCCATCTTCCATTGTACCCGGAGTAGCATCTGCGTCCATGATTGCTTTATATCCTGTTTCTGCAAAACGTTCTAAATCTCTTGCTGGTGCTTGTCCATCAACTGAAAAAGCAAGAACCATTATGTTCCTGTCTTCACCCATTTTAGATTTGTATTGATCAATTGAAAAACGATTTGAAACAACACCTTCTAAATCTCCGGCTTTTAATCCTTCTTTAACTATCTGCATTGAAAGTATTTCCTGTGTTCATGTCTGCTTCGTCTTGACTTTCTATTTCGTCTTTACCGTGTTTAAAATTACCAATTAATTCTTTTGGCATTCTAATTTCTACTACCCAAATATCGTGTGCGTCAATTTTACCTTTAGTTGTACCAGGTCTGTAATCTTCTGGAGACTTGATTTGTCTTGGTTTTAATAGTTCGTCTTTTTGGTATGTAACTTTACAACCTCTGTCTAGTAATCTTTTGCCACCAGATGGATCAGGCATTTTATTAGCAGGCCACATAAATGAACAAGTAACAAAATGTCTTGAATCATTAGGACCGCTTAATAGTTCACCTTCTTGCCAATTAGTGAACACATACACATCTAATTCGTCTAATACCCTTTCAAAATCTTTTAAAATCGTTAAAGTAGGGCCTACGGCGTATAAAGACTGTACATTTCTGATTATATCTAATACATCATGCATAATGCTATTATTTAGCGAAGTTATTTGATGAACGGATCAATGGATTGTTTGTAATAATTGTAGAAATAGTTGTATATCTTTTCATACGATAATATTTGATCTTGCTTAACTCCTGGTATTTCGCATTTAATAACAGTCTTGTTTACCAAGTCTAATACTATTCCTGCTCCTGCTCTTTTACCTGGACCAACTTTCTTTCTAGTCAATTCAACTAGTTCATCATATTTTCCTTGACTGTTAATACTGTATTTTACAAGTAGAAATCTTTTTTTGTTGTGCTTACTACCCATTTGATAATCTTGCCAGTTTAATCATAGTTGCCGCCAAGTTTATTTCTGGATCAGCCATAGCAGGATGATCAACTAGTCCTTGTTTTATAATTAAAACTGCTTTGTCTTGTTGATCCTCGTCATTAGATATTAAATCTAGATTGTTGTATAACCATCTGTATATGCCTTCACACTCTTGAGGATTTGCTTTTGATACTACAAGTTTTCTTGCTTCATTAACTTTACCTTGTTTGAAAAGTTCAACCATTTTGGACATCCAATCCAATTGCATACTTTCCTCAGCCGCTGGTGGAAGTAATTTACTGTCTTTTACGTTTTGTTGTACTGCATTAATACATTTTCTTAAATCCGGATAACATGATCTAACATACGTATCTACAGTATCAATATCAATTTCAACTTTTTCAGCAACTAGTATTTCAGCAACTCTTGCCGTGTATTCTGTTTTGTCAAGAGTATCCATTTTAAATCCTTGACATCTGCTTTTTATTGCTTCAATAATTTTATGCACATAGTTACAAGTTAAAATAAATCTTGCACTACTGGCATATTCTTCCATAACTCCACGTAATGCCGCTTGAGCATTTACACTCATATAATCTGCTTCATCAAGTAAAACATATTTGAATTCACCAAATGGCATTATTTGTATAAATCTTGTAATTTTATCTCTAACTTCATCAACACCTGTTTCTCTGGCCGCATTTATATGAAGTATATCATAACTGCTTACTTCTAATTCATTCAGCAAAACTTTAGCAAGTGTAGTTTTTCCTGTACCTGGAGATCCATGAAATAATAAATGTGGAATTGATTTTTCTTTTACCCAAGTTTCGATTTGTTTTTTTTGCGTTTCGTCACGAACCACATATTCTTTTACTGTGTTTGGTCTATATTTTTCTACCCAAAGTTCTTTCATTAGTAATGACCCTTCATTTTAGCATATGCAATCCCGATTAATACAAACACAACAATTAATAATGCTGGTAATATAACAACCGGGTGCATTCTTTCAGATAATGGAACTTCTTTTTTTTTATCTTTTTGTTCCATATTATTTCTTATACTTCGCCGCTTCTTCAGATCCTCCAGTAGCAGTACCTTTACTGTAACTGTGAGCACCCATACCTGCAAGTTCGCCGTTCTGCACAATTAGATATTGATTTCTAATTGGTGCTTTGTCAAAGAAACATTCTAATATTTCTCTAACACCGTCAGCATACCTTGCCTGTGCTGATAAAGATGTTCCTGATGTGTGAGGAGTCATACCATGATTTGGCATAGTTCTCCAAACGTGATCATTTGGTGCGGGTTGTGGGAACCACACGTCACCTGCGTAACCAGATAGTTGTCCACTCTTCAATGCATCAGCGATGGCTTCTCTATTACAGATCTTGCCTCTCGCAGTGTTCACAATGTAAGCACCTTTTTTCATCTTGCTTATCATTTCTGCATCAAATAAGTTTTCTGTCTCTGGGTGTAGGGGACAGTTGATTGTCACAA
>MDSV01225190.1_pt1 | contig 12318 bp, 9 predicted proteins | sample 810851 | NCBI WGS metagenome assembly MDSV01 (sample SAMN05326640, study PRJNA326480) | marine metagenome | isolation source: seawater | place: Atlantic Ocean: North East | collected 2012
CGCATACGTAAGCTTTTCCGCTCTTTAATAGCTCTTTAGCCACTGATAAATGACGATCATGATTTTTAGATTGATAAACAATATCCTCATCAAAATTAACCCCCATCCAATTAAAACTATTGATGATTTCATCAGTAAATTCCTGTTTAGACCTTTCCTTATCTGTGTCTTCGATTCTTAAAAGACAAGATCCAGAATTTGTTTTTGCGTAAAGCCAAGCAAATAAAGCAGTTCTTGCACCTCCAATATGCAATAGACCTGTTGGACTAGGTGCAAATCTAGTTCGTACTGATGAATCATTCATGTTCTTGAATCCAAATGGGTTCTACATCAGTCTCTTCTTTCATTTTAGCTAAATACTCTAAATTCCTGGCTTTCTCTTTAGTTGATACTTTTACAACTTTCAATTTCTTCCTAGATGAAGCTTTTTCTTTAACTTCTTCTACATTTTTCTCAAGATTATCGTTGGTAGTGAAATCTAAATCGCTTTGACCTCCAGTCATCGACAGATAAACATCCCCTAATATTTTTGAATCTAATAGAGCGCCGTGTAACTCTCTATCGTATCCATTGATTTCGTATCTACTCACTAGCGCATCAAGACTATTTCTTTGACCAGGATGTTTTTCTCTAGCTATCTGAAGTGTGTCAGTTATCTTAAATGCTTCTTTCTCAATAGAGTTTAGATCTTTAGAGACTAGCTTTATTTCATTATCTAAAAATCCTATATCAAATTCTGCATTATGAATAAGTAGTTCAGCATCTTTTATAAAGTTGATGAATTCTTTATAAATCTCTGAAAATTTAGGCTTATCAGATAAAAACTCAGTTGTAAGGCCATGAACTCTTAAAGCTCCTTCATCGCTTTCCCTTTCAGGATTTATATACGTATGGTACTCATTGCCAGTAAACTTTCTATTAATGATCTCTACACAGCCGATTTCTATAACTCTATGACCAGTCTTAAAATCAAGGCCTGTAGTTTCAGTATCTAAAATTATCTGCCTATTCATCTACAATTCATCAATTCCTTTATTTGCTAACAAGTCAGCAATCTCATTTTCTCTATGTCCGCTATGTCCTTTAACCCACTTCCAATTAATATTATGATACTGAGAAAGTTTGTCTAAACGAACCCATAAATCCTTATTCTTTACAGGTTTTTTTGAGGCTGTTTTCCAGCCCTTTTTTTTCCACCCTTCCAGCCATTGAGTTACGCCATCTTTTAGATAATTTGAATCTGTGGTTATAGTTATATTTGATCTTTCAATAATTGATTCAAGACCTCTAATAGCAGCTTCCATCTCCATCCTATTATTCGTCGTATCTCTTGCCCCTCCCCAAAGTGAGCTTTCTTCACCATTCTTTCTAATCAAGGCTCCCCACCCTCCTAAGCCAGGATTCCCTCGGCAAGCACCGTCAGTAAATATCTCTATTTCTTCCATACAAATATTGTTCAATTGTATTACAGATAGATTAACTATTCTTTCATAGTAAGTGTAAAATCAATAAAATTATGTTTGAAATATACCCAATAAAAGCATTTTCTGATAATTATATGTGGACTCTGATTGAAGGAGACCAAGCCATTGTTGTTGATCCTGGAGAAGCTAAGCCCGTAATTGAAGCTCTTAACAAAAAAAATCTTAGTCTTAAAGGTATAATCATTACACATCATCATTTTGATCATACTGGAGGTGTTGTAGAGCTTAAAGAGAGATTTAACTGCGAAGTATATGGCCCAGGTGGAGGCCATATAAAAGGCATATCCTCTCCTTTAAATGATAATGAAGAATTTTATCTTTTAGGTATAAAATTTATTGCCCTTCATACACCAGCTCACACACTTGATCAATTAGCATATTATTCCGAAGAAGCTTGCTCAGATCCTATCCTTTTTTGCGGAGATACTTTGTTTTCAGCTGGCTGTGGCAGAATATTTGAAGGTACTGCTTTACAAATGCATAATTCACTCTCTAGGTTTGCTATCCTTCCTGGTAATACTAAAGTTTATTGTGGCCATGAATACACTCAATCTAACCTAAACTTTGCTACTGCCGTAGAACCTGACAATCAGTTCATCCTTGATAAGATAAAAGAAGTTAATAAACTGAGAGATAACGATAAAGAAACCTTACCTTCCGACATAGCATCAGAACTCAAAATAAACCCTTTTATGAGATGTAATGAGAGCACCGTTTTAGATGCTGCTATCAATTATTCAGGCAAAGAACTAAAAGAGCCTCATGAAGTATTGGGCGCCATAAGGGATTGGAAAGATAACTTTTAGATGAATAAATATTCAATAATTTTATCTCTAGCCATTCTTTGTAGCTGTTCAACTTCAGCTATAAGCAAAGAGGTAATCCAGCTAGATTCTAAATCTATCAGTTCACTTAACCCAAATATAATCGAATCTGAAATTGAAAATGCTCCATATGATATCTGGGAAAGAATCAGAACAGACCTAACCTTATCTATACCTGCTGATCAGATAGCAGCTACAAGCGTTTATAGAAAAAGACTTTATAGCAACCAAACAGCAGTGAATAGAATAAGTAAGTCAGGTCAAAGATACCTATTCCATACCTTAACTAGGGCCCAAGAATTAAACCTGCCAGTTGAACTAGCTTTATTGCCCTTTGTTGAAAGTGAATTTGATCCATATGCTAAATCAGTTGATGGGGCTACCGGTATATGGCAATTCTTACCTGCTACAGGTAAAGAATATGGATTAAAATCTAACTGGTGGTATGACGGAAAGAAAGATGTATTGGCATCTACTGAAGCAGCTTTTAGATTCTTGACTTATTTAAACGAAAGATTTGAAGGCGACTGGTTGTTGGCCATGGCTGCGTATAATGCAGGACCAACTAGAGTTAAGAGAGCAATTAGAAAAAATAAGAATGCTGGTAAACCTACTAGGTTCTGGGATTTAAACCTTCCTAAAGAGACCACAGCTTATGTTCCCAAGCTTCTAGTATTGTGTGAACTAATTAGAGACCCTGACTCCTTTGATGTACATTTACCGTCTATTGCTAACAGGGCATATTTCCAAAAAGTAAAAATTCCTGGTCAACTAGACCTCATGCAAGCTGCTGACTTGGCAGGCTTAAAACCAGAAACTATATATGAACTTAACCCAGGTTTTAATCAATGGGCAACAGATCCTGCTGGACCCCATTATCTGCTTCTACCTATAGGAGTATCAGATCGGTTTATCACTCAACTAGATTCCTTAACTCAAGATGATTTAGTTAGATGGGATAGATATAAAATTAGAAGAGGAGATAACCTCTCTAAAATAGCATCAAGATATAAGATTGAGGTATCTGTCTTAAAAGAGATTAATGGTATGTCCTCTGATTTAATTATAGCTGGCAAAGAAATTATGGTGCCCAGAGGTTCTGCTTGGGCAAGCAAGCAGAGGCCTAGAGAGAGCACTTATGCGGTTGCTAAAGGAGACACTTTATGGAACTTATCGAAAAAATTTAAAGTCTCTATTGAAGATATTGTTCTTTGGAACAATCTCAAAATTGAAAAACCTTTACAAATCAATCAAGCAATTAGAATATTTTCGCGCTATGAAAGAATTAGGCAAGATGTTCCATCTAAGCAATCAAGAACTATGTTATATCCTGTAAAGTCTGGTGACACGGTTAGTAGAATTGCCTCTAAATTTGATATTAAAGCCTCTCAAATACAAGAATGGAATGAAATTAAAGACCCTTCTAAGATATTTCCAGGTCAAGTCCTAAAACTTTTCTTATAAGGCCTTTTTAAGAATCAGAAGTTCTTGGGTCTAAAGCATCCCTTAAACCATCCCCAATAAAATTTAGAGAAAAAAGAGTTAAAGAAAAAGCTAAGGAGGGAAAAATTAATAACCACCAATATTCTTCCATCGACACAGCTCCATCACGAATCAATAAACCCCAAGAGCTTAAAGGGGCCTGAACACCTAGTCCTAGAAAACTTAAAAATGCTTCTAAAAGCATAATTTGAGGCACTGTTAAAGTTGCGTAAACAATTACAGGTCCTATCGCATTAGGGATTAAATGTTTGAAAATAATACCAGCCCTGCTCACTCCCATGGCTTCTGCTGCTAAAATGAATTCCTGTTTACTTAAACTCATTACCTGGCTTCTTACAATCCTAGCCATCGTCAACCACTCTACTGCTCCAATGGCCATAAATAAAAGAATTAAATTTCTACCAAAAATAACCATCAAAAGGATTACAAAGATTATGAAAGGTATCCCATAAAGAACATCTACTATTCTCATCATAATTGTATCTACTTTTCCTCCAGAAAAACCTGCGATTGTTCCCCATAAAACTCCAATTGTTAGAGCAACCATAGTAGCTAAGAATCCAACCATTAATGAAACTCTACTTCCGTACATCATTCTTGTTAATAAATCTCTGCCTAACGTATCTGTTCCTAGCCAGTGCATGGCAGAAGGAGCAGAAGGTCCTAGATCAAGGTTTTGATAAGCATAATCATAAGGAGCAATTAATGGGGTAATTAAAGCTAAAGTAATAATAAATAAAATATAGATAGTGCCAAATAAAGATAATTTATTAGAAATTAATCTCTCGAATGCATCTTCCCATAAACTATTATTCATTCTAATCTCTCAATTTAGGATTAAGAGCTGCTGCAACAAGATCTGAGATAAGATTGAAGGAAACGATTAAAAATGAAAAGAATATAGATGACCCTAGGATCATTGTGTAATCTCTATTAAAAGCAGCTTCAACATAAAATCTACCCAAACCAGGAATACCAAATATGGTTTCAACCACAAATGAACCAGCTAACAAACCAGCCATGGCAGGCCCCAAGAAAGCAACAACAGGTGTAAGACCTCCTCGAAGAGCGTGGACAACTACCACTCTCGTTTCTGATAAACCTTTTGCCCTTGCAGTTCTAATAAAATCTTGATTTAAGATCTCCAACATGCCGCCTCTTGTCAATCGAGCGCAATAGGCAGCATAAGCAGTTCCTAAGGTAATTATTGGTAGTATTTTATCTCCCGGCATATAACCCCATCCTGATACTGGAACTAACTCAAGCCATATACCAAAAACAAGAATTAAAGTAGGTCCTAAAATAATAGAAGGAATACAGATACCTATCATGGCAGTACTCATAGGAATGTAATCTAAAGCTGTATTAGGCCTGAGGGCACCCAGTACTCCTGCAAAAACGCCTACACATAATGCAAAAATAATTGAATAAAGTGCAAGTTCAAAAGTGATTGGTAAACCAATAAAAATTAACTCGGTTACAGATCTTCCCGGATATCTAAATGATGGTCCAAAATCTCCTACTAATACTCCTGAGAGATAATCAAAATATTGAACTGAAAGAGGCTGGTCTAAGTTATAACGTTCATTAAGTTTAGCTAAAACTTCAGCAGATACTGCTTTCTCTTCATCAAAAGGTCCTCCTGGGGCTGAGTGAACCATTAAAAAGGTTAATGTAATAACAGTTAGAAGAACAGGTATAGCTATACCTATTCTTCTTAATATCAAGTTAAGCATAAAAGCGTCTTATTCTTCGATGGAAATATATTGATAAGCATGAGAATCTAATAAATTTGGATTCCAGCCTTTAACACTTCCATGTTTCATAAATATCCTTGTATAGGTATATATGGGGATAATTGGGAGCTCGTCCATTAGAATCTTTTCAGCTTCGTACATATGCATGAATCTTTCACTTTGAGAAGTAGAGTTTGCAGCCTTTATTAATAGATTATCGTATTCTCCATTAGACCAACCTGTTTGATTATTACCCCTTCCAGTAACCATCATATCTAAAAATGATTTAGGGTCTTGATAGTCTCCAATCCAACCAGCACGAGCTATTTCATAGTCACCAGTATTTTGTCTCGATAGATAAACTTTCCAGTCAGTATTAGTCAATATAATATTTATGCCCAGATTCTCCTTCCACATCTGTTGCATCGCTTCTGCTATCTTCTGGTGACCCTCACTCGTGTTATACAAGAGCTCTATGGTTGGAAGGTTTTCAGGAGTATATCCTGCCATCTCCAGTAACGTTTTTGCTGCTTCGGGATTATATTCCAGGGCTGTAGGTGGGAAATAAGAATTAGGATCAGGGGGTGTAAATGAAAAAGCTGGTATTTGACCACCTTTGGCTACCTTATCTGTTATCTTTTCTCTGTCCATGGAAAGGGAAAGGGCTTGCCTTACCAATTTATTATCTAAAGGTTTCTTATTTATGTTAATCCTATAATAATAAGTACCGTAATAAGGCGTAATAGTTATTTGGTCAGGGTATTGTTCTCGATATACTTCTATCTTTTCCGTTGGAACAGTACTTGTCACATGGATTCTTCCTGATCTGAACATAAAATCTTCCCTTGTTGGATTATCGATTGGAAGGAAATGTATCTCATTTAATTTAACTCTATCAGCATCCCAGTAAGTTGGGCTTTTCTTAACCCTTATAACCTGATTTAATTTCCAATCTTCAAGAGTAAAGGGGCCGTTGCCAATAAAATTACCGGGCCTAGTCCATTGATTCCCCATTGAGTCCATCTCACCATACTTTTCTATAGTGGGTTTATGCACAGGTCTAGTAGTGTAGTGAGCTAAAAGCTCAACAAAATAGGGTGCAGGATTTCTTAAATTTACTTTTAAAGTCTTAGCATCAATAGCCTTAACTCCAACTAAACTAAAATCATCTATTAGTCCTTTATTGAAATTTTCAGCATTAACTACGTCATAAAGCATATCAGGGTATTGTGAACCCAATGAAGGCATAAGCATCCTGTTCCAGGAATACACAAAATCATTAGCTGTAACTGGATCTCCATTAGACCAAACAGCGTCCCTTAAATGAAAAACATATTCTTTTCCATCAGAAGAGATGTCCCAGCTTTTAGCTACTCCTGGGAGTGGTTCCAAGCCATCCGGGTGTCTAATCACAAGACCTTCAATTAAGGCCATGAGTATCTTGCTTTCAGGAACACCTGTAACCGTATGAGGATCTAGATCCTTAGGCTCTGTTCCATTACCTAAATAAAGGATCTTAGATTCATATGAAGAATCAACTGGCGAAATGCTTTCACCACAACTAGTGACTAGAAATGCAATTAAGGAAATAACTATATATTTTAATTTCATAAAGCTTGGTCTAGATATTGATTAAAAAAGTTTAAGAGTTGCATATTGCTTTCATACCTAACATCTTCATCAAAATAACCGTGACCCTCTTTTTCAATAAAAAGTGTTTCATGCTTTATACCTAGCTGATTAAGTTTTTCAGAGAATTTAACTGCATGATCATAAGGTGCTCTAATATCATTCTTTCCATGAATCATGAAGAAAGGAACGGTTAACTTCTCTGCATTGTAATGAGGTGACATTTCTCTTAATCTTTCTTCATCTGTACCCAACCTAATCTCTAGTTGCTTTTTTCCACCTCTAAAGGCTTGGATATCGCCATCAACAAATAATCCGGGCAAATCATATACTCCAACATCACTAACAGAGCATCTAAATAGGTCAGGTCTCATAATTGCTGACTGAGTAGCTGCATAACCTCCGTAACTTCCCCCGTAAATACATGTATTATTTTTATCAATCAGTCCTGCTTCATCTAGAAATTCCATTCCATCAAAGATATCATTTAAAACGCCGTCCCAATTAGACCAAATGTATCTTCCATACGACTTTCCATAACCACCTGAACCTCTAAAATTAACCTGAAGAACATTAAATCCCTCAGAAGCAAACATTTGAACTCTATGATCAAACCCCCATCTATCTCTAACTCCTTCAGGTCCTCCATGAGGATGTACTATAGTCGGTGAGTTCTTTGAATCGCCTTTTCTGCTCTTTGTTAGATAGCCATATATTGTTGTTCCATCACTTGATTTAAAGGATATTGGTTCCATTGGAGATAAACCTGAATAATCTATACTTCCCCAATACTTGCCCAAAGGAGTAAGGGTATCTGTAGTAGAATCATATAAATAATGAACACCTGGATTAATGTCTGAAGAAACCATGAAGGTTGCTTTGGTTAAATCATCGCTTATAGCTGAAGGAAGAATCGTACTTCCAGGAAACTTACTCTTTAAGTTTTTAATTCTATCTTTAGTTTCATTTTCACCTTTAAAAAATACTATTGTATGATAACCATCCATTAAAGTTGCTCCATACACTCTGCTTTCATCATCAGTTAGCACTGAATCAATATCGACTACGTCATGTCTGTATATTAATTTCCTATCTCCTGTTCTTAAATTAGTTCTATAAACTCCGGATAGGTCGTTATTTATATTTTCAATAGTGATTAAACTATTAGATTCTTTATCATAAGAAACTAATGAAAGTTCTTCATCCCAGCTAGTTGTCTTCCAGAAAGTCCAATTTTTATTTGTTGTTTTCTGACTCCTTCTTTCTACAACTTCTACACAATCTTCTGATCGTCCTGAGCAAGCTGAACCTGAAAAATACTCAACCGGTAAATTTTTATTGTAGATGTATATTTCTATTCCATAAGTCTTAGGATTTATCCCTGCAGCAGCCATTAGATTCCCTTTAGCATCGAACACATAATAAGGAGATCTAACTGGAGAAGTTGCATATCTTTCCATTTCTCCGTTATATATATTTAACTTATATAGCTTATTGAACCGATCAGAAGTAAAGAACTGAATTAAAATATGATCTGGATCATCTTCTAATTTATTGACCACAAGGGCCCTTTGCCTAGGATCATCTTTTGTTGTGTCACTTGACTTCTTAGCTTGTGGCCCAGTAAGCATTATTGATTTTTTACCGTCAATATTGGTGGCATATAACTCACCTGATGGAAAAAGCCTATTTTCACCAGAAAATTTTGCTCTTCTAGCAAAAAGAAGTCTCTCATCATTTAACCATTCAAAATTACCTATTTGTCCTTTTCTGATAAATCTATGAGTGTGTAGCAAACTTCTTGTTTCAAGATCTATAATTGAAACCATGCGCTCTTGATCAATTTCTCTTAATACGCCAACCATCTTTCCATTTGGAGAAATTTTTACATCATAAACATCAGGTAGTTGAGAAAAATTCTTTACGTTATCATTAACCTCTTGTGAACTTAAAAAAGTTGAAAATAAGAAAATTGAAAATATAGTTATTACATTCTTCATTTATTTAATCCTCCTGACTCTAATTGATATTTTTTTTCCGGCTACTTTCAAAACATAGCCACTTATTAATCCTTCCGAAATAGTAACTTCTTGACCTGGTTTAAATCTTATCTGTCTAATCTTTTCAACACTTCTCCACTTTTGATCATTGTCTAAAGTTATATCTAATCTTAGGCTTGTTAATTTAGTTACTTTTATAATTTTATCTCTTATTTCAATCTTTTCCTCTTCTTTCTCCTTTATTTTAGGAAGACCGAACCTTCTTTCTTTTTCTTTTTTTAATTCCTTATCTTCTTTAACAATTAATTTCTCTTGTTTTTTTTCAGGTAGTACCAATTTTGGATCTTCAATTGGCTGAATCCTAAATAACGAGTCGTAGCATGAGAGTCTTAAAGTAGGATCTTCAATATTCGTGCATTCACTTATTTCTTCTACATTAGCGAAGATCAAAGAAGAAGTAAGCAGCAATAAAACTAAAAGGTATCTCATAATGTAAAGGATCATAATAAAAAGGGTTGCTATTGCAACCCTTTTTAATTAACTCGTTAAGCTTAGTAAGTAAGCTTAAATCCTAATGTGTAGTACCTTCCAACTACGTCATAAGTATTCTGTGGTGTGTTGATTTGAGGGTCAACAAAACCAAAGAAGTCTTTGAAGTAAGGAGGTTCTTTATCAAACAAGTTACTTATAGACAATGACACGTTCATGTTATCAGTTGCCATATAAGCTACTGTTAAGTAGGAATAAGTTATGTCATCAATCGAGTGAATATCTTCGATTTGCTGCTTCATGTCCGCTGTTAGCGTATTACCATAAAGCGTTGCACCCCCGAAGTAATCTCTAGCACTAGAATCCATATCAATTCCACTTAAGTATCTTGTAGTTAAATTTACACGCCAATCATTTTTAAACCATCTGAAAGAGAAATTAACTCTGTCTTGGTTAAAGCACGATTCACCAAAACTGTAACATTTGCCTACGTAGTTATCACTAACACCTGAAGCATCAACAGTTACATTTTCTTTAAAGTGTGTTCCTATAATGTCAACTTCGAAACCACCGCCAATTCTTGGCAATTCTTCCCAAGTCATATTTATAGAGAAGTCTACTCCTTTGAAAACATCCGCAGAGGAAGTGTTGATGTTAGAAACTTCTACAGAGTTAATATCACCACCATAAGATCTATTGATCTTAGCACAATCACTAGCGCTACCTTGTGTATAACATCTGTTAAGAGTACCTTGAGTACCAGAAGTACTAACAGCATTAGCTATTTCTAATTCAAAAGTATCTACAGCCATTGAGAAACCAATATCTTCTAAGAAGCTTATGTTTGTAGGTTCCCAAACTACACCCATAGTAGTGTTTTCACCTTCTTCTGGAGTTAGGTTAGGGTTACCAACTGCAAGACTTAGAATCTGGTTATTTGATGTTGCCCACGAAGAAGTATCAAGACCATCCGCAGCACATTGTACAGCAGCTGTTGCCTGTTGGGCAGCAGTGTATGTTGACTGAACATTTTGTTCACAAGGGTCAACATAAGTAGGGAATCCACCCCCACCACCGAAATACAAGTCAGATATTGTTGGTGCTTTGTAAGAAGTTGAGAATGTCGCTCTAACTGTTAAATCATTAAATGGCTTCCATTTAATAGCAGTTCTTTCAACACCTTCACTATCAAAGTCACTATACGAAGAGTTACGGTATGCGTAGTCTAAGCTAAGCTCTTGGAATCCAATTACATCAGCAATTAGAGGCATTGAAACCTCAGCATAGATGTCTTGGTTATCATAACTTCCTATAGTAGATTTTCTCGGGTTACCAGAAGATCCACCTGAGGCAGTTAAAGCATCCACTTTTTCACTACCTTCTAAGTCAGACTTATCAATACCAAAAGCGGCCAAAACTTCTCCAGCAGGCATGTCAAACAATTTAACGTTAGAAATGTTTGCTGCATAGCCTTTATAGATAGTACCTTGTCTATTTAACTGGTTAAAACGAATGTAATCAGCAGCGGCTTGAGTAATACTGTTTGGTCCAAACATATTCAGAGGAACACAGCCCAGTCTACGAGCTACAGGGTCTTTACAACGGTATTGAGTTCCACCAATATCAACTCCTGCGCCTAGCTCAGTGTCAAATGCATTTTGAACAGCTAACATATTGATGTAGTTCTCTGTTAACTGAGTAGAAGTGTATTCTTGATACGTGTGATAAGCTTCCCAATCAGCACCGGCAAGTCTGTCGAAAGTTCCAGAAGCTCCAAACACATACCTAAATGTATTTGCTTCTTGACTAAATAATCTTGGTCCTACGTCCAACATTCTTTTTCTGTAAGGTAATCCAGATTCTGGTGCAACTGCTGCTATTTCTGCAGGCATAAAAGGGTTGTCTGCAGGAATTGTCAATCCATAAGTGAACTGAGCTCCATTACCCATAGGCACTGGTGCCATCATTAAGCTTGATTTTCTGTGTGAAGCTCCGATTTCAAAATCAAGAACAACACCACCTTCTAATTCATATGAACCAGCAGACCAAGCTTGATAGTTTTCTCTTCCACCTAGTAATTGCATCCACTCACTGTAGTTGTACATACCATTGTTATTTGCTGGGTCTCCAGGTTCGTTACCAGAGTATTCCCACCAGTTAAAAGCAGAAACTCTTCCGCCTGTAGGTCCTACGCCGTCCCAAACGGTTTTAGAACCAGCAGTAGTATAAAATCTACCTTTAGGTATAAAAGTTGAAGCTCCGCAAGATCCTTTACCTAGGTTATCTCCAAAGTTACCGTGTCCAGGAACATAAGCTTGGAAATAAAGCATGTAATCAGGCTCTAATCTAGGACAGAAAGAAAAGTCTCTATCCCACATATCTAAGTCATCGTTTTTAGACATAGATATAGTAGCCACCATACTTGAACGTTCTCCTGAAGTACCGAAAGCAGCAGAAATCATATCTGAATTAGCATCTCCCATGTCAGAAGTACCTTCCATTACGTTTAGTTCAAAACCTTCGAAAGATCTTAGTTTAATATTTAATACACCAGATACAGCGTCTGATCCATAAACAGCTGATGCGCCATCTTTAAGAACTTCCACTGAATCAATTAATGATAAAGGGAAAATCTGTAAGTCAACAGCACTTC
>MDSV01003572.1_pt1 | contig 12317 bp, 16 predicted proteins | sample 810851 | NCBI WGS metagenome assembly MDSV01 (sample SAMN05326640, study PRJNA326480) | marine metagenome | isolation source: seawater | place: Atlantic Ocean: North East | collected 2012
ATTTTTAGATTTAGGTAGACAACCTATAGCAAATAAGTTTTTAAAAGAAGATGAAATTAATGATGAGTTCTTCTTTGATTTAAAGGTAGTTTTTGATGAGGAAACTAAGTTAGTTTCTATGAAAGATTTTGTTAAACCAGAGTTGATGTTCAATGAGGATTATAAATACAATACATCATTGTCTACACCAATGGTAAATCATTTCAGGCAGACTGCCCAAATGTTAAAAAATAGGTTTCAACCAAAGAAAGTTTTAGAGATAGGTTCTAATGATGGGCCTTTCATAAGTAACTTTCCAACAGAGGATTCTCTGTGTGTAGAACCTTGTGATAATTTTGCAAGAGTGACTGCTGATATGGGATATATGACTAGCACAGAGTTTTGGACAACAGAACTTTCTAATAAGATTAAAGATTCTAATGGGGAAATGGATTTGATTTACTCTGCTAATTGTATATGCCACATACAAGACTTAGATGATTGTTTTAAGGCAGTTGCTAACTTACTTAGTGACAAAGGTGTGTTCGTATTTGAAGATCCCTCATTACTTAGAATGTTAGAGAGAGGTTCATACGACCAAATATATGATGAACACGCACATGTATTTTCTGTAACCGCTTTGGATAATATTCTAAGAAAGAATGGATTGATTATATTTGATGTAGACAATCTATCAGTTCACGGTGGTTCAAATAGAATATATGTCAAAAAACCAAACATACCATCGAACAACACTATATCACCTAATGTTTACAACAACCTAAAAGAAGAAGATGAGTTTGGTGTTGGTAATTTTCAGACTTATGAGATATTTGCTAATAGAGTTAGACAATCAAAAGAATCACTAAACAAAAAGTTGACTAACTTAAAAAAGAATGGTAAAAGAGTAGTGAGTATAGGGGCAACATCAAAATCAACTACTGTGTTTAATTATTGTGATATAAATGACTCTCTGATAGAATGCATTACAGATACTACTCCTGATAAACAAGGTTTACTAGCGCCTGGCAGTCATATACCTGTGGTGGATAGGGAGTCAGTAGACTTAAATGATTATGACTATGCTTTCTTAGGAGCTTGGAATTTCAAAGAAATTATTGCGAATAAAGAATCTGAGTTCGTTCAGAATGGTGGTAAGTTTATAACGCATGTTCCACAAGTGATGGATTTTTCGTAAGGAGAATGATATGTATTATAATGAAGATGATAGAGCTCAAAGGTTATTGGATGTTTTTGAAGTTATAGATGGACAAATAAATGTTTCATATGTCAATAGTACAGAACACATTGTTGCTTGGCATAAACACGATATACAATCTGATTATTGGACTTGTCTAAAAGGTTCTTTTAAAGTGGGAATGGCCACGGAGGAAGATGGTTGTGAGTTTGTTTATTTGTCAGATAAGAATCCAAGAGTGATTGAAATGAAACCAGGTGTTTATCACGGATATAAAGCATTGGAACCAGGCTCTATACTACTTTATTATCTAACGGAGAAATATAATCCAGATGATGAGTTTAGAGTTTCTGTTGGACATTTTGGAGAGGAGTGGGGAACAGAAAATAAATGACGACAATTAATGATGTGAAAAGATTTAACTTAAAGTTTTTTGATGAACCTGATGGTAGATTGACGCCAGTTGAGTTTCACAGAGATGTTCCATTTAAGGTTAAAAGAATGTTCTATGTTTTCGGTGTTCACAATCAGAATGACAGAGGCAAACACAGTCATTACAAAACAAAACAATTGTTAATTTCTATTAACGGAGCCATAGATGTTAAGTGTGATGATGGTATGGGTGGTGTTAGAAGTTGGAAACTTGATAAACCTTGGAAAGCTTTGTACATTCCTGAAATGATATGGGATGAACAAATATATATCAGTAATGATTCTGTTTTATTGGTACTGGCTAACACAATATATGATACATCTGATTACATAGAGGATTATGAAGTATTTAGGAGATTAAAAAATGAAACAATGGGTAAATAAAATAGAGAAGCCATATCCAGCTATGACGATAGAAAATTTTATTCCATCTCCGTCATTAGTTAGAGCAGCAGCTGAGAGTTACGATTTAGTGGATGATTGGGTAAGATATGGTGGAGAAGATGATGGACAGATTCAGTATTGTTCTAGGTTGGGTCGTGAAAATATTCCACCGGCTGCTTTACTATTGTTGGATTATATATCCACATATTTTGATCCTAATATAGAGATGGGTTTGACAGATAATGCTTTTCCTGATATGTCTCATTACGGTGGTGGTATGATGTTAACTCCTAATAAAAATGGAGAGGGTGGTTATTTGGGAATGCATGTTGATGCTAGTCACCACGGAATACATAATGATTGGAAAAGAGAGTACAGTGCTATACTTTGCTTATCAGAAGAATACGATTCATCATTTGATTTGAGAATACACAATGGAGAAGAGCACGGAACTATACCATATAAATTCAATCAGTTAAATGTATTTAAGTGTTCTGAAAATTCTTGGCATGGGTTACCTGAAATTACAAAAGGTATGGACAGAAAAACTTTAGGTGTAATGTATTGGTCTAAGGATAAAAAGGGAGACCAAATCAAAGCTAAGTTTAATAATAATTTGGAGTTCGATTGAAAATATTAGTTACAGGTGGAAATGGGGAGTTCTGTAAACATTTAGTTAATGCTGGAAAAGAACATTCTTTTCTTACTCCATTAAAAAAAGAAGCAGATGTAAGAGACTACGATAATCTAAACTGGTATTTTCATAATCATCATAAAGAATTTGATTATGTAATTCATGCAGGTGCTATAACAAGACCAATGGTTATTCATGAGGATAATCCCACATTAAGTATAGAGACAAATATTGTCGGAACTGCTAATGTTGTTATGGTGTGTGAAAAGTATAACAAAAAAATAATATACATCTCTACTGATTATGTTTATGAGGGTATCGATGGAAACTATAAAGAAACTGATGCTATGAAACCATTTACTAAATATGGTTGGTCTAAATTAGGTGGGGAGTGTGCTGTACAGATGTACAACAATCATTTGATATTGAGAATGGCTATGAATAGAAAACCATTCCCACATTCTAAAGCTTTGAAAGATATGAAAAAGAGTTTAATGTGGATTGAAGATGCTGCTAGAGTAACTCTAAAACTATTAGATGAAAATGGTATAATAAATGTAGGTGGTAAATCACAATCTGTTTATGATTTTGTAAAAGAGGAAAATAATAATATAGAACCTATTTATTTAAAAGATATATCTGATGTTAATATGGCAACAGATTGCTCTATGGATACAACAAAAATGAAAGAGGTTATCGATGAGTTCTAAACTTAGAAATCATATAGCTAATAATATATTCACAACCACATTTGTTTCTGAAGATAGGAAATTTATCTATACGAGACCAGGAAGAACTGCTGGAACTTCAATAGTAAATTCTATAGGTAAGAGTGATATGGAAGAAGTTAGTAGAGTTTATTATTACAAAAAAGGAACTAACGATTGGTTAGAGAACATCACCGATTCTGAAGTAGAAAATGAATATTACAAATTTACTTTTGTCAGAAATCCGTTTGAAAGATTAGTTTCTGCTTGGAGAGCTTTTAACGCAAAAAGAAAAGTGGTTGATAACTTTGGTTCTTTTGTATTGGATAGAGGTGCAGGACATTTGAGATATGAAAATGGTTCTTTCACCAACGACCATTGGTTTCCTCAGAGTAATTATGCTGAGTATTCAAAGGGTTCTAAATTTGTGGATTACATAGGGAAGTTTGAAAATTTAGAGAGGGATTGGAAAACATTGGCTAGTAAAATACAGGTTAGAGGCACTCTAACTAAAAGAGGATACTCTACTACTAACTATAAAAGCTTGTACACAGAAAAATTGGTAGAGGTTGTTTCTGATATATACAAAAGAGATTTGGAGTTATTTGATTATGGCTTTTAAAAATAGATATTCACTTTATATAGGTAGATTTCAACCATTTCACGATGGTCACGAATGGTGCGTGAGACAGATGTTAGATAAAGGTAAGAGGGTATGTATAGCAATAATGGATATACATAATACTGAGCCAGAGAATAATCCATATCAGTCTGATTATGTAACAAAATTGGTTTTAGATAGATTTGTAGATGAGATAAAAGCTGGTGATATAAAAGTAATTAAGATACCACCCATTGAGTCTGTAAACTATGGTCGTGATGTAGGTTATGATTTAAATGAATTAATACCACCTGATGACATAAAAGAAATTTCAGCAACTAGGATAAGAAATGAATTATAAAGTATTCTTTATTTGGTTAATTTTTGTTATTGCTTGGAACTATGGGTATCCATCTGTTACACCATTTGATGATGTTGTAGTTGCCGTTGTTTTGTCATTAGGAGCTAAATATTTAAACACAAAATTGGAGGAGAAAAAATGATATTAATATCTAATCATTTGTTAACATTACCAGAGTTTGAAAATGTAGAGGATGTTGTCATAAGAATTAATATGGCGCATGTTAGGGATATGAAGCAGTTAAAACAATTTTTGGACAGAGACTATGATATATTTTTAGACTATCCGAAGGGAAGGTCTAAACCACCAGTTCCTAGTCTTTCTTTCACAGATTCTTTGAAAGTTCTTTCAAAGTATGATAATATAAAATATTTTGCTACTTCAAATATAGAAGAGGTTGCTGAGGTGAATTTGATTTGTGATTTACTACCAGAACACACTAGTTTCGTTCCGAAGATAGAAACTTTGAGGGGTGTATTGAATTTAGATAGACTATTTGATACTGGAAAAATAAAACATATTATGTTAGATAGTGAAGATTTGTATACTGATGTAAATAATGATGTGGAGTTATTTCTGAGTCTTAAAGATAGAGTCAAAAGAATATGTGAGGATTACGATGTTGAACTATTACAGCTATATGGAGTGGTTTTTGCGTGATTCAATTATTTAATATAGATAACCATATAATTGATACATCAGAATTTTCTAACTTATTGCACGATGAGGTTGTGACTGAGTTTGAAAAACAATTTGCATCATATGTTGGTGCAAAATATGCTTGTTCAGTTAATAGTGCAACCAACGCTATATTTTTGTGTATGTTAAATAAGGATGCTGTGGTGAACATACCAAGTATGATTCCACCAGTTGTTGCTAATGCTGTAATGACAAGTGGTAATGAAGTTAGATTTTATGATGATGTTGATTGGGTTGGACACTCTTACATTCTACATACATTTGAGGATTATAAGATAGTAGATTCAGCACAGAAGTTAGAACCAAATCAATTTATAGAAGAATGTGAACCAAATGATTTAATGATATTTAGTTTCTATCCAACCAAACCACTTGGTGGTTCTGATGGTGGTATGATTGTAACTGATGATTATGATAAGTATAAATGGTTGAAATCTGCTGTGTTGAATGGTATGACTTATGCTAATAATAATTGGGAAAGGGAAATATCTTTTGCGGGTTACAAATTTTATATGAGTTCAATACAAGCAAAGATTATAATGAATAACTTTAAAAACTTTGATAAAAAAATGAGAAGTTTGGGTAGTTTGGTTGATATATATAATAAAGAGTTAGGTTATGAAAATACAAGCAAACACTTGTATAGAATAGAGGTTTTAGATAATGAAAAATTTATTAAAAATATGAAAAGAGATGGTATAATTTGTGGTCTACATTATTCAGCACTACATCAAAGTTCTGTCTATAATAAAGGTAGAGAATTTCTCAGACTTCCTAAAACAGAAAAATCACAAAAAAGAACTGTGAGTTTACCAATGAATGAAAGAATGTCATTTAATGAAAAAGAATATATAATTGATAAAGTGAAGGAAAATATTTAGTGAATATACCATCGCATGGAAAGTATGGATGGCTTCCAATTTTGTACGAAATAACCAAAGACCTTAATCCAAAAAAGATAGTGGAATTTGGGCCTGGAGTTGGATTTACAACTGTGACTATCGCTTCAGCTATAAAAGATTTAGGTGGTGATGTGTTAGTCAATTCATATGATATTTGGATGGATAAATATTGGGGTAGAAAAGAAAATAGTTTGAAGTTTTTTGAAGAATGGGGTGTTAGTCAATATATAAATTTAGAGCATTTAGATTTTTATGATTGGATTAAGTTACCAAAAGAAGAAAGAGAATTTGATTTACTTTATTTTGATATTAATAATAATGGTGAAAAGTTATCAACTTTATACGACAATGTAAAGCATAATATTGATAATGGTTCTGTGGTTTTATTTGAGGGTGGTTCAGAAGTTAGAGACAATTACGGAGTAGGTGGTTCTAAAATGAGTGATTTGAAGAATGATATAGGTTATAAAGTTCTAACCAAAAATGTAAAATATTCTTTATCCGCAATATACAATAAAGAAATTTATGAGTTAAACTACTGATGAATATTTTGATTACAGGATGCAGTTGGATTCAAAGAATGAAAAATCAAAAACACTTAGTTACTGATGGTATGAGTTTTAGGTCTTTCGGTGGACAAGGACTTTGTGTAATAGAAAACCATTTAAATAAATGTGATACAGACAATATAGATTATGTATTTTTACAATTACCAACACCGATTAGAAATAACTTTTCGATGTCAACTACAGAGAGATTCAAAGAATTTGTATCCGATATTAAGAAGATGGGAGAAGATGGTGCTAGTAAAAAGTGGTTAGATTCATATAAACAAAAAATTATTGATATTAATAAACTACATGATAACATTATTTTCTTTATATACAATGTTGGTGGATATCCTTTTAGACATCCATATGACTTTGGGAAATCAATTGATAAGCAAATGTTAGATTTTTTTGAAGAGAACGGATTAAAATCTATTTACTTATCTTTTGAAGGTCAAGCTAATTACGGTATAGTAGAAGAGATATGTAACGATGAAGAATTTTGGGAATACTACCATATAAATAATCCTAAAAATAGAAGTGATAAAGACTTCAAAAAATATTGGAGTTTAATTTCACCCAAAGGATGGATTAGTATAGACCCACATCCAAATAGCAAAGCTGATGAATTAGCTATAAAGTTAATGTTGGACTATGTAAATGAGAGAGAGAAAAAGGTATGATAAAGAAAATAATTAATTATCTCCGTAATTGGAATAAGAAAAGAAAATTTAAGAAAAGAATGGAAAAGATGAACGATCCAGACCATTTCATATACAAATAGGAGTTGCTTTGAGAATATTAGGAATAAATGCTTTAAATCACGACGCCGCAGTCTCAGTTATAGAGGATGGTGACATAAAATTTGCTGCACACTCTGAAAGGTATAGTAGAGAGAAAAACGATTATTTACTAAACGATGATATAATGAATGAAGCTCTGTCTTATGGTGAGCCTGATGTGGTGTCTTATTTTGAAAGACCTTGGTTAAAGAAATCTCGTCAATTGTACGCTGGACAATACGATGAAGTTTTTAGAATGGATAATACACCTAAAGAATATTTGAAAAGGTGGATAGGAGATAAAGAAATTCAGTATGTTCAACATCATGAAAGTCACGCATCTGCTGGATATTATACATCAAAGTTTGATGAGGCTTGTATTGTGGTAATAGATGCTATAGGTGAGTGGGAGACTGTAACAATATGGTATGGTAACGATGATAAGTTAGAGAAAAGATGGAGTCAAAAATACCCTAAATCTATTGGTTTATTTTATTCAGCTATGACTCAAAGATTAGGATTAAAACCACAAGAAGATGAGTATATTCTTATGGGAATGGATGCTTGGGGTAATAGAGATGAAAGAATAAAAAATAAAATTTACAAAGATTTGATAGACAGTAATATTAATCTTCATAAAGGTTGTAGGTGGTGGAATCCAGATTTCTATAAAGATGATGGTTCAGAACAATGGCAGTTTGATATAGCAGCTAATACTCAATGGGCTTGTGAAGAAGAGATAATGAAGATAATGAGTAAAGCAAAACAAATAGTTCCTGAGTCTAATAATCTTGTATTTATGGGTGGTGTCGCTCTAAATTGTGTTGCTAATGAAAAGATAGCAAAGGACTGGGATGATATTTGGATAATGCCAAATCCAGGTGATGCTGGTTCCTCATTAGGTTCAGCCGCTAGAGTTTATGGTAGAAAACTAAATTGGGTTCATACATTTTTAGGAACTAATATTAAGGGTAGTTATCCCGTAAGAAGAGGTGTTGATTTGTTGTTGAGAGGTGAGATAATTGGTATAGCAAATGGAAAGGCAGAATTTGGTCCTCGTGCATTGGGTAATCGTTCTCTAATAGCAGACCCGAGAGGAAATGATATTAAAGATAAAGTAAATGTAATTAAAAAGAGACAAAAATTTAGACCATTTGCACCATCAGTATTAGAGGAACATGCACACAAAATATTTGATTTGCCCGTAGAAAGGGCTTCTTACATGCAGTTTACTGCTAAATGTAAATATCCAAAAAAATACCCAGCCATATGTCATGTCGATGGTACATCTAGAGTTCAAACAATAAATAGAAAAGAAAATCGTGGTTACTACGACTTAATAAAAAGATTCTATAATAAGACTGGTTGTCCAATGGTTTTGAATACTAGTCTGAATATAAAAGGTCAGCCAATAGTTAATACAAAAAAAGATGCTAAGGACTTTGAAAAGTTCTATGGAGTTAAAGTATTATGAAAAAAATATTAGTTGTTGCTACAGGTTGGCATTTTAGTTCACATTTTTATGAGAAGATGTCACAACAAATTGTACCTGATGGTTGGGAAGTAGATTACTATTGTGTTGCTCATAGAATGCCAGAAGATGAGAACACAATCAAAGAAAAAGATGGTGTTAGAAATTTTAATGAAGGTAGTTTTTTAGATGAGTTAGACCAAATGATGTATGAACATCCAATCACCACACAGGAAATAGAGGACTTTGGTTGGAAGTTTATGCTGGAAGAAAACACTGTTGGTGATATGGAATGTTTTAATCAATGGGCTGAACACTATGATTACAAAGAATATGATATTATTTTAATCACACACGATGATAATTTTATATTATCAGACAAAATATTTGTAGATGTTGTTAGTGAAGAAACTGAATTATACAAACCACTAACAGAAACTAGAGTTGGTAGAGACCAATTTAAAATAGATTTGATGAAGAATAAAAACGATTGGTATTTTTTAGATAATGGATATTCAGAAAACATACCAAAAGCTTTCACACCAAGAGGTTCATTTAGTTTTTATAAAAAAGAACTGATAGATTTGCTTCCGAATAATAGATTCAATATGAAAGAGGATGGTGGTTTGGGAATAGTAGAGAGGACTGGTAAAACAGAAAGTGTTGGTTATGATGGTATAAAGGCTTGGAATACGCATGCTGGAACTTTCAGAGACTTTTTGTACAGTGGATTAGGTGAGTTAGAATTAGTTGATAAAACTAGATGGCTTTCTAATACAAAGAGAGTTAGTAAGTATTGTATAGAGGGAGAAAGAGGATTCATCAGAAATTTCAATGCTGGAGAAAATTATTTAGAAAGTTTACAGAAACAATTAAAGGAAATAGGATGGTTATAACACAGCCAATAATACACGATAGACATTTAGTCAAACAAGCTTTCGAACAATTAAAGGAGTCTGGTCCTATAAAATTCGAACAACCTAAAAATTTAACGATAGCCACCTGTAGAAATGAGGGAACATTATCAGATAGAATAATACCACATTTAGCTGGTTATGAGGATATTTCTATTTTAGAAAAGAATATGGAGTATTTAGGTTTGGACTTAGTTGTTCTGAGAGATGCCAGACTTCCGTGGAGAAATACATTTAAGTTTGAAATGTTGAACAATTATTTAAAGGATTGTCCAACAGAGTATTTTATGTGTTTAGATGCTATAGATATAATATGGGTAGATGAACCACAGAAAGTTATGGATATATTTAAGTCTTTCAATTGTGATGCTCTTTTTATGTCTACTCATTCAACAGATGGTTATAGTTGTATGCCAGAGGTAAAACAATGGGTAGAAACAATCAATGTACCAGGAAGATATTTAAATAGTGGAGTTTACATAGGTAAAACATCTTTTGTAAAAGAGATGATAGAAGAGGCTATGAACTACGCTGTTCCTCCTGGTGTAATTATGGGAGAATATCATGAGTGGTTAGAAACTAATCCTAAAGACTATCCAAAAGGTTCTCAGGATCAAGATATATTTAGATACATTGAAAAGAAATTTTATCCACGAATGAAAGTAGATTACCAAAATAAAATGGCATTTAGGAGTTAAATATGAAAGTTTTAATAACAGGAGGAACCGGAACTGTAGGTAAGGCTCTTATCTCACAGAATGATAATGAGTATATTAGTATCAGTAGGAATGAAGAGAACATAGCTAATGTAAGAAGGTTATATCCTGAAGTTAAATGTTATGTTGGTAATATAGAGGATAAATCATTACTATTAAGAGTATTTAAGGATGTCAAACCGGATGTGGTGGTGCATGCAGCAGCTATGAAACATATTGACTTAATGGAAACCAATCCTATTGCTGGTTGTAATGTAAATGTAGTCGGTAGTTTAAATGTTGCTGAGGCTAGTATAATAAATGATGTTCCAATTACTATTGGTGTCAGTACAGACAAAGCTTGTTTACCTGAGAGTGTTTATGGTGCTTCAAAGTATATAATGGAAAGAGTTTTTATGAATACTAATACGGATGAGAACAGATTTGCATTAACTAGATTTGCCAATGTGGCTCACAGTGCTGGTTCAGTATTACCATTTTGGTTAAAGTTAAAAGAAGCGGGGTTAAATCTCAAACTTACAGACCCAAATATGAACAGATTAATATTCACAAAAGAAGAGGCTGCTAATTTAATCAATAGAACAATTGATTTCACTAGAGAAAATGGTGGTGGATTTGTAAAGTCGTATAAGATGAAATGTGTGAATATGTTAGATTTAGCTAAAGTTGTATCTAATGCCCAACCGATAGAAATAGTTGGTAAAAGACCTGGTGAGAAAACGGATGAGGATTTAATATCTGAAAGAGAAGTAAAAAAGACTTACATATATGGTGATGACATTCATATTCGTGTGGAAGATAATGAGAAAGATAATAGATTATATGAGGCTTATAATTCATCTACTGCTGAAAAAATGACTTATAAAGAAATGATGGAGTTGGTGTGGGGTTAAAAGACTATAGAATAGCTTGGTTCACAGAAGGTGGATGGCAGGGTAAGGTTTCGTTAGATAATCCTAATATGAGGAATGATGTATCTACTAAATATATTTTAGGTGCTGAACATTATCCTATCTTTCAGATACCACAAGTTCTACAACATTTTGGCGAGAATCACTTTGATTTTGGTATAGTAACTTTACCTAAAACAAATACAGAACAACTGATGAAGTTTGATATGGTGGGTGATTTGAAGAAGCTATGTAAGAAAACTATTTCAATGCAAGAAGGTCCTCATTGGTTATTTCAAGACTATACTATGGAACAACAGATTTGGTGGTATAATGCTCTTACAGAGTTTGATATGTTATTTGCTCATAATCTGAAAGATGTCAGATACTATAAAGGATTAGTAAATAAACCTGTACATAAAATGCCGACATTGATGTTAACTGAGAAATTGGGTATTACATCAAGATCAGAAATATTAGTGGACAATTATGGTGATTTACCAAGTCCAAGTTCGTATAAAGAAGATAAGGTAATCATCGGTGGTAATATGGTAAGATGGTATGGTGGATTTGATTCTTACATAGTAGCTCAAGAGTTTACAGCTCCGATATCAGCTCCATCGATGGGTAGGAAAATAGACAGAGAAGATGAGTTAGATATAAATCATTTTCCGTATATGACTTGGGTAGAATGGATGAATAATCTAAGTCAGTTTAAGTATGGGGTTCATCTAATGCCTACACATGCAGCTGGTACATTTGCATTGAATTGTGCATTTCATGGTATACCTTGTATTGGTTATGAGGGTTTAGATACACAAGAAGAGTTACACCCACATCTAACAGTTTGGGATGGTGATATAGAAACGGCTAAACAAAATGCAATAGATTTAAAAAATGATGAGGAGTTCTATGAGGATTGTAGTAGGACAGCACGAGAAAACTATGAGAACTCTTTATACAACGAGAAGAACTTTGTACCATATATAACAAGAATACTAGAGGGGTTATAATGAAACCAATTAGCTTTATACAACCAAGTAGAAACAATAAGAAATACCTACAATGGTCTTATGAAAGTATTCGTAAGAACTTAGGA
>MDSV01008262.1_pt1 | contig 12315 bp, 15 predicted proteins | sample 810851 | NCBI WGS metagenome assembly MDSV01 (sample SAMN05326640, study PRJNA326480) | marine metagenome | isolation source: seawater | place: Atlantic Ocean: North East | collected 2012
AGAAACAACAATTATTTTTAATCTCTATCCCATTTGTATTTAAAAATTCTATACTTTTCTCTAAGTTTATTTAAATTGTTTACAACTTGCTTTGTATTGAGGCCTGTTAACTCTCTTAAATATAAATAAACAGCCTTTTTGTTAAAAATTTCAATATCTTCGATGTTGTGTAATAAGACTCTTACCGCGTCGAGTACAGATTTTTCATTCTTCTTTAAGTTATCTGTATCCCACTTGTCTACCTGTTGTAGCAAACAAAGCCAAAACTCAGCTTCTTCTCTTCTATCTACATAACTCTCCGTGTCTCCGGAGGTGCCCAAGGAATCGGGCCCACCAGATTCTACTAAGTGTTCAAACGAAACTTCTCTCTTAAGACTTTTAGAATTTTTCTTGACCTTGTGTATAAACCAATTTTTTGTTACAACAGAAAAATATGAAAAAGCCTTACTTCCTTTGTTTGGATCGTACTTATCCAAAATAGTTGTCAACCAAACTTTACAATCTTCCCTAAGTGGATCAATATTTGGTAGAGTGTTAAATTTGTATGTGAATATGATCTTGTTGACCATCTCGTCAAAAGCCGGCTGAATTAACTTTCCATACAGTTCCGTCTTCTCTTTTCTGCACGATGAAGCGGCATACTTGACTATGGCCTCTTCGTGTACTTTGGTAAAGTAATTATTTTTAGTCCTCTTTCTGCGCTTCCTCTGCAATTTCTCCTCCTTCGTTTGTGTTTAAGACCAAATCTATATCTTCAAGTTGCTTTACAAGGTCTTGCGAATGAATCAATAAGTTTTTTAAAGTTTGATCGCCATAAAAAGTCTCTAACTCATGTACGCCCTGTAAGTGTATTAAGAAGCCTTGTATTGTGGTTGATATTATAGATACGTCTTCGTTTATTGCCGCTACGGTATTGAGCAGCCACTTAACATAAAAGAACAATACTGTATTTATCAGTGTGCTGATTAAGAATAACGTAAACCACATATCAATATTCCTCTGATTTTAATTGTTTTTTGTGTTTTTTGATTTCCAATTTTGCGTCCTTAATGTAAGTATCCACAACCTTACCAGCACGTTCGGTGAAGTTATGGTTGTTATTTTGTAGTGACAGTGCAGGGATTTTAAATATATTTTCCGACTCACACTGAATACATTTACTCAAAGTAATGCTCATGGAGTGTCTCTTTTCAAAATCCAAATTACAATCTGGACAGCGATAACAATAGACTGGCACTAGTCTGAACCTGCAGTGGCTTCAACTTCTGGGCTGAAAACTTGCTCGTCTATTTTAAAGTTTGGAGGGTTTCTAACAATCAACTCCTCCTTTTCATTACATTCAAAATTGAATTGCTTTAGTGTTGGCACAATGTCGCTTTGCTCCAACAAACTCTTTTGTAAGGCCATCATGATGGCTCCCATTGCTTGATTAGATAATTTCATTTTTTTCTCCTTTAAAAAATCTATCTGAATTTATGTTTTTATCGTCTATAAAAAGATCGTATATTGGTTTTCCAAAGTGTAACTCATGGTATTTAACTCCCCATTTCTCAAATTGGGATTCTGTAATACTTCTCCAACATATGCCAGAACCTGTACCTCTTGCTGTCCAATATACTATTTTATCCCCATTATCATACATATTGTTGATTTTTTTAATGTTTTTTTCAATTGGAACAGCCTTAGAATAATCTCTATCTTCAGGACTAGTGCAAATTGTCTCGTCAATGTCAACAAAAATTATCATCTTACACTCTCTCCAGGAAATCAGCTGCTTTTCTTTTTTGTTCTGACAAACTGTCATATTGATCTCTCTTTATTTTAAAGAACTTTTCATATTGCCCAGGGCGCCCGCCGGCGAGTTCTGGGTGTATGACATAATTTAGTGTCAGCATTGTTCTTTCTTTTGAAGTTGGTTTGTTTCCTTTATGAAAACAAGTAGTGGTACCAGCTATTAAGTCTCCCTTAGAGGCAGTTAAATACTTAAAACTATCCTCGCCATAAAGAGACTTAACTTCTTCGTCTTTCCACCTGTGTTGTGTAAAACAGTTTCTAGGCCTCTTTAAGTTACTACCCTCCACTATTGTTAAAGGTCCATCTTCCGGAGCATGCACATCATTTAAGTAAATAAAGAACTTAAAGAATTTTATACTATTACGGTCACAGTGAAAAAATTGAGTTGACTTAGGTGGCAAATCATTTAAAAAGGTCCTTCTTAAATTAAAGGTACCCAAAGCGGGAAAACAGTCAAAATATTCTTTTGCAAAACTTAGTATATGATTACTAAACGCAATTTCTAAAATCTCTGGTACATTAATAAGCGGATCTGCAACCATAGCATAATGCTCGTCTAAAGATTTCAAATTAACTTTGTTGTTTATAAAGTGAGATACTTTATCGTTAATCGAATCCAACAAATCATTATCCAAGAACTGGGGCCACTTGACGAACCCCTTCTCTTTAAGTTCAGATACTTCTTCCTGATGTTCAATACTGTTAACTTGGGGTAACTGCTGTCTTCTTTTGGTTATCTGGTCATTAAAATAATCTACAGCTGGCTTACCTCCGAAATAAAAAGCTGCCTGATTAGGGGTTAACCATTCCAATTTAATTTAATTCCTCCACTATTCTAGAACAAAAAGAGTTGAACTTTTCATTACATTTTAGCACATGTTGCTCTCTCTTTTCATGCCATTTTCCAAGATAATCCGGGTTATTTTTAATTTTTATTGTTTTTTCTTGTAAAAGTTCAAGCCAGTTATCTTGACTTATATCTACATTATAATCCTCAAAGCCATTCCTTAATGAAAAATTTCTCACCTTGTCTTGCGTTGAGAAATATATAGATGGCAACCCTAAGCCAATAGAGATAAGTTGGCCATGGCCGCGCATGGCAACAGCGTAATCGTAATCGTGATACTTTTGAATAATTTTTTCAAATTTATTAAATGCTACTAGTCTTGAAAACTCATCCTTTTCATAGATGACGTCTTTGTAAGGAAAATTATAATCTTTTTTTGTGTGGGGCATGATCTTTAAATCATTAATATTACAATACGCACACATTTTTTGCAAGTTTTCTAAACTATATCCTCTACCAGCCATTTGAGCGCGGTTGTTGTTCCAAGCAGGCTGAAAAAAGCCTTTTTCTATATGCTGTTTTTTCTTCACTACCTGGCTAATATCAAATATCAGGCCTGGGTCTGGTAATTCTTCACATGATTTGTTGAAAATATCTTTGTATATGTCTACTGATCCATCATTTCTTAATGAAAACAATGTCGAACGTTCTTGTAAATCTTTTAAAGACTTTATTGCATTATCGTCTAACTTTGGGTAATTTCTAAAATAATTTATACCCATTGAAAAACAAACAATCGGAATCGTTAGTTCTGACAATGTCTCCGCTGTAAAAGGCAATTTCCATTTTGTTTGGTTATCTGGTCTATTATTAGACTCTATTAATCCGCCACCTCCTATGATTAACATATCATTTTGATCGTTTATTTGGCCAAACTTGTGCTTTATGTATTCCACATTGTTCATGCCTCCGGGGGAGTTATGAAATTTTGATATACATACACTCTTCCAGGAAACTTCACTTTGTAGAACTTTTTCGACGCCCTTTCGGATATTTAGGAGCGCTATATTGTCGCCAACATTAGCACCGTAGGATCCAAAGTGGGCTATCCTCTTCATATTTTTGGCTCCATAACAGCAAATAAAGCAGGAGATTGAACACCTTCTCTTATCTCTACAATGTCAAAATATTTATCTGCTATATTAACAAAAGACTGCTTCGTAAAATAATGGGCATGGCCATCATAAACTCCGTCTTGAGGGTCTACCAATTTTCTAACTCTACCCGTACCGGACAGGGATCTCAATAGTGGTATCTCTATAATACAGTACTTATTTGTTATTTCACTGCATTTCTTTAAAAAAGAATCAATATCTTCGACATGTTCAAGAACATGCCATGCTGAGACGATATCGTAATTATCTTTAAATTCTATCTGCAAGAAACTTTCTTTGTGAACCTGAAAACCTAACCTTTCACATTCATTAATCAGAGAAGCGTCCAGTTCAGTGCATTCTATGTTTGCAACATGGCCTCTCAGTAAATTTATGTACGTTCCGGCGCCTGCGCCGATATCTAGATAACTGTCGCTTGTTTGTATATATTGAGAAACGAAATTTATTCTTTTTTCACATATAGTTTTTCTTTTTTCGTGAAAAAGAGGTTGAATTTTTCCCGCGGAATCAATCTCTGAGACATCCCTTCTTTCAATATTTCTATATTGATTTTTATGATAATCTACCTCGTCTCCTTTATAATCTCTATAGATGTGCTTACACTCAACACACCTAAATGTGTTACTGAAAACACTCTCATATTCTCCTGCGCAACAATGGCATCTCATTTCTCTACTACTCCTATAAAACTCGGATCTCTGAAAGTATCAACGTGGTAGTTCGTGCCTGTGTGCTCTCTAGAGATGTATTTATCTAGAACGTGATCACATGGTTTCATCATGAGAACAATCACATTTCTCTTTTTTGATTTTGACTCGTTTGCTCTGTGAAGCACATTATTATCAAAATAACAAACTGTACCTGAAGGTCCTATAATTTTGTGTGACTCATAGCCTTGCTTGATTTTTTCTTCTGCAAAATCATCAGTAAATCTAAATGGACTAGATGCCCACTGTGTGTAATCAACTCTTTTAGTTTCTACTTTTAGGCCTAAATTTTGGCCAACTCCAGAAAGTATCTCGAACGGCGCCGCAGTCTCATCTACGTCATTTAAATATACCATAGCCTTTATTACTTCCTTTGGGTGATTGTCAATGTGCCATGACAAAGACCCTACTGAATCTTTTGAAAAATCTCCAGGACGGGTTTGATACACATAACAACCATGAACGTAAGCAGAACATGAAAATATCTGCTGTTCTACAATTGGTATCACATATTCTGCTATCTCTTCAATATTTTTCAAACCCCATGGATTATCTAGTCTAACAAGGGGCTGACTTTCTTGTGATTTACCAGGTGGTGTAAATATATTACTATTGTCTTTCAATTTTTGATTTAAATCTTTATTTGCTTCGTTTATTAGTTGTTTATATTTTTGACCAAAGTGCGAATCTTGAACCACCTTGTAGTCAAAGTTATACAAATAGTCTACCCTATCAATAGAAGGGCCTAGACACTTTTCATAATATTCACGATATTTTAGCATTTCTATCTCTTATTTCTTGTAATTCCCTATAATTCATAGGGTCTACAATCTTGCCAAGGCCCATTAAGTTTCCATATATTTGTGTTCTTTGAAATTTAGTGTGGTCGTAAATCATTTTAACTGCATGCAAAGTATCAACATTGGGTTTAAATATGACTATGGAGTTGTTTTTTCTAGTCTCAAAACACGAATCACACCAATCCCATGGTACCCATGTTGTGTTCTTCTTTTTGTTGTTAGCCCAATACTCTTTCACAAAAGACCACTCATCTTTGAATTTCAACAAATGAGTATGTATTGGTAATGATTCAGCTTTATCATCCTTATTGATGTTCAATAAGTAGGTCAATTCCTTCTCTCTAACGTCAGGATGTGGACTTATTTCGTAGTGAGAAAGATTTTTTTGTATTGCTGTATCTATTCTTGTCTTGTTAGTAATCTGGAATTTATCCTCCAAAGTCTTCTTAAAATCCGATCCATTCATATAATTTACAAGGGCCTTGATCTTACTATTATTCACGTCAACAAGTCTATAAGTTATTCCGTAACTTTCTATTGGGGTGCCTTTTCTCCCTGAAGGGAAACTATCATTCTCATAGTGATGTAAATATTCTTTTACATCCGTTGTGCATCCCGGGAAGTTTTGAACCTTATATCCAGAAGTAGAGAGCTTATCAACAAGTAATTTAGTTGATCCCTGCTCTTCAAAATGAATTTGGTCATCTGACAAAATCTCGCTTAGGTGTTCTTTTGATAAAAAATCTTCTATCCATAAATGTTTGTAAGGATATTCTACAAATTGTGCCTTTGTTATCTTCTCCGAAATGTACGAGAACTCACTCATTTTTTGACTCCCACATTTTTTCACCTAAAAGAAATTGCCATTCATAGTCTATATCAAACACTTCCTGTTCAGCCATGGGAAACAGTTCTATGTCACCAGGCTCGTTGAAGTCTCCCATCCATATACCGCGACCTATTTTGTCCAAACGGCCAGCATACAGGCTATGAGCGGCCTCATAAGTAGTTTCTACAGTCTTTGTGTTCATCACAGCCTCTGTGAGGGGTGTTATAATTTGATGCTGAGAATTCCAAAAGTAGTTTTTCTTTTCTATTACTCCAAACATCCCATCAGCATCAGACTTCAAATACTCTGTAACAAAATTATCAATCGTTGCTGGTTTTAAAAACGGTGCACAAGCATTAACTAGAACGCAATACTTGAAGGGTAACTTATCCCACCATTCATACATCTCCGTCATTGGTGTTCCCTCTGATTTTGCAGATTTTTCAGATCTATAAAAAACTTGAGCACCGTGTTTATCACACACTTTCTTTAATTCTGGTTCCCATGCCGAAAAGAAAAAGCTGCTTTGCGGGAAAGACTTACAGGCCTTAATCTTATCCAAACATATATCTGTTAGAGTGGTGTCACAAAAGGCTCGTAGCATTTTTTTAGGAACCCTCTGAGAGCCTAGTCTACCTTGTACAATGACGCAAATATCTTCTATATTTTTCAATTTATGTAATCCTGTATGAAATTGTATTGCACAGTGTTTTGACCCTTAGACAGGTCATGTATTTTGAATTCTCTTGTTCTTCTTAAATCATTTAAAATATAGTCCCAAAAAACAACAAATTGCTGCCTCTGGATTGCGGTTCCGGCGGATTGCATACTGTTGCCAAGCGTATCGGCGCGCTCCCAGAGGTGCCTTGGAGGCTTCATCCAACCTGGTATCTTCTTGCCTTTTTCAAAAACGTGTGTATTATCGCTATTAAAATCATATCCGTCTAAACCGGAAATATATATATTTTTTATTCCCATTAATATTGCAAAAACTACTAAGCGTGCGCCGACACCCAGCTTGGATCGATATCTTGTAAGCATCCAAGTTGTTGGGCATCCAAATGATTTAATCTTCTCAATCCGGGGCTGTCCATGGTCACTTATTTCTTGTATTACTAATGGCATCTTTTTTTGCAAGAATTCAGACAACTCCGGATCTGAAATATTTACGTCGTCAAGAAAAGTCACTAACTGAATATTTTCAAGGTTCCTAAGAGTTTCATTTTTATAAAATGAATTCATTGTCCATTTTGGAATATTTTTATACCGATCAAAGTCTACATGAGCTGTACTTGGGCCGCCGCCAACTATAAAAACTGAGTCTTGGTTGTGTATTGCTTTAATACAATCATTATATCCACATCGAAGATCTGGGCCCAGCACCTCTGGAATATTCGGAAAACAATTTTGTAAAACATCTGAATGTGATTTAAGCCAAGCGCCGTCACCAAACCATCTTTTTGAAAAAAATGCACCCCTAGTTCCTACAAAGGAATGATTCGGGCCCACACCTTTAGTAGACAGTGCCATGGCACTTCCAAAAAGAGAAGATGTAATGTGGTCGTGCCAAATATTTGTACTAAAGTTATCTGGAAATATATCACTATACTTCCTAATATAAGACAGGTACTTATTGTTAAATGAAATATCCTTGTAAGAATATACAATTTCGCAATCGCCCCATTTTGTCCCGAGCATAGTCACTTAATTTCCTCTAAGTTTCTTTCGAGAAGGTAATTCTCCTTCCGTAACTCTCTTAACGCCATCTCCATGAGCTAATTCCAACTCTCTAACCCCTCTGACCATCTTGATTAAACCTTGCGGTTCTACAGATGATAAATGATCAGAGCCCCACATTGTTCTGTCAAGAGTTATGTGTCTTTCTAAGATAGTTGCGCCCAAATAAATTGCGGCGACAGTTGTACCGATTCTAAATTCGTGGCCGCTATAACCAACCTCACAGTTATATCTACCTTGAAGAGTTTTAATACAACTTAAATTCAAATCTTCAATTGGCGCTGGGTATGCAGAATTACAATGTAGTAGTGCAAAGTCTGCTTGTTCTTCTCTCATCCACTGCACCGCTTTGTCTGTTTCTTCTAATGTACTCATACCAGAACTGAATATAATCTTTTTTCCAGTTCTAGCAGCAGCGCGCATCAAAGGCTCGTTTGTCATCATAGCTGATGGCATTTTTATAAATGGTAAATCATAATTATCTAAGAAGCTTAAACTGTCAAGATCCCATGGACTGGCTGACCAAGCAATCCCCTTTTGATTACAATATTCATGTATTTCATCATATTCTTCCTTTTCAAACTCGACCTTGTACTTGTATTCAAGATATGTCATCGTGCCCCACGGTGTATCGCGCATCACACTTTTTTGGTGCTCTGGTACACAAACATCAGGGTTTCTCTTTTGAAATTTTACAGCATCGCACCCGGCCAAGGCTGCCACATCAATTAGTTTTTTTGCTATATCCAATGAACCATTATGATTGATTCCAATTTCAGCAATAATATAAGTTTTTTTCATTCTAAATCTCCAATTTAATTCTAGGTATTTTTTCATATAAAGAGCTTCTCTGAGAAGCCAGTTTTAGTTCTATATCGTTTTGACAGCACCACTCATAAAAATTCTTTGAAAACTCTCTTGTTTCCTCTATTTCCCAGTCTAATATATCACCGCGGTTAATAAGCCCATTTGTAGATCCATAAAAATGTTCGTAATTTGATTCATTAACCTTTTGTTTTGTTAGATCCCACCCAATACAAGTAATCGATTTAACACCCAAGTGAATGGCCATGAAAAGAACCGTCTCATACATAATACCCGGACCGCATGGCCGTGTCAAGTTATTTTCTATCAAAAAGTCATCTATTTTTCCTGTTCTAACTAAAAATTCATTATTAATTTGAGTACGAATTGGTACCTTAAAAAAAACATCGCTCAATTGCATTGGAGACCAGCGGGCGTATTGTTCATAGTTGCTACTAGACACTGTTATTGTGCTTTTTGAATTATTATAGTGTGGTGCATACGGCTCGATCGATGACGGTAAATTACTACAGTTAAAAAAATGAAAGTCTGACACATCTTTAAACAAGTTGTATGCTTGTTTTACTGTAAAAACAAGTTTGTCTTTTAGAAAACTTTTTAATCTATCTGAATCATAATCCTTCAGAGAAGGGCCACAACTTAAAATATAGCAGTCTTCACTTTGAAAACTACCTTTAAGAATTTTCACTTTTTCATGCAGTGGTAAATTAGCTATCTTTCTCTTGAGAATGCTAACTTTTGTTTCCGAGGATGGATTTGGCCTAAGATTTTCTAGAAGCCTATTTCCAATCTTTTCTCGTGTAAAGCAACCACTGTCTAGTGTTGCCAAATTTAGCGCTGCTGATTTTTGTATCTCTCCATTGTCGCTTTTCCAGTCTGAATATGCCAAATTTAACTTCTGTCTAATGCTAGATATTGATGGTATGTACCACATACCGTCCGGATCATATGGCGGATTATCAAACACTGTATCCCAAAAGCCTTCAAAAAAATATCTATTACTGGGATGGATATAGTCTATGTGGCCACCCTGGTCTGGGCATAACACCGGTTTGGACATTAAAACAGCCTCTGAAGTTGGTAATGAAAACCCTTCTCCATAAGAAGTTAATGAAAAAATAGTGCTGTTTTCATATAAGCCTTGCATTTTTTCATCTGATAAATAATCTAAGATAACGAACATGTTCTGGCGCTTTTGATGGGGTGTTCTGGTGGTAGCCTTGATTTGTTCCAACTCTTTTAAAAACATCTCCTTTGTATGTCCAGGTGGCAAATTTGTCTTTAATACTAAAAATGCATCATCTTTATCAGACATTTCGATTAAAAAAGATCTTATTAAACTGGTAAAGTTCTTCCGGTTTACCCATTCAGATATTGCAAGCACTACAAACTTGTCTTTTATTTTTTCTAGAAAACCAATGTTTTCTGATTCAGTTCTTCTACTTTCAACCAAGTGAGGAATTGTTTCAGAATTTATGATTTTATTTATACATTTCTGGTTCCACTGGCTTGGTGCTAAAACAGCTTCTGGTTGAAATAATTCTATACACCTTTGATACTCTTGTGGAATTGTATCCGTCTCCCATGCTAAAAGATGGTAATTGTGTAAAGAGCCCTTAATGACATTACTAACGGAACACGACAAACTGCTATGATAGTGTGCTATTCCAGGTCTGTTCACGATAATTGGTAATATTGATGTCATGTGCCACAGGCAAGTATAGTCTTTTGTTACAAAGTCACCAAAATCTTTTTGATTTTTAAAATGATACTTGTCGATTAAATCTAAGACCTCGCGAGATGTTCTAGACCTATGAAAACTGTCTTGAAGCTTCCTAGGATCCAGGGAAACACTTAGTATTCGCAAATTTACTTCTGGGTGGTTTTTTAATACACTGTCTAAACTTTTTAAATAACCTATAGCCGCATGGCTATATCCACATGTTTCATGAAATTGCGCCACATATAATAAATTCATTATAGCACCAATACTTCTTCACTTTCCGCTGATACAGTGCTGTCTAGGCCTGACATTATTGAGTCATGCATTTGTTGTAAAATTTTATCATTTTTGTGGGTTGTTTGTACACTTTCTTTCAATGCATTTGCCCACTTTTTATACATGCCATAATTTTTATATACATTTCTTATTTGTTTTCTAAAAGATAGACCCTTCGGCTTCGCCCAGCGAGAACCTTGAACTAAAATATCTTTCCAGACAGCCGCCTGTGGGATATCTTCCATTTCAAAATCCACTTTCGCAAATAACTTTTTGTTTTTTATTTTACCATTCTCTTTGTAGTCGGCCGATAAAAAATCTAAATGAGCAGACCAATCCGTTGCTATCACTGGCATTCCGCTGTACGCCGCTTCAAAGATTGGTAAACCATATCCTTCTCCGTGAGTTGCTGTCATATATGCTTGGATGTCTTCCCTCACATACAAGGAGTGTATTTGCTCATCTGTGAGATCTCCGTGCAAAAGATAAATCTTACATTTACGATCTTGGTATTGCTTTAGGATACTATTAAAATGAGATATTGTTTTTTGCCTATCCATAACACTACCTTTTGTAAAAGCAGTCTTCAACACAAGGCCAACGTCTGGATTGTCTCCGAATTCATCCAAAAACAACTTAATCATTTTTTCAATATTCTTTCTTATACCTATAAGAGCTACGCATAGAAAGTTAAACTTTGTACTTAAAGAAAAATCTAAATGATCAGGCTCCAGTATCTTAACTGGATAAGGCACTACGTCTACTTCGCAATTACATTCCAAAAGAACCTCTGTATTAGTTGACTGATCAATTGCCTCATATGATGTTGTATCAAATCCTTGTTTTGAGTGATTTGAGGGAACAATAATTTTATCTATACCTTGGTGTGTTTTCATTAACCAGTTTGCAGATACTCTGTCTGTTTCTATACCGGCTGTAACACACACGGAGTAAGGTGCCTTCTTCTCAAATTCGTTTGGTATACCTACTCTAATTTGTATATCATAAGATATCTGTTGGCCGGTTTCTTGCGCTTGGCGGATTACCTCAGCTTGATTTGATATGCACTGTTCAATCTGTTGTCTTTCTTCTGAAAAATCTGAAATCCAACTTGTCGATCCCCAATTCAGCGGATCTATAAAGATTTTTAAATTTTTATTTGTAATAAGCGATCTAAAGACCAATCTGGAATGTTCTCCATATCCAGATCTTGTTAAGAGGGGCGCTTCTAATAAAACTTTTATCATAGTTCGGTAATACTCCAATTTTTGTAATTTTTTCTGTTTTCCCAAGAACCCATTGTCTCAATAGTTTCTTTCATAATTTGATACCAAGATCCTCTAAATTTAGAAAAATTGTATTCATTCAAAACGTGATTGCGGCCCATGGTGCCGAGTTTATCCCTCTCTTCCTTTGACATGTTGTATATTTTTTTCATTGCGGAAAGAAAATCTTGCTTTGAGATTCTATCCTCATATATATATGGAACCTCTTGAGAGCCAATTATGGCTTTTGAACTTGGCTCTATCCCTACCCCGAACCAGTTTTCACCATCGGTCACTTGTTCCTGCAATCCTCCTGTCATAGTCACTATAATAGGTGTCTCGCAAGCTAGAGATTCCAAAGTAGCCAAGCCAAAGCCCTCAGCATCCGATATGTTTA
>MDSV01249021.1_pt1 | contig 12315 bp, 8 predicted proteins | sample 810851 | NCBI WGS metagenome assembly MDSV01 (sample SAMN05326640, study PRJNA326480) | marine metagenome | isolation source: seawater | place: Atlantic Ocean: North East | collected 2012
AACTATTCTTCGATTATAAAAATTCATCATGTCTATAAAATCTATTACTATTAAACCTGATAAATCTCTAAGTTTAATTTGATGAGCTATTTCCTCTGCAGCTTCTAAATTTGTATTTAAAGCAGTTTTCTCAATATTTATTTGTTTTGTTGATTGGCCAGAATTAATATCGACAGAAACTAAAGCTTCAGTTGGATTAATAACTAGATAGCCACCGGATTTAAGTTTTACTGTTGGCTCATAAATATTGTTTAACTCTTTTTCTATATTAGCATCATGAAATAGAGGGATTTTGCCCCTATATTTTTTAATATTTTTTACATTTTTAGGCATTAATTCTTTCATAAACTTTTTTGCTTTCTGATAAGCCTCATTGCCTTCAACATAAACATTTTTTGTATCATTATCGTAAGTATCTCTTAGTGTTCGCTTTATAATGTCGCCTTCTTCATAAACTAAAGAGGGAGCATTAGAGTCTAAAGCTTTATCTTTAATCTCTTCCCATGTTTTGAGAGTATTTTGAAAATCTTTTTCGATCTCATTTTTTGTTTTATTAGCTCCTGCAGTTCTTACAATTACACCCATACTTTTTGGTATTTCTATATCATTAAGAATATTTCTAATTTTTTGACGATCTGATGAATTAAAAATTTTTCTAGAAATACCACCACCTTTTGGAGTGTTAGGCATTAAAACCATGTATTTACCGGCTAGAGATATAAATGTAGTAAGAGCAGCTCCTTTTTGCCCTCTTTCTTCCTTGATAACTTGAATTAAAATTACTTGCCCAGGTTTAATAACTTCTTGTATTTTGTATCTTTTAATACCGAATGAAGATTTAACTTTTTCTCTGTATTCTTGTTTTTTATCTGTTTGCTCAAAGTTGTTATCGCTACTGATTGATTTTTCCTCTCTGTTTTCAGAATTTTCTGTTTGAGTAATAGATTGCCCATTTTCTTGATTAGCCTCAACTGTTTTATCTTTTAAATCTTCTCTTATTTTTTCCTCAGCAATTCTTATTTTCTCTTTATCTTCAGAAGGTAATTGATAATAATCAGATTGAATATCATTGAATGCAAGGAAGCCATGCCGTTCTCTACCAAAGTTTACAAAGGCTGCTTGTAACGAAGGTTCAACTCTACTAATTGTTGCAAGATAAATATTATTTTTAAAATTTAAATTGTTTTTATCTTCATATTCATACTCTTCAATCGAATTATTTGATTTGAGAACAATACGAGTTTCATTTGGATGCGACGCATCAATATATAAGTTTTTTTCCATTTATTAAGAATTCCTTTTAAAATTTGATAATTTGATATTTTTATATTTGTCATTTGTTATATTTTATACAATTTTGTGAATAAATACACGATTTAAATTATTGTATGCCTAAAGATAGTCAGAATTGTTATTATAAGTTATTTAATGATTAGATTTCTTAATTTTTCAGCAAAATTTTTGATCATTTTTTTATCTATTATGATCATATTTGTTTTTTCGACTTTATGGTATTTTTCAATTGGATTACCTGATTATAAAAAACTATCAAACTACCAACCACCGATATCAAGTAGAGTATACTCAGAGGATAGTAAATTAATTGCAGAGTACGCGATAGAAAAAAGATTATTTATACCTTTTGAGTCTATCCCTGAAAAAGTAGTAAATTCATTTTTATCTGCTGAAGATAAAAATTTTTTTAGTCACCCTGGAATTGATGCAAAGGGAATATTAAGGGCAATAGTAAAAAATATTAAAAATATTTCACAAAACAAAAGACTTGAAGGGGCTTCAACAATTACTCAACAAGTTGCAAAAAACTTTTTACTAACAAATGAAGTTTCTTTAAAAAGAAAGATAAAAGAAGCAATTTTAGCTTTTCGAATAGAAAGGGCTTATACTAAAGAACGAATTTTAGAGTTATATTTAAACCAAATTTATTTAGGCCAAGGCACCTATGGTATAGCTGCTGCTAGTCTGGAATATTTTGACAAATCAATAAAAGAACTAAATTACTCCGAAGCTGCTCTATTAGCTGCTCTTCCTAAAGCTCCAAGTAAATACGATCCTTACAAATATCCAAAAATAGCAAAGTTTAGAAGAAATTTAGTCTTAGAAAACCTTGAAGAAAATAATTTTATATCAAAAAAACAATATAAAATTTTTAAAGACTCAGAACTTAAACTTAAAAAAAGAAAAATCGAAATAGTTAATGAAGCTAATTCTTACACAGAAGAAGTAAGACGTATTGTAAAAAATATCTATGGGTTTGAAAAACTTTACTCTCAAGGCTTGAGTATAAGTACACCTCTTAAAATTGGTTATCAAATACAAGCATTAAAATCATTAAGAAAAGGTATCGAAGATTATGATCGTAGACAAGGATGGAGAGGACCAATTACAAACAAATTTAAAAATAAAAATTGGTTAAAAAGCATTGAAAGATTTAAACTCGATCCAACTTTAGAATGGAAATTTGCTGAGATTATTTCCTTAGACGATAATAAAATACAATTTAAAATTATTAATAAAAAAAATAAAAATGATTTAATAGGATCATTATTTTTTAAAAATTTAAAATGGTCTGTCCCCAAGAAAAAAGTCATTAGAGATATTCACTCAGTTGGAGATATAATTTTAATTAAGAAAAAAAATAATTTTTGGACTTTAAAACAATATCCAAAAGTTAATGGAGGAATTATAGTTTTAGATCCTTACAATGGAAATGTTCAAGCTTTAGTCGGTGGTTTTAATTTTAAAACAAGCGAATTTAACAGGGTTACACAAGCTAAAAGACAACCAGGTTCTGCGTTCAAACCTATTGTATATGCCGCTGCTTTAGACAACGGCTTTGCTCCTAATTCTATAATTTTAGATGCACCATTTGTAGAAAGTCAAGGAGTAGGTTTAAAAAATTGGAAACCAGAAAATTATGGAAAAAAATTTTATGGCCCTTCAACCTTTAGAAAAGGTATTGAATATTCTAGAAATTTGATGACAGTTAGAATAGCAAAAATTTTAGGTTTAGAAGAAATTTTAAAATTATCTAAACAATTAAATATATACGATGAAATACCAGAGTTACTATCAGTTTCATTGGGTGCGGCAGAAACTACATTGATAAGTTTAACATCAGCATATGCTCCGTTCGTTAACGGTGGAAAAAAAATTGAGCCTAAATTGATTTCAAGAATACAAGACAGAAGAGGAAGAACAATTTTTCAAGAAAAGAGTAGAAAATGTATAGGTTGCGATAAATTTATAAACAATGAAATTGAATTACCAAAAATTGAAAATAAAAATGAAAGAGTTATAAGTGAGGAAACGGCTTATCAGATGACTTCAATTTTAAAAGGAGCAGTTCAAAGAGGAACGGCAAAAAAATTAAGATCTTTAAAAGTACCACTTGCTGGAAAAACAGGAACCACAAATGATAATTACGATGCTTGGTTTATCGGATTTTCATCTAATATTGTTATCGGTGTTTACATTGGTTATGATAATCCTAAATCCTTAGGAAAATTTGAGACTGGCTCAAAAGCAGCTTTGCCTATTTTTAAAGACTTTGTAGAAAAAGCTTTGTACAAAGAGGATTTTAATGAATTTGAAATACCTGAAAATATATATCTGACATCATTAAATTATGATACTGGAGCTAAATCAGCCCCGGGAGACAAAAACTCAATCATAGAGTCTCTAAAGTTAAAAGATATTAACAATATTAATAATAATAACTTAATATCAACAAATGGTCGTGATAAAATAATAAAATTTAGGCAATTTTACTAATGGAAAATTTTGTATCACTACTCGAATTAACTGAAAAATCCTTAAGTAATATTAGGGGGTATCTTTGATAGTGAAGACGTTGAAAATAAAATCAAAGAATTAGAGAAAATATCTTTAAAGAAAAATTTTTGGAAAGATAAAAGTTTAGTCAAAAAAACTGTAAAACAAAAAAAATTTTTTGAAGATATTCTTAATTCTTACAAAAAATCTCTGCAAGATATTAAAAATTTAAAAGATTTATACTCTTTAGCTTTGGAAGAAAATGACGAGGAAACAATAACAGATTGTAATAAAAAAATTGAACAAATTTCTTTTGATATAAAGAAAAGTGAAATCAATTGTTTTTTATCTGGGGAAAATGACGATTATGATATTTATCTGGAAATACATGCTGGTGCTGGAGGCACTGAAAGCCAGGACTGGGCAAATATGCTGCGAAGAATGTATATGAAGTGGTTTGATAAAAAGGATTTCAAATATGAAATAATAAGTGAACACAAAGGAGAAGAGGCAGGAATAAAGTCATCAATAGTTAAAGTAGAGGGGAATTATCTATATGGTTTAATGAAATCTGAGTCTGGAGTTCATAGACTTGTTCGAATTTCACCTTTCGACAGTGGTGCTAGAAGACACACTAGTTTTGCAAGTGTGTGGGTTTATCCTGCAGTTGAAGATGATATTAATATTAAAATTGAAGAGAAAGAATTAAGAGTTGACACTTATAGATCTAGCGGTGCTGGCGGCCAACATGTTAATACAACTGATAGCGCAGTAAGAATTACTCATTTGCCAACAAAAATTGTTGTGCAATGTCAAAATGAAAGATCACAGCATAAAAATAAGGAGACTTGTTATAAAATGCTAAAGGCAAGACTTTATGAACATGAAATTCAAAAAAAAGAGGAAGAAAATCAAAAAGAACTAAATACTAAAACAGATATAGGTTGGGGTCATCAAATAAGATCTTATGTTTTACAACCATATCAATTGGTAAAAGATTTAAGAAATAAAATAGAAAGCACAAATCCAGCAAGTATTTTAGACGGTAATATTGATAGTTTTATTGAGGAGGGAATTAAAAGCAAAAAATGAAAAGGTTAATATTTAATTTAATTTTATTTATATTTATTTCCTTAATTGTATTAATTGTAATTTTATCTACATTAGGTATTGAAACTAATAAATTTAATAAAATTATAAAAAATAAAGCTGCACAAACTAAAAATATAGATTTAGAATTAAGATCAATAAAGTTTAAAATTGATCCTAAAAAATTAAGTCTATTTCTAGAAACTGAAAAACCAAAAATTACTTACAGTAATGTTTCAATACCTGTTAAAAGTATAAAGGTTTATGTAGATTTCTTATCGATATTAAAATCAAACCCTAAAATAAAAAAAACTAATCTTGTTTTTGAAGAATTAGATATTAATCAATTAAATAAATTATCAGTAATTTTAAAACCTTCAAATTTTAAAAGCTTAATTAATAATAAGATTAAGAAAGGTAAATTAGTAACAGAAATAGAAATATTTTTAGATCAAGACGGGTCTCTTAATAATTTTATTGCCAAAGGGAAAGCTAAAGATTTGAAAATTGAGTTAATTAAAGGAATTAATTTAACAAAAACAAATTTAGATTTTTTTGCTGATAAAAACGATATTTTAATAAAAAATATATTTGGAAATTTAGAAGTTATCAAAATTACTGATGGAGATATTAAATTAAATCTTGAAAATGGGGTTAAGTTAAATTCAAACTTTTTTTCTGAGTTAAAATTAGATGAAAAAATTTTAGACAAATATTCTAAGTATTTGAACAAATACGATTTTGTTAAAAATGTTAGAGAAGTAAATGCTGAATTAAATAATAATTTTTCTATTAATTTTGATAATACTTTAAAAATAAAAGATTATAATTATTCATTTTCAGGCGTCATTAAAAAAAGTAAGTATAAATTTACAAAAGTAATAAAAAAAAATGAATTTTTAAATCAAGAATTTGAAGAAATTTTTTTTTCAGATTTAAAGACACAAGCAACACTAAACCCCTCCGAATTCGAATTTAATACTGAGGGCAAGTACTCTTTAAATAATTTAGATTTTCTTAAAATTAAAATAAAAAATAATTTTAATAAAAAATCTTCTAATTTAAAATTAGATTTAGATTATGCGGGTAACATTAAATTTGATTTAATAAATTACCAAAAATCAAAAAATTCTATTGCTAATTTCTATCTTGATATAGAAAAGAAAAAAAATGATTTAAACATCAAAAATTTAAATTTTTTTGATTTAAATAACTTCATAAAAATGCAAGGAATTAATTTTAAAAAAGAAAAGTTTTTTTCCTTTAAAAATATTCAAGTCAAAACTCAAGAAAATGATTTTTCAATTATACAAGATAAAAAAATTTTGATTAAAGGATCAAAATTTGACGCAACAAACTTAGCTAAATTTTTAAATAATCGAAAAGGTAAAGATATATTAAAAAATATAAATGATATTATAGAAATAGACTTTAAAAATATAAAAGCTCCTATGTCAGAGAACCTAAGCAACTTTAAATTAATCGGAGAAATAAAAAAAGGACAGTTTGTAAAAATTTCCTCAAAAGGAGATTTTGGAGGAAATAATTTTTTAGATATATCTATGAAAAAGGATAAAAAAACAGATAAAAAATATTTAGAAATTTATTCAGATTTACCCAGGCCATTATTGTCAGAATATAGTTTTTTTAAAGGCCTATCAGGTGGAAAATTATTATTTAGCTCCATAATTGATGGATCTAATTCAAATTCAAAACTCAAGATTGAAAATTTTAAAGTTATAAATGCACCTGGCATGATAAAATTACTATCTCTTGCTGATCTAGGTGGTTTAGCAGATTTGGCTGAAGGTGAAGGACTATCCTTTGACTTGTTAGAAATAGATTTAGAAAAAAATAAAAATTTTTTAAAGCTTAACGAGATAATGGCCCTGGGTCCCAGTATTTCTGTATTAATGGAAGGGTATCAGGATGAGAATGGTTTAACAAGTTTAAGAGGTACATTGGTTCCTGCAAAAACTTTAAATAAAATGATTTCAAGAATACCAGTTATAGGAGATATAGTTATACCAAAAGAAGTTGGTGAGGGTTTGTTTGGTATTAGTTTTAAAATGAAAGGTCCTAAAGGTAAAATTAAAACAACTATTAATCCTATAAGAACACTTACACCTAGATTTATTCAAAAGATTATAGATAAAAAAAACGTAACTAAATAATTTTTACCAAAAAGTGTTTTTTTTTACCATATGAAAGCTTCAAAATATTTTTTTTAAAATCTTTAATTCGAAGAATTTTCTTTTCATCCTCAATGATTACATCATCAATCTTGAAACCTTTATTTGCGATAGCTCTTCTTGCTTCACCTTTTGAATGTAAAATTTTATTATCAACAATCAAATCTAAAATATTTATTCCTTTTTCAATTTTATCTAATTTAATTTTTATTTCAGGTAAATCTAAACCTAAACCTCCTTTTTCAAATGTTTCCTTGGCAGTCTGTTCTGCTTTTTTTGAAGCTTCTTCACCATGAAGAATTTTAGTCGCTTCATTAGCTAATAAAATCTTAAGATTATTAATATTTTTTTCTTTTTTACATAAAGATTCCACATCATTTGTATCAATTTCTGTAAAAAAATTTAAAAATCTTTTTACATCCCGATCATCTGTGTTTCTCCAAAATTGCCAATAATCATAGGGAGATAACAAGTCTTGATTTAACCAAATTGCTCCCTTTTCCGTTTTACCCATTTTTGTTCCTGAGGCTAAAGTAATTAAAGGAGACGTAAGACCAAAAGCTTCTTTACTTAATTTTCTTCTTATCAAGTCAACACCGCTCACAATGTTTCCCCACTGGTCCGAACCTCCAATTTGCAATATACAATTATTATTTTTGTATAACTGGTAAAAGTCATATGCTTGTAAAATCATATAATTAAATTCCATATAACTTAGGGATTGCTCTCTATCTAATCTTATCTTCACACTGTCAAAAGTTAACATCTTATTAATAGTAAAGTTGGCACCAATGTTTCTTAGAAACTGAATATAGTTCAATTTATTTAACCATTCAGCATTATCTACATATATAGGAGAAGTTTTTTTATTTTTTGTTTCCAGAACTTTATTAAAAACTTTTTTAATACTTTTAATGTTTTCCTTAATTTGATTTTCTTCCAATATTTTTCTTGTTGTGTCTTTTCCAGAAGGGTCACCTATTAGTGTTGTCCCTCCACCTAAGAGAACTATTGGACGATGACCATGTTTTTGCATTAGTTTTAAAATCATTATCTGCAACAAACTTCCAACATGTAAACTGCTAGCTGTACAATCAAAACCAATGTACCCAGATATTGGTTTTTTATCACAGATTTCATTAAGTTTATCCAAATCAGTGCATTGATTGAGATATCCACGTGATTGCATCTCTAATAAAAAATTATTTTTCATAGAACAATTTGTGTAAAATACTATTATACGAAAATTATTATAAATAAATATAATTATGAGCGAACAATACACATCCCTTGGGCTAATGAGCGGAACCTCAGGCGATGGAGTCGACGCCTCTATTATTCAATCAAATGGTGAGACAAATTTTGAGGTAATTAAAGACAAATTTTATGAATATGATAACAATATCTATCAAAATATTCACCGACTCAAAGAAAAAATTCATACAAGAAATGATCTTAATACTTTAGCAAAAGAGCTTAAAGATCTAGAGAGGATGATTACCTTATTTCATGCAAGAGTAGTAGAAGAAATGAAAAGTGATAAACAAATTGATATTGTAGGATTTCATGGTCAAACCATTTATCATAACTCCCAAGAAAGAATTTCCAATCAACTAGGGGATGGTAAACTTTTATCACAATTAACCAAAAAAAATATAATATTTAATTTCCGACAAAATGATATAAAAAATGGAGGAGAAGGTGCTCCGTTAACGCCAATATTTCATCAATTAATTGCCACTCAATTCAAAATAGATTTACCGACATGCATCCTTAACATTGGAGGAATATCAAATATTTCAATTATAGGTGAGCCCACAGGAACTTACGGTTTTACTAGTAGAGATATTGGCCCAGGAAATTGCTTGATCGACTCTTGGGTAAGAAAAAATTCCGAATACAAGTATGATAAAGATGGAATTCTAGCATCGTTAGGAAAAAGAAATGATATTATCTTTGAGCAGGCTCAAGAGTTATTTGCAAATAGGGCTAACCAAAATACATTATCTTTCGACACAAATGATTTTGATGTTTCTTTTGCAAGAGGACTTTCGCTTGAAGATGGGGCTGCAACGTTAACAGATTTCACGGCAAGCGTAATTGGATCAGCTATATTTTCTCTTTTATCGAATACAAGAAATAAATTTTGGAAAGTAATAATTTGTGGAGGGGGAAGAAAAAATAATTTTTTAATTGAAAAAATAAAAAAAAATACTTTAAAAAATATTGAAATTCAACCTATTGATGATTACGGAGTTGATGGTGATTTTGTAGAGTCGCAGGCATTTGCTTTTTTGGCTATCAGATCTTTATTAAGACTACCAATATCTTTCCCAAAAACAACAGGATGTACAAAGCCATGCTCAGGAGGGGAGTTAGTAAAAATCTAAATTAAAGCAGTTTTTTCTTTTAAATATTTTTCAATTTCTGAAGTTAATTCTTGTTCTTTATTTTTAAAAAAATGATTTGAATTTTTAATTTTTGAGAAAATAACTTCAACACCTTTTTGACTTTTAATTCTATTATCTAATTCAATTATGCTTTCTTTAGTAACTAATTCATCATTTTCACTATAAACAACCTGACCGGATGTTGGGCAGGGAGCAAGAAAAGAAAAGTCATAAACATTTGGTTGTGGCGATACAGCAATAAAATTATTAACCTCAGGTCTTCTCATTATTAATTGCATACAAATTAACGAGCCGAAAGAGAATCCAGATACCCAGCACTGACTATAATCTAAATTCTGTCTTTCAATCCAATCAAGAGCAGCAGCAGCATCAGATAATTCACCTTGTCCGTTATCAAAAACTCCATCACTCTTTCCAACACCTCTAAAGTTTACTTTAATTACTGAAAATCCATTTTCTAAAAAAATATTATACATAAGTTGCACTATTCTATTATTCATTGTGCCTCCATACTGAGGATGAGGATGTAAAACTAAAGCTACTGGAGCACCACGATTCTTACTTTGAAAATATTTTGCTTGTATTCTGCCGCTCGGACCAGGAATAAATATTTCTTTATTTTCTATTTTCATAATTTAATTAGCAATGATTACTATTTTCAAAAAGGATTAGTTTTATACCACGTTTATATTGCGACATTTTTATTTATTTTGTATACTTGACCTTTTTAGTAGGAATCTTTAAATAAGGCTTATAATTTAAACGTATTTTAATATGAAACTTACAAGTAAAGGTAGATATGCGGTTATGGCAATGGCTGATTTAGCTAAGATAAACCATAATCAGCCAACTAGCTTATCAGAAATTTCTTTAAGACAAGGTATTTCAATATCTTTTTTAGAGCAAATTTTTCTTAAATTAAAAAAAAACAATTTAGTATATAGTTTAAGAGGACCCTCGGGCGGGTATTTATTATCAAAGTCTCCAACTGAAATAAAATTATCAAGTATCATTAAAGCAGTAGATGAAAAAGTAAAAACAGTTGGATGCAAAAAGGAATCTAAAAAAGGATGTACTGGTAAATCCGTAAAATGTATAACTCATAATCTTTGGGACGATTTAGAAAATCATATAAATTACTTTTTCGAAAAAAATACTCTAAATGATATTATTTTCAAAGTTACAACAGATAAACAAAGAGAATTAAAATCATGAAACAACAAGAATTAGAAAAAGCTAAAGAATATAAATACGGTTTTACGACAGATGTAGAAAGTATTAGAGCTCCAAAAGGTTTAAACGAAAATGTAATTAAATTTATTTCTAACATTAAAAAAGAACCAAAATGGATGTTGGAATGGAGATTAAAAGCTTTTAAAAGATTACAAAAGTTAGAAGAACCAAATTGGCAAAAACCAAAGTATCCAAAAATCAATTATCAGGATTTATATTATTATTCTGCTCCAAAAAGTGCTTCTGATAAACCTAAGAGTCTTAGCGAAGTAGATCCCAAGTTAATTGAAACGTACAAAAAACTAGGAATACCTTTACAAGAACAAAAAAGACTTAGTGGTATAGCTGTTGATGCAGTTTTCGATTCAGTTTCTGTAGCTACAACTTTCAAAGATGAATTAACCAAAAAAGGAATTATTTTTTGTCCTATCTCTGAAGCAATTCGTAATCATCCTGACTTAGTAAAAAAATATTTAGGTTCTGTAATACCGATTACAGACCATTATTTCGCAACACTTAATTCAGCAGTGTTTACTGACGGTTCGTTTGTTTATATTCCAGAAGGAGTTAGATGCCCCATGGAACTTTCAACATATTTCAGAATAAATGCATCTGAAACTGGACAGTTTGAAAGAACTTTAATAATTGCAGACAAAGGTAGCTATGTAAGTTACTTAGAAGGATGTACCGCGCCTATGCGTGATGAAAATCAACTTCATGCTGCAAATGTTGAATTAGTAGCTCTTGATGATGCGGAAATAAAATATTCTACAGTACAAAACTGGTACCCTGGAGATAAAGATGGAAAAGGTGGGATATACAATTTTGTTACAAAAAGAGGCGCATGTAGAGGAAAAAATTCTAAAATTTCCTGGACACAGGTAGAAACAGGATCTGCTATAACATGGAAATATCCAAGCTGTATTTTGCAAGGTGATAATTCAGTTGGTGAATTTTATTCTATTGCAATAACTAATAATTACCAAAAAGCTGATACAGGCACTAAAATGATTCATTTAGGAAAGAATACTAAAAGTAAAATTATTTCAAAAGGAATATCTGCAGGATTTGCGGACAATACTTATAGAGGTTTAGTGAGGATAGGTTCTAAGGCTAGTAACGCTAGAAATTATACACAATGTGACTCATTATTAATGGGCAATAAATGTGGAGCACATACAGTTCCATATATCGAAAACAAAAACTCTTCTGCTAATATTGAGCATGAAGCCACAACTTCCAAAATTAGTGAAGAACAACTTTTTTATTGTAATCAGAGAGGTTTAAATCAAGAAGAGGCTGTGAGTTTGATTGTTAATGGTTTTTGTAAAGAAGTACTACAACAATTACCAATGGAATTTGCAGTAGAAGCTCAAAAATTAGTTGGAATTAGCTTAGAAGGAAGTGTTGGATAATGCTTGATATTAGTAATCTTAGTGCATCTATAGAAAATAAAAAAATATTAATGGACTTTAACCTTAAAATTAAACCAGGGGAAGTTCATGCTATTATGGGTCCAAATGGATCTGGAAAAAGCACTTTAGCAAATGTGTTATCAGGAAGAAAAGGTTACGAAATTGACGGAAAAGTTTCCTATG
>MDSV01145880.1_pt1 | contig 12314 bp, 9 predicted proteins | sample 810851 | NCBI WGS metagenome assembly MDSV01 (sample SAMN05326640, study PRJNA326480) | marine metagenome | isolation source: seawater | place: Atlantic Ocean: North East | collected 2012
ACAAGTAGAACAAAAAAAATGATTCAAAAATAAAAAGGAGAAATCATGCCTAGATCAAATAGTTCGGTACCAAGGAAGAAAAAGCATAAGAAGGTTTTAAAACAAGCTAAAGGTTATTTTGGTACTCGAAAATCAAACTATAGAACAGCTAAAGATGCTGTTCAAAAAGCATTGCAGTATGCTTATAGAGATAGAAGAACAAAGAAGAGAGATTTTAGAAAGCTTTGGATAATTAGAATTAATGCAGCTGTAAGACAGCATGGATTGTCATATTCAAAATTTATCCATCTTTTAAAAGCTAAGGATATACAGCTTGATCGTAAAGTGTTGGCTGATATGGCAGTTCACAATCCTGAAGGCTTCTCTGAACTTATAAAATCTCTAGACCATAGTGCTTGAGATATTATCTAAAATAAAAAAAATATCAACTGCATTTGAATCAGATAAAAGAAATGTTTCAAATGCAGATGAATTTGAGGTTTTAAAAAATACCTTCATAGGAAGAAAAGGTCTTGTGGCAAGTCTTTTTAAAGAGCTTTCAAGTATCCCAGTTGATAAAAAAAGAGAAATTGGCGCTGATATTAACAATCTTAAATCTTCAATTGAGCAATCACTTAAAAAGATGGACTTTAAAAAAGATCAAGGTATTAATAGAGATATAGATTTTACTTTACCAGGTACACCATACACATCAGGCCGATTACACCCTTTGACTATTGTTACTAACGAAATCAAGGAAATTTTTAATAGGATAGGGTTTTCTCCAGTTTTTGGGCCTGAAGTTGATACGGATTATTATAATTTTGAAGCTTTAAACATACCTAAGGATCATCCTGCTAGAGATATGCAAGATACTTTTTATATTAATTCTGAATTATTGCTTAGAACTCATACCTCTTCAACGCAAATTCATTATATGGAAAACAATCAACCTCCATTAAGAATAATATCTCCAGGAAGAGTTTATAGAAACGAAGATATTAGTGTTAAAAGTTATTGCTTATTCCACCAAATTGAAGGCTTGTATGTAGATCAAAATGTTAGTTTTGCAGATTTAAAATCAACACTCAATTATTTTGCAAAAACAATGTTTGGCAATGATGTTAAGGTTCGATTTAGACCAAGTTTTTTCCCTTTTACTGAACCAAGTGCTGAAATGGATATATATTGGGGATTAGAGACTGAAGCAGATCATAGAGTTACGAAAGGAACTGGTTGGCTTGAAATATTAGGATGCGGTATGGTTGATCCTAATGTTTTTAAATCTGTTGGTTTTGATACAAAAAAATGGAAAGGTTTTGCTTTTGGAATGGGAATTGAAAGGATTGCAATGATTAAATATGGAATTAGTGATATTCGTAAGTTTTATGAAGGTAATATAAAGTTTTTAGAGCAGTTTAAGATATGAAGGTTTCTCTTAAATGGATTAAGGAATTGATTAAAACTGACATAGAAATTGATCAGCTTCTAGAAAAACTAACTGATTTAGGCCTAGAATGCTCATCATCTCATGTTGGCCCATCTTTTACTAAAGTTATTGTTGGAAAGGTTTTAGATGTTAAAAAACATAACAATTCGGATCATTTATCCTTATGTGAAGTAGATATTGGAAAAGATGAGAATTTGCAAATAGTTTGTGGTGCTCCAAATGTTAAAAAGAACATTTTTGTTCCTGTAGCTTTAGTTGGAGCGTCATTAGGCAATGGAGCTTTTAAAATTAAAAAAAGTAAAATCAGAGGAGAGGAATCTTTCGGAATGATCTGCTCTGAAAAAGAGTTGGATATATCAGATAAGCATGAAGGTATAATGATATTGGAGGATGAACCTTGTTTAGGTTTGCCATTTGAAGAGTATTTGAAATTAGATTCTGATATATTAATTGATTTCGATTTAACTCCTAATAGAGGTGATTGTTTATCTTTTTTAGGAATTTCAAGAGAAATTGCAGTTCTTGAGAATGTATCGCATCAAAAATTAACTGACAGTCTAATTAAAGATAACACTTTTGATTTTAAGGAAAACAAAACTAAAGTTAATAGTCAGATTTCTATTAATATTGAGGATAAGACTGCTTGTTCTTTATATCTAGGCAGAGTTATAAATAATGTAAAAATAAGTAATTCTCCTAAATGGTTACAAAGTAAACTGATTGTATTAGGGATGAAGCCTATTAATATTGTTGTAGATCTTGCGAATTATGTTATGCTAACTTTAGGTCAGCCAATGCATACTTTTGATTATGATAAGCTGCCTAATAAAAATATTAATGTTGGGTACCCTTCTTCTAATAAAAAAATTAAAACTCTTGATAATGTAGATCGAGATTTAACTTTAAAAAATTTATTGATAAAAGATTTAGACACCCCTATAGCTATAGCTGGAGTTATTGGTGGAAAAAATACAGAAGTTGATAATAAAACTAAGAATATTTTTATAGAAAGTGCTTTGTTTGATCCTATTGTAGTTCGTAAAAGTGCTAAGAACATTGATTTATCAACAGATGCATCAAAACGATATGAAAGGAGCGTGGATCCTGGAATGGCAAAAGTAGCTCTTAATATTTTGACGGGATTAATTATTAAATATGCTGGTGGTGAGGCTTCCAATGGACTGATAGAGTCTGGTGTACAACCCAAAAATAAAAATGAAATTAAGTTTAATGTTAATGATTGTAATGATTTCCTAGGTACTTCACTAAATACTAATGATGTTGAAGATGTTTTTAATCGTTTAAATATAGAATATAAAAAATCAAAAGAACTTTATTTATGTATAGTACCAAGCTATAGAGCGCATGATGTCATTAGAGATGTTGATTTATATGAAGAGGTTGCGCGTGTTATAGGTTATAATAATATTTCAAATAGTCAAAACTTTTCAATTGATTATAAAATGATTAGTCATAATAGATATGATATTATTGACCATATAAAAGTGGCACTTTCAAACAGCGGTTTTTTTGAGCATTATTCAAATAGCTTAATATCAGATAAAGAACATAGTTTTTTTGCGGTTGAACAAGGAGTTTCTGTTTCTAATCCGTTAAATAAAAACATGAAACATATTCGGAATTCAATTTTACCAGGTTTGCTGAAAGCTGTTTCATTTAATCAGAATAGACAAATTAAAAACTATAAATTGTTTGAAATTGGTGCTGTTTATAAGTCTTTATCAAATAACATTCCAGAAGAGAACACATGCTTAGGTATTATTTGGCCAATTATGAAGTTTGATCATTGGAAAGATTCAAATGAGTATGATTTTTTTAATGCAAAAGGAGATTTGAGCTTTCTCTTAAATCAGTTAAATACATATGGACATGAATATTGTCAGTCAAATAAGGAAGGTTTCGAAATATTTCAATCTATCAAGATAAGAAATAATATTGTTGGTTCAATTGGCATTGTTTCAAAAGATATTTTAAAAAGTAGTGAGATTAAGAATGTTTATACAGTATGTGCAGAAATAGACATTAATGCTTTAAATGATTCTTTGATTGAGATTAGCAAATTTAAAGAGCCCTCAATTTATCCATCAATTGAAAGAGATATCTCTATTCTTGTTGATAACAAGTATAATGCAAAAAAAATAGAAGATTGCATTAAGAAAGCTGGCGGTAAAAGATTAAAAGACTTATATTTATTTGACGTTTATGCGGATAAAACGTTTAAAGATAGTAATAAAAGTTATGGTTTTAAGATGGTATTTCAGTCGAATACTGAAACCTTAAAAGATAATGAAATTGACGATATTATGAATAAAATTTTAATTAAGTTAAAAAATAATTTTCAAATCACTCAGCGATAATGAATAAAAACGATATTACAATTCAAATTCTAGGTCAAAATTATACAATAAAAACTACAGCTGATGAAGCGTATATAAAAAAAGTTGCATCTCATGTTGAAAGTAAAATGAATGAGCTAAAAGATTCTGGAATGGATTCAAATCAACATCTTAAAATAGCAGTATTGGCATGTATGAATATTGCTGATGAATTACTTCAAGAGAAGAATATTCATAAAACTGATAATGAGTTGATTGATAAAATCAAATCAAAAACTCTTTCTCTCAAAGATTATGTTGATCAGCAGATAGTATCTTTTGAAAAAAGGAATAAAGTTGCAAAATAAAATTCTTTCGGGTAAGGTTGTATCTCAGAACATTACTCATACTTTAGCTGCAAAAATAGATAACCTTAAATCATCTAATATTACTCCAAAGTTAGCAGCTATATTGATTGGAGAAAATCCAGCCTCTCAAATATATATAAATAGTAAGGCAAAATTCTTTACTAAGAATAATTGTTTAAGTGAAACTTTTAAATTCTCTTCTGATGTATCTCAAAATGAAATCCTTATTTTAATAGAAAAATTAAATAAAGATAAAAATATTCATGGGATACTAGTTCAATTGCCTTTGCCAGATAATTTTGATAACGAAAAAATTTTAAACGCCATATCTCCTTTAAAAGATATTGATGGCTTTCATCCTTACAATGTTGGAAAACTTTTTTCTGGAGATCCAAACTTTGTTCCTTGCACTCCAAACGGTATAATTAAAATGTTAGAATACTACGACATTGATACTAATGGTAAAGATTGTGTTATTATTGGTAGAAGCAATATTGTGGGAAAACCAATGTTTGCTCTTTTAGCTCAAAAGTTTGAAAAAGGTAATGCAACTGTTACAATGTGTCATTCTCGAACTAATGACCTTAAATTCTATACTCTGAATGCCGATATTATTGTTAGTGCAATTGGAGTTCCTAACTTCTTAAATAAAGATATGGTCAAAAGAGGTTCTGTTATTATTGACGTCGGGATTAACAGAGTTGAAGACACTGCTTCTAAGAAAGGTTATAAAATTGTTGGTGATGTAGATTTAGAATCTATGATTGATAAAGTTTCTTATATAACACCAGTGCCTGGTGGTGTAGGCCCTATGACAATAGCTATGCTACTATATAATACTGTACTGTCCGCTGAAAAGTCTGCTTTATCTTTGTCGCTTAGTTAATAAAAGCCCTAATAATAAACTAAGAAATATGCCTGGATATATAGCCAATTCATAATTTAAACAGTCCCAAATAAAAGTTATCGCAACTGGGGCAAATATAAATATGACAGGATTATTTATCTTTCTATTACTTATAATACATAGGAAAGGCACAAGAAGTCCGCTAGCCATGTAGCTGCCAAATGTAAACCAAATATCTACAACTCTAGAATTATCAAAAAAAAGTATTATAATTAAAGACAGAAATATAGATATAAATATTCCCCATTTAATATGCGTTTGGTTGTATGGTTTATTAAATGTTTCCCTAAGATCTTTTCCAATCGTTATAGCAGAAATAAATGTAAAACTATCAATTGTTGACATTAAAATTGAAAGAATTGATATAATAAAAAAGCCATAAAGAATAGGGCTATCTATAAATACGACCTCTGCTAATGATATATAGGGAGTATTTGAGTCTAAATTTATAGCGTAAAGCCCACAAAAAAGTGTCATCATGTCAAAGATAAACCAGAAAATAATCGAAAGTTTAATAGCTTTTTTAATTTCTTGTTTGCTTCTTGATGAAAAAGTTCGTTGATGAAAATTGGGGTCTATAAAAGTTAACATGGCAAGGAAGCCCCATGCAGTTATATATGCCCATTGTTCTTTACTCGGCATAGAAAATAATTCTGGGTTTTTATCATAAATAATTCCCATTTGTTTAAACCCATAGTCATAAAAAAATATAATGTAAAATACAAGTGTAGCGAATCCTGAAAACATTAAAACAAACTGAAATTTATCTGTATTCACTATAGATTTAAAACCGCCTTTAAAGCAATATAAGGTGCTAACTACTACACTAATAATTACAGATATACTAAACTCTTTTGAATTAAAGAAAATTGTATTGATTAAATTTCCAAGTATAATAAGATACGGTGCAGGAGATATGTACAATAAAACTATAGGAATAGCAATTATAGCTGAATTTTTACCCATATACTTTAATATCCCACTTAAAATCGAGCTTATTTCATACTCAATTATTTTATCGGATATGAATTCTGAATAAATATAGGCAGCAACATAATATGTTGCACCGAGATAAAGCCATGCAGATATTCCGCTAAATGATATTGCTTGTCCTACAGCAGAAATTGCTCCATACCAGGTTGTTACTAATGTCATTAAGAGAGGAATTGTAGTTAAGCGTCGACCAGCATACAAGAAATCTAACTTATTTGTATATTCTTTTGTTTTAAATCCTATAAATAAAACTATAATGAAATATATTAATATTAAATAAATCAAAATGTATAATCTATTTTTATGCCATATGATCTAGGAGAGCCAGGAGATTCATATAATTGTGTAGGCATATATCCATCAAGTGAGAAGTAGAATGCATGAATTGAATATTTTTCATTCAATAAATTTTGTATGTTAAAGGCTATAGATAGATTGTCATTAAATTTATATCGAGTATTTAAGTTGAGTATATTGTATGCTTTTGACATCTGTTCTTCATTATCAAAATAATAAAATTTATCTTTGCCTGAAACTTCGATTCTCATAAAAAATTTACTGGTTAAGTAAGATTCCAATCCTACGTTTAAAGTATATCTTGGAGCTCTTGCTTGCTCTCTAGCTGGCTTGAGTTCATAGATTACATTATTTTCTTCATCAATGCCCTTTGGATAAGAGAAGGATTCGCGCATTGTGTGAAGTGCACCTGCATTTATGAAAATATTACTATTTTTATTTATTTTTATGCTCATATTCAAATCCATCCCTTTATTTATTCCATTTTTTATATTTGAGGTAAAGAAATAAAAACTTAAGGGATTGTCTTCATCTGCCTGTTCAGCGATATTAACGTGCAAATCTTCTCGATTCATATAAAATATATTTAACTTTAAGTTCAAAGGGCCAATGATATTCTTATATGTAAAATCTAGATTGTTGCTATATTCTGGTCTGTAAATTCTATTTAAGTCTGATATAAATGGGTTCTGATTAAAGCCCCCGGCTTTATGACCTCGACTGATTGATATGTTGTAATTATTGAACTTGAATCCAATACGAGCACTAAGGGTGCGTTCATCTTTATTGAATTGTGGGTTATCTGATGATGTATTGTTTCCATAGTAGTCAGAGACTGTAGATATAGATTTGTATTTACTTTTATAGTTATCCTGACGAATGTTGAATGTTATATTAGATTTTTCATTTATTGTTAATATAGTTTGTAGATAATAAGATAGGTAATCGATTTCATAATCACTACTAAAGTTTGATATGAATGTATAATCCAATAAATCAAAAATAAAGCCGCTTGCGCTATCTAATTCATCTAAATTTTTGGTAAATATACCTAAAGTAGATACAGTGTTTTTAAATGAAGATGAAAATTTAGTTTCAAAAGATTTACTTTTTCTTGTTCTTTCTTCCGATTGAGAGAAAGGATAATAGTAAATCCCCCAATGGTCCGGATTCGACCAATCTCCATCATAATTATGATTTAGATTTATTTCGTTCAAATTTAATATCGTAATTATGGAAATAATATTATTTTTGTAATCAAATTTAAGACTGTAAGCATTGCCATTTAAGGCATCAAGAGATTCTTCATTTAATAATCCATTGAAATCTGAAAATGATGTAAAATCATTAAAATTGCTAAAATTTGTAGGACTCCATCTATCATAGTTATTATCAAGGTCATAGGTCAATAAATTTAACAATATAGCCAAAGAAGTATCTGAGTTGTAAGATTTATCCCACAATATCTTAATATTTGATATTAATTCATTTCTTTTATTTGAATAGTCATTCAAGTATTCATTATAAATGAAACCCTCATCCATGTTTTTAGAAGTTGAAAATCTAAAGCTGAAATTTTTTGTTATCGGTTGATTATGGATAAAATGGATATTTCTTTTATTAAAACTTCCAGCTTCTAGACATAGTTGGGTTTCTACAAATGGTTTTGGTTTTGTTGTATTAACTTTAATATGGCCAGCCATTGAATTTTGTCCAAATGTAAAAGATTGAGATCCTTTAAAAATCTCAACTTGTTCAACATCAAACATAGTTATAGGTATACCAAAACCGCTAAAATTGAAATTGTCAATTAAGGTGCCTACATAATAATTAGGGCCACCTTGACCAGCAAACTGTTCATATTCTCCAATGCCTCTGATTTGGAAGTACCTTGTTCTTGAACTTACTCCTGAGTAATTAACATTTGTTGATGATTGTAAAATATCTTGAAAGTTGTTTTTATTAGAGTTTATTAACATATTTTTAGTTAAAACTTCAATGTTAGATAAAGTATTCTTCATTCTAGATCCATTTAAATCACCCATAATTACTAGTTCTTCATTTGGTATCGATGATTTACTTAGGATTATTTGTTCTAAATTACTTTCACAAGGGTTGAAAATTATATTCTGAAATCCTATATGTGATATAGTATAGTTTTTACAAATATTATTTATGTAGAAAAAACCATCAATATCAGAAACAGTAACATAGTCTGAATTGAATATATGTGCGTTTGATATTGGTTTTTGATTTACATCTAAAAGCCTAATAGTATAGGCGCATAAGATGTTTGAAATAATAATTATTAATAGAAAGTATATCTTCATGTTTTCCTCCGCTGGCATTATCCAGTTCAGGTTAATTAAAAGGGTATGTTCTCAGCATTTAAGCACCCCTAACATCAATTTTAATTTATGAGTGTTTTTAATTAAATTAAAGTCATATTTATGATTGATAATTGCAAAATAGTAGCTGGAATTGATGAGGCAGGAAGGGGGCCCTTATTTGGGCCAGTAGTTGCATGTGCGGTAATATTTAATGGAAATGTTGACACGTCCGAAATCTCTGATTCAAAAAAAATTTCCGAACATAAACGTGAATTAATATACAAAAAGTTAATATCTCAAGATATTATATATGCTCTTGGCATTGTGAATGAAGAGACCATTGATAAAATCAATATATTAAATGCGACTAAACAAGCTATGCTTTTATCTGTTAATGAATTAAAAAAGTCTCCAGATAAATTATTGATTGATGGTAATCAGCTCATTAATACTACAATAAATCAAGATGCGATTATAAAAGGAGATGAAAAAATAGCTGAAATATCAGCTGCTTCTATTATTGCTAAAGTAACAAGAGATAAAATTATTTCAAGCTATGATAAGATATTTCCCATGTACGGACTTTTAAAGCATAAAGGTTATGGAACTAAGCGTCATATTGAAGCTCTTAAAGAATATGGAGCGACATCAATTCATCGAAAAACATTTCGGCCAATATCTACAATTAATGTGCAAAATATAAACTATTATGAATCTTGTAATATAGTTAAATATGGAATTAATTTGATAAAACGAGGGTTTTCTATATTAAGTTTTAATAAAAGTGAAAAATTTCAAATTGTTCATATCGAATGTAAATTTAAAGTGTTCAATATATTTGTGGAAAAAAGAGAAGTTAATATTGAAAAGAATATTATTGATAAAATAAAAGAAAAAGATTCTGTTTTGAATAAAAGGTTAGATGTAATTTATATTGATAATGGTATTGCAAAAATAATTAAATCTCTTAAAATTTGAAGACAACTATCATCATAATGTTGGCGTTATCGCTACTATTTACAAAAATGCCTGATGCTATCAGTCAGAATGGCATGGTGGTTTCATCGAATGCGATTGCTTCTGAAATAGGTGCTAAAATTCTTGAAGATGGCGGAAATGCAATTGACGCTGCTGTTGCTGTAGGTTTTGCTTTAGCAGTTGTTCATCCTGGCGCTGGCAACATTGGTGGTGGTGGATTCATGGTTGTTAGATTTAGTGATGGCACAAGCACCACTATTGATTTCAGAGAAGTTGCCCCATCTAATTCAACTAAAGATATGTTTTTAGATGATAACGGTGATGTTATTGATAATAAAAGTTGGAATACTTCATATGCTGTTGGAGTTCCAGGTACAGTTGCTGGTCTCGGTTATGCTCATGAAAAATATGGATCTAAAACATGGTCTTCACTTTTGTATCCATCAATCAAGGTTGCTAGATATGGACACAAGATTGACTATTTAAACTATACCCTCTTAAATAATCCTTATTATAAAAGTTTTTTATCAAGTGACCCTGTAACAAAAAGTATTTTTTTCAAAGCTGATGGATTTAAAATGGGTGATAACTTTATTCAAAAGGATTTGTCTAAAACTTTGTCACGCATATCTTCATATGGGTATAGAGAATTTTATACTGGTAAAACTGCTGAAATGATTGTTAATTGTATGGATAGAACTAATGGATTGATTACTCATATAGATTTAAAAAATTATAAGCCTATTGAAAGGCCTCCAATTGAATTCTTTTACCACAATAGAAAAATTATTACAATGCCTCCTGCCTCATCTGGGGGTATTGTTTTAGCTGAAATTTTAAATCAACTAGAAATTTTTGATTTGTCTTCAATTCCTTATCATAGCGCATCTCATATTCACTATATGGCTGAAGTTGAAAAAAGAGCATATGCTGATAGGGCTGAAATACTTGGTGATAGCGATTTTATAGATATCCCTATAGATTCACTAATTAGTGATGAATATGCAAAGATTAAAGTTTCAGATATAGATTGTTGTAGCGCAACACCATCTACTAACATAGTTCCATTTAAATCTATAAATAAGGAAAAAGAAGAGACAACTCATTATTCTGTTGTAGATAAGTGGGGTAATGCTGTTAGCGTAACAACTACAGTTAATGGATGGTATGGCTCAGGAATTACAGTTGATAATGCAGGTTTTTTACTAAATAATGAAATGGATGATTTTTCAATAAAGCCAGGTCATCCAAATAAGTATGGCTTGGTTGGAAGCTGGGCGAATTCAATTGCGCCCAATAAAAGAATGCTAAGTTCTATGTCTCCTACAATTGTCGAAGATGAAGATGGCGATTTGTTATTGGTTGTAGGTTCTCCAGGTGGATCTACTATAATAACTACTGTAGCTCAAATAATTTCGAATATTATAGATTATAATATGCCTATTAAAGATGCTGTTGAGTCTTCTAGGACTCATCATCAATGGCTCCCTGATAAAATTTTTATTGAAGAAGGAGCTTTAAATCAAAATATTATAGATCAATTATCTGATTTTGGCCACGATGTGGCATATAAAAGGTCAATTGGTGAAGCAAATTGTATTATGTTTGATAAAAGTCGTAATTTATTTTATGGCGTAAGTGATGATAGAAGAAATGGTCAGGCTATAGGTTATTAAATGAATTCAAAAACTTTAAAGAGTATAAGAAATTTTATTTTATTAATTCTTGTAGCGTGGTTTGTTAAAACTACAATTTTAGAAATTTATGTTGTTCCTACAGGCTCAATGTTTGATACTATTGAGCAAAATGATTTAGTAATTGGAAATAAATTTATATATGGATTGAGGACTCCAAATTGGATTGGTATTCCTTTTTCAAGATTAGGATATTATGTTCCTCATACTAGATTGCCCGATTTTAAAAGTGTCCAAAATGGCGATATAACAGTATTTGAGTTTCCATACGATGACATGCATAAATATGTCAAAAGAACTATTGGTCTTCCAAGGCAATTTATTGAAATTAAAAATGGTGAAATAAATGTTGGTTATTCAGAAGATTCTATTTTCTATAGGAAAGAATTGTCTTATCCTAATAAATCGAGAATAAAAAAAGAAATAAATTCCTTACTAGAGGATCCTAGGCCTACTGAAAAAGAATTTCCTACGTTTCAGCATAACAAATACTCAGAATTATTCTCCTATTACAATCCTGTATTAATCGATGGAGAAAAATATATTGATCGTGATAATATCAAGTTTCAAGTTCCTTTTAAAGGTATGAAAATAGATTTTAATGATCAGAATGTAGACTTATATTCATCTTTAATGATTCTTCTGCTAGACGGCTATGAAATATCAGTGAAAGGAGATGGTGTTTTGGATCTTGGTTCTATATATAACAATGATACATCCAGTTTGAACTATGTCCCGCTTGAAGCATCAGCTAATTATAAGTTTCATAAATTTGATAATGAGCAGATGTTTGATACCTCAATGACTATATGGGGCTTTGTAAAAAATATGCCAATTTTTATAGTGTTTGCAATAATAGGATTTATAATTTGGAAAATATTCTTTTTATTAAAAGATATTTTTAAAGGTCGTAGAATGGCATTTAATCTAAGTAACAGTTCTCAATTAGTGTTATTTGTTTTCTTGCTTAGCTTTATTGTAT
>MDSV01066557.1_pt1 | contig 12313 bp, 11 predicted proteins | sample 810851 | NCBI WGS metagenome assembly MDSV01 (sample SAMN05326640, study PRJNA326480) | marine metagenome | isolation source: seawater | place: Atlantic Ocean: North East | collected 2012
GGCGGTATTTTTAGCTTAGTATCTATCTATTTAATTAAACAATCTTCATTAAATTAAAAAAATATAAATGAACATTATATTTCAAAAAAATTATTAAATTGACATGCTCAAATTTTCAAAAATTAAAACGTAGTTATCAATTATATGTCTGATTTTATACACCTACATAATCACTCTGATTATTCTCTACAAGATGGAGCCCAATCCGTTCAAATGCTTTGTGATAGAGTGGATGATTTGGGTATGAATAGTATTGCCCTAACTGAACATGGTAATTTATTCTCAATGATTCCATTTTACCAAAGCGCTAAAAAGAAGGGTATAAAGCCAATACTGGGTTGTGAAATGTATGTTTCTGTAGGAAATCATACTGAAAAAAAACAAATTATAACATCTACTGGTAAAAAATGGGGTTATAATCATTTACTTTTATTAGTACAAAATGAGGTTGGCTACAAAAACTTAATGAAACTTGTCTCTATTGGATACTTAGAGGGTTTTTATTACAGGCCTCGAATTGATAAAAATTTACTTCGTCAGTATAATGAAGGATTAATATGTACGTCTGGATGCCTGGCAGGAGAAATCAATCAATATGCTGCAAATGATGATTATGATAATGCCAAAAGAGCTGCATTAGAATATTCAGAGATATTCCCTGATAGATTTTATTTAGAAATTCAAAATCACCAAATTCCTGAAGAGTATGCTTCTCATGCTATTTTAAAAAAACTATCAACTGAATTAAATATTCCATTAGTTGCCACAAATGACTGTCACTATGCATTAAAAGAACATTGGGAGGCTCATGATGTTTTATTTTGTCTAGGAACTGATAAAAGTAGGGATGACCCAAATAGAGTAAGATATGAGCCACAGCAATTTTATATTAAATCTGCTGATGAAATGTATTCATTATTTAAAGATGTTCCACATGCACTTGAGAACACTCTTAAAATAGCTGAAAGCTGTAATCTTGAAATTCCAATGGGAGAGTATCATCTACCAGTATTCCCAATTCCGGAAAATAATGGAGCTACAGATGGAGATTCCTATTTAAGAATCTTATGTCAAAAGGGGTTAAAAGAAAGATATAATAATATTACAACTGAAATTCAAAATAGGCTTGATTTTGAATTAAATGTAATTAAGAAAATGGGCTTTGCTGGTTATTTTTTAATAACTCAAGATTTTGTTAAATATGCAAAAGATAGTCATATTCCTGTTGGTCCAGGTAGAGGTAGTGCGGCAGGATCTATTGTTGCGTATTGTACAGGAATAACAGATGTTGACCCTATAAAATACAATCTTCTTTTCGAGCGATTTTTAAATCCAGAACGAATAAGTATGCCGGATATTGATATTGATTTCTGCATTGAAGGTCGAGAAAAAGTTATTAATTATATAAAAGATAGCTATGGTAAGGAATCTGTCGCTCAAATAATAACCTTTGGTACCATGAAGGCCAAATCAGTGCTTAGAGATGTAGGAAGAGTTCTGGGCATGAGCTATGGAGAAGTCGACCAGATTGCAAAAATGGTTCCCAATGAATTAAAAATGACTCTGGAAAAAGCTGAAAAAATGAATCCCGATCTTAAAAAAATTGCTTCTATTGATGATACCCATAAAGAATTAATGGATTTCTCTAAAGTTTTAGAAGGGATGCATAGACACGCATCAACACATGCCGCTGGAGTAGTAATTGCCCCTGGCCCCCTTACCGATTATGTCCCTCTTTTTAAAAGTCCTAGTACAGGGGATATATCTACTCAAATAGAAATGACAGCTCTTGAAGACTTAGGGCTGTTAAAAATGGATTTTTTGGGGTTAAGAAATCTTACAGTTATAAATAAAGCTGTTTTAATGATCGAAAAAAATTATAATTTAAAAATTGATATAGGTAAAATTGATTTAGATGATCAAGATGTCTTTTCTATGTTTTCAGAAGCAAGGACCACTGGAATTTTTCAATTTGAATCTGATGGAATGAGAGAATATTTAAAACAATTAAAGCCGACCTGTATTGGAGATTTAATAGCAATGAATGCTCTTTATAGGCCTGGTCCTATGGAAAATATCCCGGAATTTATAAAAAGAAAAAATGGTTCATCTAAAATTGATTATATTCACCCCACTCTTGAGCCTATTTTGAAAGAAACATATGGAATTATTGTTTATCAAGAACAAGTAATGCAAATCAGCCAAATTATTGGAAAATTTACTTTAGCTCAGGGCGACATGCTAAGAAGAGCAATGGGAAAGAAAAAAGCTGATTTAATGGCTGGTTTTAAAGTAGAATTTGTTAATGGTGCAACAGATCAAAATATAAATAAAAAACTTGCTGTTGAAATATTTGACACCTTAGAAAAATTTGCGAAGTATGGATTTAATAAAAGCCATTCTACTGCTTACGCAATTGTTGCCTATCAAACGGCCTGGCTCAAAACTCATTATACTGCCGAGTTTATGGCTGCCAATTTATCATCAGAAATGGGGGACACTGATAAAGTAGTAAAGCTAATTGCCTCAGCAAAAAAAATGGGATTAGAAGTCCTTCCTCCTGATGTAAATACATCCTTTGAAGACTTTAGGGCAATTGACAAAAAATGTATTGCTTATGGCCTCTCTGCTATAAAAAATCAAGGTACCAAAGCATCAATTGCTATATCAGATAATAGGCACAAAAATGGAAAATATAACACATTATTTGATATAGTAAAAATTGAAGGGAATTATATAAATCGCAAGTCTTTAGAAAGCTTGATTCAAGCTGGAGCCTGTGATAATTTAGAAGGTCATAGAGCACAACAATTCGAAATTATTGATGAGGCTATTAAATGGGGACAAAAAATGAACTCAGAAGCCTCTTCATCGCAAGAAAGTTTATTTACTACTGATGGAATTGATAGCTCCATTAGCACACCAAAACTACCCGATGTTAATCAATGGACTGATGAAGAATCATTAAATAGAGAAAAAGAGATAATTGGTTTTTATCTATCGGGCAATCCATTAGAAAAATATAATGATGATATTGTTGAGTTTTCTAATATTGATCTATCAAACATCCCTGATAAGAAGCCTAAAGAAATTTTAATTGGCGGAATAATTAATAAAGCTAATTTAAGATATGATAAAAGAAATAGGCCGTGGTCTATTATTGAATTGAATGGAACAGTTGGGAAGGCTGATATTTTTGTATTTAATGATGTATATGAAAAAACTAAAGAATTATTAGTTGAAGATAACTGTATTTTCATTAAAGGCTCTCCATCAAACAGAGAAGAAGAAGGAGATAGTCTAAAAATGATTGCTGGACAAATCTATTTATTAGATAATATTAGAGAGCGGTTAAGTAAAAATATTAATGTACTATTCAGTCCCGATCAAAATCAGGATATTTTACTAGAAAAATTGAAGGATCTGACTTCAAAAAATAAAGGTAGATGTAGATTAATTTTACATTTACAATCTCAAAAAGGTTCAATTAAAACCATACGCACAAATAAAATAGGTGTTAATTCTTCTAAAAATTTTATTAAGGATTTAAGAGATATTTTTAATAATGATAACATTTGGATAACCTAAAATACTATGAAAAGTGTTATTCAGCGTGTCAGCTCAGCATCAGTTCAAGTAAATAATAAAATTATCTCTGCTATTCAAAGCGGTTACCTAATACTACTAGGAATAGAAAAAAATGATGATCAAACAGATATAGATTATTTAGTAAGAAAAACTATAAATATAAGAATTTTTGAGGATTCAGAAAAAAAAATGAACTCTTCAATAAAAGATATAAAAGGCATGATATTAGTAGTTAGTCAATTTACGCTTTGCTCAAATACAAAAAAAGGTAATAGGCCTAGCTTTATAAATGCAGCAGAACCCAAATTTGCAAATCATATGTATCAACAATATTGTAAACAACTAGAATTTAATAAAATAAAGGTTAAACAAGGAGTTTTTGGTGCAAACATGCAAATTAGTTTAGTTAATGATGGGCCGGTAACTATCATATTGGACAGTAATATTAAAAGCTAAGTTTAATAATAGCAATATATTTAGTAAATTTTACATATTAAAATGGAAACAATATGGCTAAAAAAATAAGAATTATAATGGCTAAACCTGGCCTAGATGGACACGATAGGGGAATTAAAATTCTTGCTAGGGCGTATAGAGATGCTGGAATGGAGGTAATATATTTAGGTTTAAGGCAAACCCCTGAAATGATAGTAAGTGCTGCTTTACAAGAAGATATAGATGTTATTGCTCTTTCAGTATTAAGTGGCGCACATATGACTATTTTTACAAAGGTAAAAAAACTTATGGATAAGGAAGGCCTTGATAATATATTATTGACAGGCGGAGGTATTATTCCACAAGATGATATGCAATCTTTAAAGGATCTTGGAGTTGGTAAATTATTCGGTCCAGGAACAACTGTAAATTCAACTATTGAGTATATTCAAAACTGGGTTCATGAAAACAGAAGCTGAACTATTAAATCAAAAACGGATTGAAGCACTCAATGGTGGAGGAAAAGACAATAACCTAAAACAACATAATAAAGGAAAATTAACTGCTAGGGAAAGAATAGATCTTTTATTAGATGAAAATAGTTTTAATGAATTGGGAATGTTTGTTAAGCATAGATCACATGATTTTAATATGCAAAACAACAAAGTATTGGGCGATGGCGTTATAACGGGATACGGTACAATAGAAAATCGAAAAGTGGTAATTTTTTCACAGGACTTTACAGTGTTGGGTGGATCTTTATCTGAAACTCATGCTGAAAAAATTTGTAAAATAATGGATATGGCATTAAAAATGGGAGTTCCTATTATTGGTCTAAATGATTCTGGTGGGGCTAGAATTCAAGAAGGGGTTGTAAGTCTAGGTGGATATGCAGATATTTTTCTAAAAAACACTTTAGCATCTGGAGTAGTCCCACAAATATCTGCTATTCTTGGACCCTGTGCTGGTGGTGCTGTTTATTCTCCCGCAATTACAGATTTTATATTTATGAGTAAAAACACAAGTCATATGTTTGTTACAGGGCCCAATGTAGTAAAAACAGTTACTCATGAGGATGTATCTATGGAGGACCTGGGAGGAGCTGAAACTCATTCTTCTAAATCTGGCGTAGCCCATTTTGCCTATGAAAATGAAATTGAAGTGTTGCAAAATATTAGAAAGCTATTATCTTATATTCCTCTTAATAATATGGATAATTCTCCAAAATTAAATTATAAAAATATATCATCTGATAAAAGTTTTGAATTGGATACATTAATTCCTGAAAATTCTAACAAACCATATGATATGCACAAAGTTATTAATATAATTTTTGATAAAGATAGCTTTTTTGAAGTTCATGCCAATTTTGCAAAAAATATTATAATAGGTTTTGCTAGACTAGATGGAAATTCTGTTGGAATTATAGCCAACCAACCTAATCATTTAGCAGGCGTGTTGGATATTGATGCATCTATAAAAGGAGCAAGATTTGTTAGGTTTTGTGATGCATTTAATATTCCTTTAATCACTATAGAGGATGTGCCAGGATTTCTTCCTGGAACAGATCAAGAATGGAGGGGAATTATTAGAAATGGTGCTAAATTACTTTACGCTTTTGCTGAGGCAACTGTACCCAAAATTACTGTTATTACTCGTAAAGCTTACGGAGGAGCATATGATGTAATGTCATCAAAACATATTCGTGGTGATTTAAACTTTGCATGGCCCAATGCAGAAATAGCTGTTATGGGCCCAAAAGGTGCTGTAGAAATTATTTTTAAAAATGAAATTAATAAATCCAATAATCCAAAAGAAAAAACAGAACAGCTTATTAAAGAATATACAGAAAAATTTGCCAACCCATATATCGCAGCTGAACGAGGCTTTATAGATGATGTTATACACCCTCATGAAACAAGAATTAAATTAATTAATGGATTAAAAATATTAGAAACAAAAATTGATACAAACCCTACAAAAAAACATGGAAATATTCCACTATAATTTTTTAAAATGATTGATATAAAAAATAAAAAGAAACTAGAAGAATGTTTTGCAAACGATTTTGCTTCACCTATATACCCCATTTTAGCTGATACATATCTGATTGAAGGAGACTTAAGACGCGCTAGAAAGGTCTGTGAAATAGGTATTAAAAATAGCCTTAATATTATTGATGGAAAATATATTTTAGCAAAAATTGAACTTCAAGAAAAAGGGTGGATTCAGTCTGAAAAATTATTACAAGAGGTTGTTAATAAAAACCCTTCCCATTTTAATGCTATCCGATTATTAATAGATACAAAAATAAAATTAAATAGAAGCTCAAAAACAATACAAAATTATATAATGATGCTATTAAAATTTTTACCTAATGATATTCAATGCATTAGATGGCTAGATATGATTTTAAAATCTGATTCAATCTCTATAAAAAAAACTTTAGTAAAAAAGACTAAAAAAACTATTAAAAAATCTAATTCTAAAAGTATAGAAAAAACATACAATGTTGATAATTCGATGGCAACTTTTTCAATGGTTCAAATTTTGAAATCTCAAAAACATTATAATCAAGCTTTAAATGTTTTAGACTCTTTAATTAAAAAAGGAGAGAGTCAAGATAAAGTTTCTAAAGAAAAATTAATAATTAAAAATCTTATAGAAAACTCTACATTATAAAAATTATTCATTTCTGAAAAATAAAATTCATTCAATTAATTCGATATATAATGACGCCATTCAATATGATGATATTCATTGGTGGAAAAAAAATGATATAGATTTTTGGAATAATATATTTTCAGAATTACCTGGAAACTCCGTTTTAGAACTTGCCTGTGGAACTGGAAGGCTAGCCAATAGTTTAGTGCGCGACGGTGCAAATTATACTGGATTAGAGCTGTCATCAGAATTTGCAAATATTGCTAAAAATAAATTAAGCAAATATCAAGCTTCACACAAAATTTTAATTGGTGATATGAGAGAATTCAATTTAAGTGAAAATTATGATTTAATTTTTATAGGATTTAATTCTTTTCTGCATCTTTTAACTGATAAAGATGCTCACTCCTTTTTATCATGTATAAAAAAACATATGCATTCAGAAACTAGATTTATAATTGATATATTCACACCTAACCCCTTATTCCTATATAGACCCGAAGGTATAAAGTTTCCCGTTTTAGAATATTTTGATTCACGTTCAAAAAAGATTATTAAAGTTCAAGAAAGTAATAAATATGATATAGATACAGAAATTAATGAATTGACATGGTATTTTTATAATGACGTCGAAAAGCTTATAGCTACCGAACACTTTTCAATGAGAATGTATTTCCCCTCAAAAATGAATCAATTACTTGTTGATAATGGGTTTAATATTTTAAATCAATGGGGTGATTATTATAGAACTCCACTTAATGAAACAAGCAAATTACAAATTTTTAATACATCATTATAATATATGAAGAATTATATAGACACTATATTTTTCGACTTGTTTGGAGTTCTTATTGGAATTAATATGGAGGTTGTAATAAATCATATATCAAAAGCAACAAATACTCCATTTTTAACCACTAAAGATATTATAATGGGTGAGCCATTTATGAAACTTGAAAGGAAAGAAATTAATTTTGCAGATTATTTTAATGAAATTTCTATTCATTTTCCTAATAATTCTATTACAATAAATAAATTAAATCGCATTTGGGTTAATTCAGAAACTGGGGAGCTTCCTATTGCATCAGAAATAAATGAATTAGCTAAAAAATATAATATTTGGATAATTACAAATACAACAGAAAACCATATAAAAAAATTAAAACAAAAATTTTCATTTCTTTATAATGTAAATGGAATTATCACATCAGAAGCTGCCGGTTTCCAAAAACCAAATTATAAAATTTTTTCCTATGCTTTAAACAAAGCTAAATCGGATTTTGCTTCTTCAATATTTATTGATGATAACTTTAGCAATGTAAATTCTGCTGAAAGTTTAGGGATGATTTCTCATAGATATATAGATTATAATCAATTTTTAACTTTTAAACATAAATATTTTTAGTACAATTTTATTTCTTTTAATATTATCATTATATATTTCTAAATTAATACAAATTCTATGAACATTTTTTTTTATATAATTATTGGAAGCCTTTTGTTTGAATTTTGTTTGCGTACAATTTCAAAATATTTAGATCTAAAACATATTTCTTCTAGTATCCCCTCTTCTTTTAAAAATTATTATAACGCAGATAAATATAACAAGGCACAAAAATATTTCAAGGAGAATGCTCAATTTTCATATTTAACATCAGCATTTGATATTATATTAATTTTTATTATTATTTTAAGCGGTCTATTTAATAATCTAGACTTATTAATAAGATCGTGGGAATTTTCGCCTATAATCAATGGTTTATTATTTTTTTTAATTCTATTTATTATTCAGGATTTTATCAACACTCCTTTCTCATTATATAGCACATTTATTATTGAAGAAAAATATGGATTTAACAAAATAAATTTAAAAACATTCATCTTAGATAAAATAAAAGGATATTTTTTATTAATTATAATTGGTGGTGGTATTTTATCTTTAATTTTATTCTTTTTTGAAAAATTTGATAATTGGGCCTGGTTATATGCATGGTTTGGTTTATCTATTTTTATGGTAATTCTACAGCCTCTATACACTATGTTTATTGCGCCTATGTTTAATAAGTTTACTCCTTTAAAAGATGGTGACTTGAAAGAGGCAATAAATGCGTTATCAGAAAAAATCAAGTTTCCAATTAGCAATATTGATGTTATGGATGGATCAAAAAGATCAACAAAATCTAATGCCTATTTTTCAGGTATAGGTAAAACAAAACGAATTGCTTTATTTGACACCCTTATAGAACAACATACAAATGATGAGCTTCTATCAATACTTGCACATGAAGTTGGTCACTATAAACTAAAACACAATATTAAAGGAATGGTTTTAGGTATTTTTCAAACAGGTGTTATGTTTTATTTATTATCCTTATTTCTTAATAACAATGAGTTATTTTCAGTATTTAAAATGGATAATGTATCTAATTATGCAGGTTTATTATTTTTCTCCCTTCTTTATTCACCAATAAATTTATTTTTATCATTTATATCTTATGCTATATCAAGAAAACATGAATTTGAAGCTGATGCTTTTGCTAAAAAGGTAATAGGAACAGAAAAATATTTAGTTGAGGGATTAAAAAAACTAACTGTTTCTAATTTGGGCAACTTATATCCTCATAAATTAACAGTTTTACTAAATTACTCCCACCCCCCTATCCTTCAACGAATTGATGCTTTAAATCAAAAATAATGCTTAAACAACATCGTTTTTTTCTTTCACTATATATATTATCAAATTTTTTATTTTCTCAAAATAATCATCCAATAGTACTAATTCATGGGTTTTTAGGTTGGGGTAGAGATGAAATGTTTCAATATTATTATTGGGGCGGTAAAAATGATTACGAATCAATGCTCAGAGATTTAGGTTATGACGTTTATACGGTATCTGTTGGACCTATATCCTCGAATTGGGATAGAGCAATTGAAGCCTTCTATCAAATAAAAGGTGGACAAGTTGACTATGGTAAAGAAAGAGCAAAAAAATATAATATAGACCCAAAGCCAAAAAACAAAAAGTACCAAGGCTTATATCCAAATTGGGACCATAATAATCCAATACATATAATAGGTCACAGCCAAGGAGGACAAACAGCAAAAATGTTAGAGGTCCTATTAACATCTTCATTTATTGATGAACATTCTCCCTTGTTATCAACTTCTAAAAAAGGATGGATAAAAAGCATTACAACTATATCTACCCCGCACAATGGCTCTACCCTTGTTCCAATAATGATGGACGTATTTCCATTTGCACTTCATCTCGCTCCCTGGTTTGGAAGTATAAATAATAAATCTATTGATAAATTATATAATTTTGATTTGGAGCACTGGGGTTTAAAAAGAAATACAAATGAAACATTTAATAATTTTTTTAATAGAATATCAAATTCTACACTTATAGATAGCAAGGCTCTTTGTTCATGGGACCTCTCACCAGAAGGTTCAGAAGAATTTAATAATAGTTATAAGAACGATGAAGATGTTTATTATTTTTCATTCTCAACTTATGCGACAATTAAAAAAATAGATTCATATTTTCATAAGCCAACATCAGAGCTATCTTACCATTTATGGCCTACGGCTATTCTTATGGGCAATGATAGTAATGCTCCAGATAAATCATTGTATGAAAATGATGGAATTTGCAATACTGGCTCAATGCAAAATCCAAAAGGTCAGGCACTAATTCAATATAATGATAATCCTAAGACCGGTGTTTGGCAGCATGTCAAAAAGCTTCATATAGATCACCAGGCAATCATAGGGCATGGAACGTCAGATGATGAGCATAAAAATATATTTGCACTATACAACAATCATTGTAGATTGCTATATACTCTTAAATGAATACATTTAAAAAAGCAATTCTATTTGATATGGACGGTGTGGTTTTGGATAGTGAAAAGCTTTACACTAAAGCAGAGATTAAACTATTTGGAGAATATGGGGTAGAAATACCAGAAGAAGACTGGGCATTATTTCGAGGCTGTTCCGAAAATGAATTTTTCGATAAAAGCATGAAGCGATATAATATTAAGGAAGACAAGGCTATTTTTATGAACAAGGGACGGGGATATGTTAAAAGGGAATTTGAGAAAAATTTAAATTATATGCCTGGCTTTAAAAGCCTCCACACTATGGTAATTAAAAACTATAAAACAGCTCTTGTAACAGCTTCTCCACAACACAATCTTAATTGGGTCAGAACTATTATAGATTTAGACTATTATTTTAAAAATATCCTTTCAGGGGAAGAAACTACCAAGAATAAACCCCACCCAGAGCCATATTTAGAAATGATGTCGAGACTAAATGTAAAGCCGTCTAATACCATTATTATTGAAGATTCATTAAATGGAATACACGCCGGACTTAAATCGGGAGCATTTGTAATTGCAAAAACGGGTTCTATACCCAAAGATGAACTATCAATAGCACATAAAATTGTTTCAAGTTTAAATGAGATAAATAAAAACCTTATTGAAGAACTCTTGCAATAATAGTATTATTATTGTAATATACAACTATGAACGTTGCAGAATTACTCACAAATCTCACCACTCATTATAATGCGATTATAAGAAGTTTGGCCCAAAGGCAATCACTAACCTGCTCTCAAGCCTTTCTTTTATTAAACATACCATTTGACGGCATTACCATGTCAACTCTAGCCTATAAATTAGGTATAGACAACAGTACGTTAACAAGAAACATCAATAAATTAAATTTATCAAGCCTGGTTTCAAAAAAACGTGATAAGTATGATAAGAGGATAATAAATGTAGTAATAACATCAGAAGGAAAAGATGTTTTAAGCGAACTTGAAAGGCCTCTTAATAAGTTTAATTTATCTATTCTAAACCATATTAATATTGAAGATCAAAATAAAACAACAGAACTATTAGAAAAGCTTGTGTGGGCAATGGACTGTTTAAGAAACGAGTGAAGATATATAGCAATAATAATTCAAAAATAAAACATAAGCTGTTATCTTGGTATGATAAAAATAATTATACCTTTCCATGGAGAAATTCAACCAACCCATATCATGTTTTTTTATCTGAAGTTATGTTACAACAAACACAGGTGAAAACAGCCCTTCCCTATTATTTAAATTGGCTGAAGAGGTTTCCCAAAATATCAGACGTATCACAAGCAAGCAATGATGAAATATTAAAACAATGGGAGGGGTTAGGATATTATAGTAGGGCAAGAAATTTTCATAAAGCCGCCTCTATAATATCTAAAAAATATAATAATTGTGTTCCTAAAAACTTTGATGATTTTATTGCTCTTCCAGGGGTTGGTGAATATATTGCTGGAGCTGTTTTATCTATAGCATATAATAAATCTTTACCTGCAGTAGACGCTAATGCTGTTAGGGTTATTAGTAGACTGGAAATGAATAATATTCCATATCCTAAAAGCATTAAAAGCATATCAAATTCTATTTTAAAATATATTTCTAAAAAAAGGCCCGGTGATTTCAATCAATCAATTATGGATTTGGGTCGTGAAATTTGTAAATCAAAAAATCCAAAATGTAATCTTTGCCCTATAGTTTCATATTGTAAATCTTATATTAATAACTGTGTTGATAAATATCCAGTAAAATTAA
>MDSV01180272.1_pt1 | contig 12313 bp, 10 predicted proteins | sample 810851 | NCBI WGS metagenome assembly MDSV01 (sample SAMN05326640, study PRJNA326480) | marine metagenome | isolation source: seawater | place: Atlantic Ocean: North East | collected 2012
ATTGAAAAGACTTAAAAATATTAAATTTTTAGATTGTACTTTAAGAGATGGAGGTTATTACACTAATTGGAAGTTTTCCAATGAGTTAATTACTGACTATCTTTATTCTATGAAGGAAGCCAAATTAGACTGGATTGAATTTGGTTTTCGATTTCCAAAAGCATCTGATGAGAGAGAATCTTGTGCGTCTTCAAGGGATGAATTCATTAATTCTTTTAGTTATTTAAAAGAATTGAATGTTGGAGTAATGATAAATGCAGCTGATTTCACCGCTGACGTCCAAACTGGAGAAGAAATACTAAACAAATTATTTACGAAATCACAAGATTCTCCAGTAAAGCTAGTTAGGGTGGCTTGTCATTATGAGGAATTAAAAAAGTCGGATTTCATTTTCAAATTCTTATTAGAAAATGGTTACAAAGTTGGAATTAATTTAATGCAAGTAAGTGAGAAATCAGAATCAGAACTAAGAAAATTTTCTAAATTTGTATCTAAATATCCCTTTGAAGTAATTTATTTTGCAGATAGTTTAGGTTCTTTATTGCCTGCAGATATTGCAAAAATTGTCAGGTCATTAAAAAGTTTTTGGAGAGGAGATATCGGGTTTCATGCTCATGACAATATGGGAAACGCACTGGAGAACTCATTAACTGCATTGCGTGAAGGTGCAACTTGGATTGACTCAACAGTTTTGGGAATGGGGCGAGGCCCTGGAAATGTTCAAACCGAGTATTTATTAATGAGCTTGGAAAAAAAAATGCAAAAAGAAATAAATCTCATTCCTCTCCTTAACACTATAGATACTTATTTTCAAAAATTAAGAACAAAATACCAATGGGGAAAAAATCCCTTCTATTTTTTAGCCGGTCAAAATAAAATTCATCCTACTTTCATTCAAGAAATGTTATCAGATACTCGTTATACGAATTTTGATATTTTGCAAGCTATAGAGTTTTTTAAAGAAGTAGGAGGACAAAGATTTAATCAAGAGTTATTAGATAGCAATAAAATATCACTCAAAGAAAAGCCTAAAGGTAATTGGAATCCAAGGAAAGCTTTAAATAAAAAAGAACTTTTAATAATTGGTCCAAGTAAAAAAATATTCAATTCAGCGAAAACTTATGAAAGTTTAAAGAAAAATAAGAAACTAATTACCATTTCTTGTAACGCATCTCCTGAATATTTTAAAGATATCATAAATTTTCATGTTGCTTGTCATCCTATGAGAATCCTTGCTGATTTTTCTCGGTACAAGGAGCTAAACAAAAAAATAATAATTCCATTTCAAATTCTTGATAAAGAGATGAAAAAAAAGTTCAGAAGGATAGATCATTACGATTTTGGAGTTTCCATAAATGAAAAAGGTTTCCATATTGGAACAAATGGTGCTGAAATACCTTTTTTAAATGTACTAGCATATACCTTAGCTATTGCTTCAGCAGGAAATGCTTCAAAAGTTTACTTGTTAGGGTTTGATGGATACAAGAAAAGTGATTTAAGACAAAAAGAAATGGAAAAAATGTTTAATTTACTTTCTAAGAAATCTAATTTAAAAATTTATTCTTTGAATGAAACTTCTTATAACTTGCCTAAACTAAATTGAACATTGAAAGTATCTTTAATTATTCCTGCGCGTTACGAGTCTTCAAGATTTCCAGGCAAACCACTTGCCATGATCCAAGGTATTGCCATGTTGGAAAGAACATACAAACAATGTTGCAAAGCTTTAGATAATAAATTTATCTACATAGCAACAGATGATGAAAGGATAGAAGAATTTTGTAAACAAAAAAATATAAAGACAATTCTCACCTCTAAAAACTGTCTTACTGGAACAGATAGAGTTGCTGAAGCAGCTAGGAGTTTAGATTTTGATATATTTATAAATGTTCAGGGCGATGAACCAATTTTTAACCCTGATGACATATCTATTTTATTGAAAAAATCATTAAAATATCAATCATCCGTAATTTGCGGTTATGCTGAAATAAAGACTAGCGAGCAATATGGAAGCAATCAAATTCCTAAAGTAATTTTTGACAAGGAAAATAATCTTCTTTATATGTCAAGAAGCCCAATTCCTGGTAATAAGAACAATCAATTGAAAAAAGCTTATAGACAAGTATGTGCATACTCTTTTCCAAAAGATAAATTAGAAATTTTTGGAAAAGAAAAGAAAAAAAGTTTTTTTGAAGAGATTGAGGATTTAGAAATTTTGAGATTTCTAGAGCATGGTATTCCCGTCAAAATGCTCGAGATGTCAGATAAATCTATTTCAGTAGATAATCCTGAAGATATTATTGAAGTAGATAAATACTTAAATGAGTGAGTTTGATAGCTACGACACCTTCGTTTTTGATTGCGATGGCGTTATCTTAAATTCAAATAAGCAAAAATCTAAAGCCTTCTACAAAAGTACTTTAAAATATGGAAAAGAAAATGCTAAGAGATTTAAGGATTACCACATTAAAAATGGAGGAATTTCTAGAAATCTTAAATTTAAATTTTTTTTTGAAAAAATACTTAAGAAGAAAGATTATTTAAAAGATCTAAATGAAGTGATGGATGCCTACTCAAATATTGTAAAATTAGATCTTCAAAAATCAGAGATAACTTCTAAATTAAGCCAATTAAAAAATAAATATAGAAAACAAAACTGGTTAGTTGTCTCTGGATCTAATCAAGATGAGCTTCAAAATATTTTTAAAAAAAGAGAAATTTATAGATTATTTGATTCAGGAATTTATGGAAGTCCTAAAGATAAAATAACTATTTTCAATGAATTAAAATCATCATCAATTTTAAAGAAAAAAACAATTTACTTTGGAGATTCTCTATATGATTATCAATGTTCAAAAAAATGTAATATTGACTTTTGCTTCGTCTCAAGCTGGTCCGAGTTAAAAGGTTGGAGAACCATTTTTAAGAATAAAGGCGTCAAAGTTATTTCTTCTTTGGAAGATTTAATCTAAAAATTTTATAAAACAATATACTAATCACTATATTAAATACAGTATGACAAAAAAGAAAATCATGGTGACCGGCGTCGCAGGATTTATTGGCTCAGCGATAGCTGAAAAGCTTTTAGCTTTTGGATATGAGGTTTATGGAGTTGATGATTTAAGTAGTGGAGAAATTTCTAGAATTCCAAAAGAGGTAAATCTCATTGAGGCTGACTTATCAAAAGTATCATCTTTAAAAAAGATGCCATCTAAGATTAATTATATTATGCATCTTTCTGGACAATCTTCTGGGGAGATGAGCTTTGATGATCCTATTTTAGATTTAAAAAAAAATACACATTCAACGCTCAACTTAATTTCATACATAATCAAGAATGATGTTGAGAGTATTATTTATGCAAGCTCTATGTCAGTTTACGGAGAAGTTGAAAATATTCCTATTAATGAAGATTATCCAACAAAACCTTTATCGTGTTATGGAGTAGGGAAATTAGCTTCTGAAAATTATTTACAAATAATGCTTCCTAAAAAAAATGTAACGATCATGAGAATGTTTAATGTATATGGTCCTGGCCAAGATTTAGAAAACCTAAAGCAGGGAATGGTTAGCATTTATTTATCTCAAGCCTTAAATACCAATAAAATTGAAGTGAAGGGGTCTACAGAAAGGTGGAGAGATTTTATATATATTGATGATGTAGTTGATTCATGGATAAAAGCTATAAATTTACAAGGTCAAAATATCTTTAACTTAGGTTCTGGGAAAAAAACATTTATAAAAGAGTTGCTAAACGAAATAAAAAATAATTTTCCCTCGTCAAAAATTTTTATCTCTGATTCAACAATAGGCGACCAGTTTGGAATATATTCGGATAATTCAAAAATCAAAAAAAAATTAAAAATATCTAAATTCACTTCTTTGAAAGAAGGAGTAAAAAAATTTACCGATTGGTCGACTTAGTATTTAGTGAAAATAAATTTCTTAGAAAATGACGAAGAGCTAATCAAAGCATTTAATCTTTTTTTCAAAGATCATTATAAATGCGAATCTTATCAAAATTCTTTAAATCAAATTTCGTCTTTAAATTTATATAATTTTTATTTTTGGATTTCGCCAATAGCATCAAGAAATAATTATCAAACAGATACCTTTTTAAATTTTTTAAAAATAAGTTTTTTAAGAAATTACCTTGAAAAAAATAATAAAAAAAAGATTTTCAAAATTGAAGTTGACTCTCTTATTTTGAAGATTTATCTGAACCGTTTATTTAAAAAAAAACTACAAATTAGATTATCTAAAAGTTACTTTACTCAATTAATTAAAGAATTCTCTAAGAATTTACTTTTTGCACTTAAAGAAATCATAATCTTATTTCTTTTGAATCCTTTTTCAAAAAGTAAAGTTCCCAATCTATTTAAAAAAATTTTAGTATCTTCTTACATAATAAATTCTATAGACGATCTGGAAAGATATTTCCCAGAGAAATTTACTAAAATTAAAAATAGTGAAGTAATTTTTTACATAAATTTTTTGAGCCGAAATCCTCTTAAGATTAAGAAATTACATGATGAATTGAAAAAAAGAAATATTCCCTTCATTTCAAAGTATAAAATTTTGTCTTTTATAGATTTTTTAAGAGAGGTTTTGAACATAATTTTTTCAAGTTTTATATATCCTGAATCTAAAAAAGGTTCATGGGATCATTATCCTTTTTTTAAATTATCCAATAAGCAACTCAGTTTTTTTAGGAATAGCTTAGGCGGAGCTTTAAATAAAGCAGCAGCAGAAAAAATAGCTAGACTAAATTCTAAAATTAATTTTTTTAATATTGGAGAAAATCAAACTTTAGACAAAGGGCTAAATTTTGGATTACAAAAACATAGTTCAAATTTGAATTCATATTTTATTCAAAGCTATTTACCAAGAAGATTAGATAACTTTATGTACCCAAATACTTTTGAGATTAAAGGAAAAGTTATTTCTTCAAAGGTTTTGTCTCCATTTAGTTTTTTGGAGCATCATTTTATAGATGAAGTTTCATTTAAGTCTGTTCCAGCTTTTAGATACTCTTATTTATGGAATAACGTTTCTAGAAAAAATTCTTCAGAATTAAAAATAATCTCTATATTTTTACCTAACTCTCCGGAAGAGGCTAATAAAATTTTTTTTAAGGCATCTAAGATTATCAATAAATTTAAAGCATATGAATGGCAAATAAAACTTCACCCAACAGGAGTTAACAAAGGGAAATTTATAAATGAAATAAATTCTAATCTTTCTCTTAAAGAGTCTCTAGAAACTTCTTTTGAACTCATATTAAAATCTGACATAGTAATTACAGGCAACTCAGGGATAATTCTGGACTGTCTATATTTAGAAAAAACATGTTTGGTTTTCTCTGATGTTAATTTATTCCCAATAGAAGTTTTAGAGAATTTTAAAAATTTTTCTACTTGGTCATCTAAAGATGAGTTGAGTAATTTAATTAATAATTTTAAAAATATTAAGGACGAAATAAATAAAACAAATCCTTACGAGAATACAATTCAGTTAATTAAACCTGATACTAAAAAAATGAAATTGCTTTTGGAAGATTTATTCAAAGATGAATGAAATAGCAAAAAGAAATTTATCTTCAAGATTATTTTTCGGTAATGCTTTTCAACTATTGAAAGGCATTTTTACATTTTTGATAAGTATCCTGATTGCAAGATTTTTAGGTCCAGAAGATTTTGGTATTTATGCTTTTTTAATAATGAGCTTTACACATATTTGGGCTGTTATGGACTTTGGTTTGCAAAATGCATTTTATACATTTATATCTGCAAAAATTTATCATAAAAATTTTTATATATTTTTTTTATTAGGATTTCTATTACAAGCTTTTATCCCTTTAATCATACTATTTATTCTGATTCCTCAAGAGGCACTAGTAGGTATTTTTCTTTTAGACGAAAGAAATATTATATTTCTTGCTTTTCTATCGATAATTACACAAAAAAATATTCTTCTAAACATAACCTATTTGAATGAATCTTTAAGAAAAAGCGAAGTTGCTCAATTCTTTGAATTATTTTCTATTTTTTCTCAATTTTTGCTTTTAATAATTTTTATGCAAGGAGATTTTGATTTTTTAATTCAAGACATGTTTCTCATTATCATTTTTTGCAATATTGTATCTTCCTTCTTTTCAAGTTTATTCATTAAAATTAATTTTGAAGAAACTGTAATGAGTTTCAGCGGCTTTATAGATGAAATTTTTCCCTATTTAAAAGGTTTTGCTTTTTTCGTATTTCTAACAAGTATTTTAAATTTTGTTGATATATGGTTTCTAAGTAAATTTGCTGGATACGTTGAGCAATCCTATTTTCAAATTGCAAGTAGATTTAGCATGGGGTTTATAATTTTGCTTGCTGCCTCATCTAATATCATGTGGAAAGAGACCGCGGTTTTAAAAAATTCAAAAGAAGAGCTTTTAGAATTTACATCTATATTTACTAATGCTTTTACTTTCTTTGCTGCTTTTTTTTGCTCTATACTGTTTTTTTCAACAGGAAATACAAGCGATTTTGTAATTTCATTCTTTTTCGGAGAAGACTACCTCACCTCTGAATCAATAATGACTTTTAGGCTAGTTATCCTAAATGTTTTTTTTCATACTTATGGCGCTTTGATAGTGTCTTCTTTTTATGGAATTCAAAAAGCCTTCGTTTCATATCTTATTCAAACATTTGCGATGGTTTTTGGATTTATTTTGGTTTTAATTCTAGTTGGTGATAGTTCTATTTCAAATTTAAGTTTAAATTTAGGAGCAAGTGGACTTGCATTGAAAGTATTAATTTGTTCGGCATTGTTTCATAGTTTGGGATATATTATTTTCTTTAAAGACTTGGGTTTCAAGGCTTTTGTAAACCTAGTTAAGATTTATCTTCAATTAATCATATTAATGATGCTAATGTTCCTTTTGAAATTCAATTTGTCTTACTTTTATGAAGATACAAGCTCATATTTATTTTTTATTACATACAATTTAATATTTACCTCTATAGTTTTAATTCTTGTAATATACCTGCCTAATATCTTTGGTTTAAAAAAAATCTCTTTTTATAAAAACTTTTTAAAATGAAAAAACAAATAAACTGGTCTTCTAAAAATGATAACTTGAACAAAGAAGAGCTTGAATTTATTTCATCACTTTTAAAAGATTTAGATCCTCTTACCAAAGGTCCATGGTTAGAAAAATTTCAGGATAAATTTCAAAAATACATACAAGTAAAAGAAAACTCATGTTTTGCTTTAACCTCGGCAGCCTCTGCATTAGAAATGATAGCTTTATTGTCTGACTTAAAAGAAGGTGATGAAATATTAATTCCTGCACATACCTATTGCGCTTCTGCCATTCCTTTTGGAAGATTAAAAACAAACATTATCTGGTGTGATATAGACCCAAATACAAGGTTAATTTCTTTAGATGAGATACAGAAAAAAAGTTCCAAAAAAACTAAGGCGATTTTGGTTACTCATCTTTACGGGCTGGCTTGTGAGATGCCTGAAATCTTTGACTTTTGTTCACGAAATAATATTCTTTTGATAGAAGATTGTGCTCAAGCTCTTGGAGCAGAAATTAATTCAAAAAAAGTTGGTACATATGGAGACTTTTCTTGCTTTTCTTTTCATGCACAAAAAAATATGTCTACCCTAGGAGAAGGGGGAATGTTGGTAGTAAATAATTCTAAAAATAAATATATAAATAAACTCAAACATAATGGCCATGAGCCTTTTGAAAATCAAAATAATTACTGGGAACCCGCCATGGTAAATGTGGTGAAGCCGTATAAAGATGTTTGGCCATTCAATTTTCCTCTAACTGAAATTCAGGCTGCAGTTGGCTGGAAATATCTTGATCGTATAGATCAACAAAATAATTTAAGAAAAAAAAGAGCTCTTTATATGATTGATGAATTATCTAATTATGATATTTCTTTTCAAAGTGGTTTTGAATATGACTCTTCTAGACATGTTTGGCATTTATTTCCAATTAAAATTGAAGCTGGTTCAAGTAAAAATAGAAATAGAATAATGAATGACTTATTTAATGACTTTGGTATTAAGTGTGCCTTACAATTTTTTCCTCTTTATAAATATGACCTTTTTAAGGAAAATGGTTATGGCGATGCAAATTGCCCCAATCTGGAAGATTATTTTTCGAAAGTATTTTCAATTCCTTTCCACGTTTGGATGACAGATATTGATTTTGAATATTTACTAGATTCCTTAAAAATAGTTTTTGATAGACATTTATGATTCAAGTTAAAGATGTAAACTTGGGGAATGGGTCTTTTAAACAAGGCTTGAGAGATATTTATCTAAAATATGATAAAGATTCCGTTTTTTGGATAATCGATAACTCGATCGAAAAAAAAACAAAGCACTTTATCTCAAGTAAGAACGTTCTTTCTTTAGAAATTAATCATGAGCCCTCAACAAATCAGGTTAACGAGATAGTAAAGCTAATAAAAAAAAATAAAAAGAAAGTACAATGTCTGGGAATTATAGGAGGAGGTTCAGTTATTGATATTGGAAAAGCTGTCTCCGTGATGCTTACAAACAAAGGTGATGCAAAAGACTTTCAAGGTTGGAACATACCAAAAGTTCCTGGCGTTACAAAAATTATTTTTCCTTCACTTGCCGGAACAGGTGCTGAAGCAACCAGATCAGCTGTTTTGAATTCAACAGAAAAAAAACAAGGGATAAATTCAGATTTCTGCCTTCCAAATGCAGTTTATCTTGATTCCTTCCTTATTAATTCTGTTCCTAAAGAAATAGAATTTTTTTCAGGAATGGATTGTTATATTCATGCAGTAGAGTCTTTACATGGATCTTTTGGAAATAAAGTTACGCGTGCTTATGCATCATCTGCAAAAGCACTGTGTGAAAATTATTTTTTGCACTCAAGCAAAGATAAGGAAGATCTTCTGGCAGCATCTTTTTTGGCTGGTACTGCGATTATGAATTCTGAAGTTGGAATAACTCATGTTCTATCTTATGGTTTGAGTTTTTTATTTGGGATTCCTCATGGAAAAGCTAATGCAATTATTTTTTCAAAGTTAAAAGATGTTTACGGTAAACCGGTAGATAATTTTAAAAAAATGTTAAAGATAAATTCTATAAAACTTCCTAATAGACTCTCTAAAAGTTTTACTGAAAAAGATATTTTAAAAATGTACAAGATAGGAAGAAAAATGGAGAAACCTTTAAAACACTCATTAGGAAAGACTTGGAAAAAAAAATTCTCAAAAGATTTTGCATTTAAAATCTACAAAAGTATATAAAATGTAATTTTTTCAAAAAAATAAAGAATGTTTATTAAATTTGCTAAATCTCTCATATACATTTTGAAAATTTTTCTTTCAAAATTTGGAATTCATATTGAGGTAGCTAGGATTTATAAAAATTCGGACCATGTTTTGATTGATAAGGCCAAGTGGGAACCTTACCTCGCAAGCAATAAAAATTTTGAACAATATAAGAAGTCTCAGATCGCTGTAGACGGTCAAGAATTCGACAATATTTATAAACAATTAAGATTTTATAATTTAATCCAATATATCAGACAAACTTTAAAAACTAATCCCAATGGAACTTTCGTTGAATGTGGAGTTTGGAAAGGACACTCTGCTCACATTACAGCTTCATTGATTAGAGAAAATAATTCAAGCAACAAACTATATTTATTTGACTCTTTTAAAGGATTAAGTGAGCGGGATATTGAAGATTCATCTAGGATTAAAATGTCAAAAACTGAAATTCAGGCTGAAGCAAAAAAATTCGCATTTTCTGAAGATCTTGTGAAGAATAATTTAAAAGAATTTGATTTTATTAGTTACTACAAAGGTTGGATTCCCGAAAGGTTTAAAGAGGTTTCCGATGAAAGATTTTGCTTTGTTCACATTGATGTTGATCTTTATCAGCCAATCTTAGATAGTTTGAATTTCTTTTCAGAAAGGCTAGAGAACAATGGATATATCTTTTTAGATGACTATGGCGATTCTTACTTTATGGGAGCAAAAAAGGCTTTAGAGGAATTTAATCCACCGGCAAAAGGTTTTGTTTTTTTTGAACTGCCATTAGGCGGGGCCTATTTACAAAAAATAAAAGAATAAGATCATGAATTTTCTAGGAGTTATTCCTGCCAGAGGAGGAAGTAAAGGAATAAAAAATAAAAATTTGGCTACCTTTAAAGGAAAGCCACTAATTTATTGGACTATAGAACAAGCCAAGGCAAGTGAAATCCTTGATGACTTTTTTGTTTCTTCTGATGATGAGGAAATATTAAATTATGCCAGGAAACAAGGAGTTAGGATTCATGTAAGAGATAAAAATTTATCAGATGATAATTCTACAACACTTGAGCTTTTGGAAGATTTAAATAGTAATAAAGACTTTGTTTCTCAAAATTATGTGATTCTTCAACCTACATCTCCCCTCAGAAGAAAAGGAATTATTGATAGATGTATTGAAGAATATTTAAAAAATAAATATGACTGCCTTGCTACAGGACGTATTTGTAAAAACTACCAATGGGGAAAAACAAAAAATACAGGCAGACAAAACCTTTCAGGATGGTTCTATGATGACGGAAGTATATATGTTTTATCAAAAAAGCTAATAGATGATGGAAAATGGTATGGGAAAAATTCTGGAAAAATTCTACAAGCTCATCCCTGGTATCTTGAAATAGATAGTCATTCAGATTTAAAAATAATGGAATATATCTCTAAAAATATGACTGATTTTGTCTAGCTAAATGAATTACAAGATAATCGATAACTTTATTGAAGAAAATTTATGCAAAGAGTTAGTCTTAAATGCAAAGAAATTAGAAAATCAGATTTTTAATGAAAATATCATACATGGCGGAAGAAATTTCATAAGTAGTACTTCAGATGATTTTTTAAAACTCCAGTCTTCTTCAAAATCATGGAGCTCATTTTCTAGTTATCTAGAAAGCCAAGAATTTACTGAATTTTTATTTTCACAATTGGATCTGAAAATTAATTCATATAAATTTGTTAATTTATACAAATCTAAAAATACTCCTTCTTTCATTAAAGAAAAAAAGAAGTTTAATTCTCAAAAAATAAATCTTCTTTCTTCAAAGAGAATTCTTTGGTTTGTTTTAATGAGATTTTTTCATAGAGTTTATTTGAATCTAAAGTTATTTGGGTTCTTTTTTAATAAAAAAAATCCTATAGAACTTTTATATGATTTTTCAATAGCTCATAACGGCTATTCTTTGCCAATTCATAGGGACACAGACTCAAGAATTATTATATTTTTGATATATTTAAATGATGTCTCAAAAGGGTCTGAGGGAGGAAATTTTAATATTTTTAAACTTAAAGAAAACAAAGAGTTTTTTCCAAAAAATCCTAATCCTTCGGAATGCTCTTTAGTTGAGTCGATTCCACCTAAGATGGGGAGAGCGATATTTATTGATGGATCAATGGATAGCTATCATTCTGTAGATAAAATGATAAACCATACTGAAAAAAGATATTTTATATATGGATCTTATACATCTCTTTTAAAGAAAAACGATTTAATTGATCATAAAAAAACCGAAAAATACGATACAGAATTTAACCTTTACGAATAGTTAAAGTAAATTTTTTGAAATCTCAGAATAAAAGTTTCTTGCAATTGTTTGCATTCCCTTGGGAGAAAAGTGTATTGAGTCTACGAAGTACTCTTCTTCGAAGGGAATCAGGTTGAAGTTGTCTACATAATTAAGTTTATACTTATCAGCTAATTCCTTGGTTATGAGATTTTCTTTCTCTATTCCAGACCTTATTTTAAGGTGTATTTCTGAGTTTTTAATCTCATCATACAGAAAGTGCGCATATGAAGATAAAACAACGTCAATTTTACTCTGAGAACAAATTTTAACTATGTGTTCAATATTTCTTTTATAAATATCCAAGCCATTAAAATTAGAACTGTAATCTGGAGAGTTTTGCGAAATTGCATCCCCTAGGCTTATTCTAGGATTCCAATTTTTAAAAATTGATAATGCAAAAATATTATATATAGCTAATGGTATATCCGGAATATATTTATTTTTTTTAAATTCCGAAAATTCAAATGCAAAGTTTCTCTTACTATGAGAGTAATCTACTTGAAAATTTGGAGTTAAATAACTGGGAATATCATTGTGAGCATGGTAAATAATAATAATATCGGGACTATAGGAAAATACTTTGAGTAAAAAATTTATAAGAATTTCTGCTGAAGTCCAACCTCCGAAGCCACAGTTTATTACTTTTATATTTTTTTTTGGATCTTCAAG
>MDSV01020638.1_pt1 | contig 12312 bp, 16 predicted proteins | sample 810851 | NCBI WGS metagenome assembly MDSV01 (sample SAMN05326640, study PRJNA326480) | marine metagenome | isolation source: seawater | place: Atlantic Ocean: North East | collected 2012
CCATTGATAGAGGCACAGACTTTTACGTTGCTGTCATCAAAACACGGGCTACACCTGGTCACAATTGTTACTACGCACCTTGGGACTGGGCACGTGGAGCCCAATGTAAACTTTGGGCTGATGAGTGGAGTGACTGGGGTGAGTATCCAGTTCTAAGCGTTGAAGCGATGACAGACGTCGAGCGAGAACAGGGTGCGTTTAGATGGGATTGGTCTATACCTTTTGAAAGCTATGGTGTAGATGCGTACGGGCAAGTGACATTTCAAAACAAATATGGTATCGGCGAATCTTCTGAAGGTGCAATTATGGCTCACTCTTCATATCCCCTTAGTGAAGATGGTGATATGAAGGCAGAAGGCAATGTTCAGGTAAAAGGATATCACTCGTCAGAGTATTCTGTTCAGACGCAGTATGAAGTGACACTATATGAATGGGACGTCTTCGTTGATGGTAGAGCTGATTTGATGGCGTGGGATATGTATCTTAACCTTGGAGCTCGTGAAACACAATCTGCCTATCATGAATACTTCTTAAGTGTGCAAGTTGAGGAGGGTCAAGCTTTTACAATTGACCAGCTTAACTTTATAGGAAATTTTGATACTGGATGGTATGATCCATTTCATCATGAGCTAGGGATATCTTTACAGAACATGACAATTGGACAGCCTTATTATGAGCCAACATCAAGTGATGAAGACGATGAAGGGGATTTTGAGAATAATGATAATGATACAGGTGAATTAGAAAGCCCTGAAGATGAAACTCATGAAGACCAAGATGATGATGAGATTCAAATTAAAGAGTCTAATAGTAATGCATCTGAGCCTGGAACAAAGTCTAGAAGTTGTTCAACTTCTCAATCACATAAAGGATCACCATATTTCTTATGTTTTTTAATTGCTGCTTTGACAATTAGAAACAGAAGAGACTAAAATAACAGGAGACAAAAAATGGAAGATTTACAAGATCTAATTGATAAGCACCAAAAACTTGATGATGAGGCAGATGAAATGTCAGCGAGGAAATTTCTAATCCCGTCAGATAGAGACAAGCTTAAAAGAATTAAGTTTGAAAGGTTGATTATTAAAGATAGAATTGATAGGATGCGAGAAAGCATCAGCAAGTAAATATCAATGGGGTGAGGTCCTACAGGCAAGGACACCCGGTTGTTACCCGGGAGGTTACTGGTTCGAGTCCAGTCGCCCCAGTTTTAAATCCGACAAGGAGATTAATGATTGATCCAGTCACATTCAGCACCAGTGCGGGTGTTGCATTAGTATTAAGTTCACTAATTGGAATAGAAAGAGAGATACACAGTCAGCCGGCAGGTTTACGAACTCATATTATTCTTGGAGTTGGCGCCTGTCTTGCTTCAGCACTTTCAATTTCGTTTTCACATGACTTCTCATCACCTCAATTTCAAAGTGATCCTGCAAGAATAGTCGCACAAGTAGTGAGCGGTGTAGGCTTTTTGGGCGCTGGTGCAATCATGCGATTTGGGATAAATGTCAAAGGGATAACGACTGCATCATCTTTATGGACTACTGCGATTATTGGAATTGCATGCGGTGCAGGATATTATGAAGCAGCAGCACTGGCAACAGGCTTTGTTCTATTTGCCCTAGAGATAATAAGCAGACCTGTTAGATGGCTATTTAAGCCAAAAAGAGTAAGAGAGCTAAAGGTAAGACTAAGAGATAGACCAGGTATTATTAACGATTTAAGGATAATACTAGACTCAAAGAGTGTAAAGATTATTTCAATTTCAACTCATATGAAAGACAGACAGCGGCTTGAGCTTGATTTAATTATTCAGCTACCAAATGATTTAAAGCTTGATACACTTATTAATGTACTTAATACAATTGAAGATAAGGATATCTCAATGTTTATAGGCGAGCGCGAAGATTAAAGGAGTGAGCAATGCCATACTGGAACAACAGATCAAAAATTACAAATGATAGTGAAAAAATAAGAGTAGCTAAGAGAAAACCAATGACTGTATATTTTGATGGAAACTATTATATTTTCGATCAAGGTAGCCAGCGTGCTTCAGAATATTTTTCAAATCTTGAATATTCAGGTGAGCTTGAATGGGCTGTTAGTCATGGGTATGCAACAAAGGTAAGTGAGGATACCTTGATTGAAGGACACATGTCAATGAAAAGAGTCCTGACAAAAGTTGATGCACTTGTAAACAAGGGAAGTGATATAGATCCTGAAGTAGCATCTAGCTTGAGACGTGAAATAACTGGCTTGTGGGAGTGGATTAGGGATCCTAGAACAATGATTCCATCACCTTCAATTCCTGAGAAATAGAGAGTTTGTACTTATTAGTAATAGTTAATAAGCAATTGAATTTAGTTTTTTATCAATTCCAAATAAGGCTTTTCTGTAGGTAAAAAAGCATAATATCAATATATTTATTAATACGAATAAACGAGAGGGTTTGATGAGTCAAAGTCGTTACATAAAGAAAATTATAAAAGAAGAATTTGCAGATGTAATTTACAATTACAGCACACTACTTGAGCAAGGTCCAGCAGTTCAGCCTGGTGCAGGTGCATCTGTTGCTAATATTATGAAGCAATTTCCGCTCAAGACTGGAAGCAAAGGCGAGCTTGTTAAAAAGATTCAGTCAGCCGTTGGAACAAAAGCTGACGGAGACTTCGGCCCAAACACTGCAAAGGCTGTCAAGGCGAAGATTGGAAAAGAGCAAGTTTCAATAGATGATTATAAAAAGCTTGTTCCTGGTGATAAGTCTGTAGCGAAAGCCGGCGGCGGTGCTGTTAGCTTTAGTGAAGATGAAATGGCTGACGCAAAAGAGATTAGAGATATGCTTTTAAACATTGAAAGAACACTCGATACACAGGTTAAAAAGTCTCTAGGTGCATCAAGCGTATTTTCAATGGGAAAAACAAAAGACAGAGCCGAAACAAAAATGGGCACAGGAATTGTTAGAGAGTCTAAGCAAACAAGGATTAGAAAAATAAGAGCATACAATGCTGCAAGACAGCAGCTTTGGGAAGGCATTGATCCATGGAACGAATTAAGAGATATATCTTCTGGAGAATCAAGAAGGCTATTTGGAACAAAAGCATCACAGGTTGACTATCAGTTGCAAGAAGGAATCTTCCAAGATACCATGGATTTTTTCAAGGACATGGGCAGCGGTGGAAGCTGGAACAAAGCTAGAAAGAAAGCAGCTGAAAAAGTTGAACCTCTGATAGGACAGGTTGGAAGTCTTGCTAGAAGATACGCAAGATCTCCAGAGGCTAGTAGAAAATTAGCTGGTGCATATTATCAAACAGCGAAGCAGGCAGGATCAAAGGGCACAGGGCTCTCTCTTGCAGCTGTTCTCATGTCAGCTTCAACAATGGGTGCTTCAATAGGATTGGCAAAAGCAACAGGCCCACTTCGCCAGCTTGCTGATACAGTTATCTCAGGAGGAAGTCCTGAGGAGCAGGCATTTCAAAAAGGAAAAGTTGAGAAGCGTGTTCAGAAGAGTAAAGCCCTGATTGATCTTTGGACTAAAGAAGGTGCTCAGAAAAAGAAAGATAAGGCAGATCGTAAATCAGCACGAGATGCTGAGCACGGTAGCAAGAAGCAGTGGGACAAGCTTGATGATGCTGCTGAAAGCGCAGCAAAGAAAATTGCCAAAGCAATTACTACGGTTGGATTTAGCGGCGGTAAAAAGAGTGGAAAAGGTGCAATCGAAAAGGGAATGGACTTTGTGAAAGGACTCGTCAACGAGGAACTAGAGTTAGGGTTTGACACGTGGGCACTATTGGAACAAGCTGAAGCACTTAATGAGGTTACAAACTTCGATGAAGATAAGATTGAGAAAGCTATTAGCACATATGTTAAGAAGGCAAAGCGAATCGGTGTAATGGGCAAGAAGTCTAAAAAGAGCATAACTGATTGGAACAATGACTACACTGTTAAGTCACTTCTTGATTACCATATTGGGCAGATCGTCGACGGATACGATAAGTGGTACGACATCTATAAGGATGACAAGGGCGATCTCAAGACTGCACATAGACTTCTTCAGCAGGCTGATTAGAGTCTCATATCATTAGATGGTTTCTGTATGTTCTTAGATGTGCTGATTCATCATTGTATACTGGAATAACAACAGACATTGATCGTAGACTTTACGAACATAACAACACATCAAGAGCTGCAAAATATACAAGAGCTAGAAGGCCTGTTAATCTCTTGTGCAGTGTTGACTTCTCGAATAGATCAGAAGCATCTCAAGCTGAGGCAAGATTTAAGAGGCTTACAAGAAAGCAAAAGCTTCTGTACATCTCAGGTGAATTGTGTATAAATGATTTACTAAAAGAGAAATTTAAATAATGCCAAAGCGTAAGAAGAAAGATTCTGTTGTACCAAAGATTTCACGAATACTTGAGTACAAAGGATGGAAAGCAGGTGACAGGTGCTATACTGTTTTTTCAGGTGATTCTAAAGCCAGCCTTTGTGATATCTTATACTTCCATCCTGAAGATAATGTTTCACCGGCAGCAAGTGTAACAGATGTGGTTACTGGAAAGTACAGGGTTGTAGCTGTTCGAACAATAGCAGAGACTTCAAAGGAAGCAAAAGCACTAAAACCTAAGTGGGAAAAATACCTGGCTAGGAAAAAAACAAAGAAGTAGTTTGATAAAAGATTGAATAATTATTTTTATAATATAGGTCTTTAAATGAAAATTACAAAGAGCAAACTAAGAAAGCTAATAAGAGAATCAATTGGTGATGATAGTGCAGGCTGGCCAACAGTACCACCAGATCGAGGGTCTGACTCAGTAACATTTACTCATACTCGCGACAAGGGAACTACAAAAGTAGACGCTGCTGGAAGAAAGTATTCTGCTGAGTATGATGTTGATAAGTATCTACCTGGGCTTAAAAAAGCAATTGCACCGCTTAAGGGATACTCTGCTGAGTTTATGAAAACAGATTTCGGTAGAGATACAAAGCTTATTAGACAACATATGCAAAAGGCAATGAGCGCACTGTTTTTTGTTGAATCAATCCTTTCAGATGCAACAGTTGAATATCAGAAAGGTCCGTTTGGCGAACCACTTAGACCGAGATCGCAGACAGTGGATACAAAAACGGGTGAATATATCACACAGCCTTCAAAGGCGATCAATGAGCAAGCTCGTGCACTTCTTAATGATTTATTGCTAGAGGGCGAAGTTGTTGGTTTTCCTCACAAGCCTAGCCTTCCTTGGGAGTTTGGACCAGAGGGATATCTTGCAAGACATGAGCTCAAACAAAAAATGTCTGATCTTGAGTATGGAAGTGATAGTCCGCCTGAATGGATTTTAGCTATTGCTCTAAGCAATCGTGCCGAGGAGATGGGTGGATATAAGCAGGCACAAGATCCTGAAAAGTTTAGAGACCTTGGAATGCGACTCTATCAAGACTATGTGGTAGGCAAGGCTGGAAACATTGAGCAGAGTCTCCATGATATCACAAGCAGAATTGATGCAGGCGATTATTTTGATGAGGATATTGAAGACGTTATGGGTCCAATGGATCCTATAAAATCAAGAGATGCCGGACCTATGACAGGTGACCTTGGTCATAGCTCAGAAGTAGCAGATATGGATTTAGACTTTGACAAGTATTTACAGGGCATTGAATCTGGCAAGGTTGTTGATATTGATGAAGACCGATAGCAGCTACTGATCTGCAATAATATCTCCAGTTTTCTTTATATAGCTTTTGTAATCCACACTAGTTGAGTTATGTCCGCACATCTTGTAGTTTGAATTCATAATATGGTACGACTTGTTTACGTGCTTCCAGCCTAGAGCGTGACCTATCTCGTGTTCTAATACGAATTGTTTTTCTGCTGAATACGGCATAATGTATATTTGAGATTTTATATTCTCAAGTGTTCTAGAGTCTTTGTGTGTCCTTGTCATTGCAAGATTATCTCCAAGAGGGATATCAGAGGTAACAAGAAGAATAGATATCTCTCCTTTCTTGCCGCCTGCTCTACATTCCGCTGTTTCTCTTTCTACTATTATTCTTCCAAATCTATACCCAAGTCTTTCCCAATACTTGATAGCCCTTCTAGCTCTTACTTCCTTTACACCTGACTCCTTGCACAACCTAACGTTTGGCTCTATAAGCCAGTATGATGATAGTTTTGATCTCTTGTCAAATATAACTTCATCTACATCTATTCTTACGATTTCATTTTCGTGAGCCTTGATCTTCTTGTTTGTCTCTACGTTTGTGCTTCCTGTTAATATAATGCAAGATACAATAAACAGACATGAAGATCTAACTGCGTGCTTTGCTATTTCAGATATTTGTATCATATATTTAAATATGAACTTATGAGAGTTTAAAGATATTTATTATATGATAAAGTAAGACAGGTGGTGGTCAATGAAAATTACAGCAAGTCAATTAAGAAAGATTATTCTAGCTGAAGGTTGCGGGTGTGGAACATGTGATACTTGTGCAGCAGGCGGTGTTCATTCCAGAATCCCAAAGCCAAAACAGAAAATAGGTAGTATTCCACATCAGGAAAGCTATCACAGTGTTAGGATGTTTTTACAGCACAATCCAGACCTAGTCAACATGGCAGTCAACAAGCTTATGCAGATGGCAGGATCTTCTTGCCCAATGTCGACAAAGCGTGCCGTGTCTGATCACCTTTCATCAGGAGACTATCTACCTCCCGCAGCGATTATAATGAGAGAAGGATTAGGGGCTCTTATTTCAAAAACATCTCCTAGATATGCAGCTATATTTAAAGCAAAAGATAGAAACTTCTATATTGATATTGCAGATCATGAAGGAGGCCAGTGGGAAGATTCAACGTCTTATGGACCTTTTAGCAGTGACACTTCTGCAAGATCTTTTCTAAATGAAAACTTTGATAATCCAGGAGATGTCCTGATGGATGACTCAGGAGAGACAAATCCTCCCGCCTGGAGTCCAAACGGAAAGCCAGTTCAGTATACAGGAAATTAAAATATGAATAGTTTTCTTTCATGGCTTGATAGAAAAGGAATGACCGTTCCTTATTTTATGAAGATTGTGTTTTCAATGTCTCTCATGGCTTTTTGTGCAGGATTTCTTTTAGTCGGAGCTGTATTATCACTATGAGCAAGCTAGCAAAAGATATTATCTTAGATCAGATTCTTGAGAGAAGTCAAGAAGCAGGCTACAAAGGTGCGAGCAAATCAAGAAAGTTCAGCGCAATGGGCAGGAAGAAAGGTGCAGGTGCTGGATCACCTGATGCAGGAAGCGTGGGACAGGTAAAAGGAAGCAAAAAGATAGAATCTTTAGCACCAAAGGCACAGCCAGTATTTAGAGAATTTATAAAGAAGGCAAACGCTGCAGGATACACAATAAAGATTACAAGTGCACGCAGGGTCCCAAGTCATCAGTGGAATTTAAAATACAAAGGCGGGGGAATTACACCTGCTTCACCGTGCAGATCTGATCATCAGTACGGATATGCACTTGATATTAATGCATCTTATCAGCAAGGGGGCAAAACAAAGAGAATAATGAGCAAGTCATCAGACGCTCAGTGGAAGCCCATAGTTGATATAGCAAATAGCGTAGGATTAAAGTGGCAAGGTGCAAAGGATAGAGTTCACTTTTATCTAAAGGGTGTTCCAGGATCTACTAAGGCACAGTGCAAAGATTTCTATGTAAGCAACCTTGGATCACTAGATAGAAGCACAGGAAGCAAAGCAATGATAGACTTAGAACAAGATCCGTCTAAGAACGCTGCTATTAAAAAGATATTAGACCTTCCAAATATAGAGATATTTGCTGAGAACATAATAAAAGACGATGTTCTTGACATGATTCTTGAGAGAAAACAAGGTGCAGGCTTCATTGGAAAAGCAATGAAGAAGCTAGGTATTGGCAAAGATAAAAATGAGAAAGAGAAAGGGGGCGGATATACAGGCCCGCTTGTAACAGTAAAGGGCTCTAAAAAATATCTTGGCAAGCCTGGTACTGGCATGTCGCCTGAAGGATTTTGGGATGGGTTTAGATCAAAACTTGAGTCTCACGTAAATTCTGCATACCCAGAGCTTGGTCTAAAGATTGACAATCTTGGTGTATCAAGAGACTTAGCAAAGGCAGCTGATCCTGGAGGAAACAAGGCCAGAGTTGCAGGATCAAAACATGGCGGCGGCTTTGCACAGGACGTTTATCTTCACACTAAAAAATATGGACAATTCACCAGCTTCAAAAAAGATAACAAAAAGCTAGCAAAGGATCAGAAACTTGTTGATGCCATTATAGATTTTGTCGCTCAATATCCTGATTTAAGATGGGGCGGTGCCTTTGGGTCAGGAGGAGATGCTTTGGCAAAAGGAACACTTCCAAAAGGACGGGGCATTTTAGAATTTCATCATTTTGAGTTTAAAGGATCTAAGATTCCAAATCTATTTTCTGGTCATGAGGAAGAGCTTGCCAAGGTTGGAACAAAGCCAGGTGAATTGACAAACACAAAGGGTCTTGCAAAATTATATAAAGCACTTGCTGAGTCACAAAGCACGCTCTGTGATGATGTGCTTGATATAATCATTGAAAGAAAGCAGGATTCTGATCTTGGAGGAAAGTCCTCAAGTAGCCAAAAAAGAAGAAGTGATAAAAAATCCAAAGAAACTAAAGAGGCAGGTGCTACTGGGTCATTTAGCGGTACTACAGGAGGCGGCGGAAAAACCGGAGATCCAGAAAAATCTGGAAAGTTTCTTGTATATAAATGGGATGTCGGAGACAGTCCAAGAATGGTATATATTTATCCAGGGACTGGGTACGGCACACAAGGATTTGTTAATAAGAAGCTTAAGAAAATAGGGTCTGCTCCAAATACAATAGTTATTATAGCACCTCACTTTAAATCTTCGTGGAGCGGTATGAAAGCTGCAGGTGATGCAGCACTTGAAGGAAAGACTCCATCATCTAAAAGACTTGTTGGCTGGAGCGGAGGGGCGATGGGAATTGCAGATGCAATTGGATCTGAAAGCTTTGATGCAGTATGGTATGCAGATCCATCCCCAAAGTGGTTACTTGGTAAAAAACATCAAGGTAATACGAAGATGTACTATAGAGCCGCAAATTGGAAAGGAAAGCTTTCAAAGCTTGGTACAATACTTAAGACAAGGCTTGCACCAGAGCTTGGGGATAAGGCAACAGAGGTAGCAAGTGATCATAATGAAATTCTTTCAAGATCAATGGGAGAAGCACTTGCAGAATCAGTAGGTGAGATATCTGTTGATAGCTTAGCAGATATGATTCTTGAGAGAAGGCAGGAGGCTGCACTTGGATCAAAAAAGAAGCAAAAGAAAATTAGAAAGAAAACAGGATCATCTGCAGGAGGATGCGCCTGGAACAAGGGCACACCAGCAAAAATTAGCCCTGACTGGAAACAGAAGACACTAATAGACGTCATATCAGGTGGCGGCAAATCTAAAAAGTTTGACGATGTAATACCCTTAGACGGTGCAAGTATTGGAATAGCACACTGGGCAGCAGGCGGTCTTGAGAGGTTTTTAAAAGATAATCCCGATGCACCTCAGCCACCAGGAGGTGCTAGAGACTGTAGAGATACAGAGGGCGGCAAAATATCATCAGGAAAAAATGCGTCACCATCAAAACCAGGATGCTTCCTTGAACCAGGTACCAAAAAGCCAAACTCTTGGGTTTCAAAGATTAAGAAATGGCTTGGAGCAAACAAGCAGAAACAGGTCGATCACTGGAACAAAACAAAGGCAGATAAGCCTGCAGCACTTGCAAAGACATGGGGCTGGAATACTTCAAGACATATGGCTATAGCTGCGGGAATATCCAACAGTCTAGGAACAGGTGGTTTTCAGAAGCTTGCAAAGGCAAATGGTCTTCACCCTGAAAAGACACTTTCTGCTTACGGTGCAATGTCAGATCATAAGAAGCGCAGGCAGGATAGAATAAACAAATTCTTTGGATGTGTAGCAGAGTCATATTATCCATCAACTAGCTCTGAGATAATAAAAGATCTATATAGTGAAATTATATTTGAAATAAATGAATCACTATTTGAAAGAAATCACAGAATTTTAAATGAGATGTGGAAGCAACCAGAGAAGAAATCACGTGAGTGGGATTATAAGAATATGCTATCTCATGATGACTTCATGCACATGGCAACAATAGACTTAAAAAATTCTCTTGTATCTATGAAAAGGCGAGGCGCTACAAAGGAAGATATGATAGAAGCGCTTGAGCAGATTTTAAATGATATTAAATCGGGATATCTAATCAAATCGGATGAAAGGCCGTAAAGGAAACTAAAATGAAAATAACACGCAAACAGCTAAGAGAGCTAATAAAAGAAGAAATCATTCTTGAGGCTGCTGCTGCCTCTGACCCTCATAAAAACGGATCTTTAAAAAAAATTGAAGACTTTATTAAGACACTAGGATATACTTTTCAAGGCGAAACAGAAATAGCTGGCAATGGTGCACGCGAAATTTCTTTTCGAAAAAACGGTGAAGACCCTCATTGGATTGTTGCACAGTTTAAGACACAAGGAAACTAAAATGAAAATAACACGCAAACAGCTAAGAGAACTAATAAAAGAAGTTACATCAACAATGCCTCCAAGACCAGGTGAACAAGGTTCAGCAGATGAGATGCCAGGAGAAATGGGCAGAGTCACGAATGATTCAAAGGGAGAGATAATAGGGCCTTTTGAATACAAGATTGCAGCAGCAATTGCAGATGAATTTGAGACATATGAGCTGGCTCAAAAGACACAAGGCACTGGTCCATCATGGTCCCAAGAAGTGGGTAACGCAGCATCAGATCTAGAGGAGCAGCTTCTTGACTCAGGGGCACTAGATAGCCTTCTTAGGCTTGTCGATGCTATTGCTAAAAAGCTTCACAATGGGGAGTACTTAAGATGAAAATTACTGAAAGCTTATTAAGAAGAATAATACAGGAAGAGCTATCTCTCTTAAGAGAAAAGCCTGAAAAGTATGAAAAAGGCGACAAAGAAAAGATTCGAAGAAGAGTCCAAGATCCTTATGAGTATCAGTTTAAAGATGGCAAATGGCATGCTAGAAAGAAAGGCTCCGGTACATGGAAAGACATAACAAAGTATAAGAGTGCAATTGAAAAACTTAATAAAGACTTTCCAGATGATATCAAAAAGAAAGAATCAAAGCCCAAAGAATCAAAACCCGAAGAATCAAAACCCAAAGAACAAAAGCCGAAAAAGCCTAAGGCAAATCAAGAAGGAATGAGGCCTGTACAGGCGGGTGGAAAAGATCCAAAGAGGATAGCTTATCTTAAAGTTGGAAAGGATTATAGAAAACCTATGTCTCTTGGGGCATTAGGCGGAAGACAGGTTTTATCTGATATTCCGGATAATAGAAAAAATCCTAAAAACAAGAAGTGGAAAAAGATCGATGATATTGCACAGGTAATTGTATGGCTAAAGAAATGGGAATCAACCAAGCCATTCAAAGAAATGCTAAAGGCAGGAAAGGTTAATCCTGATGATGTATACCAGGTGTATATGAAAGTTGGAAGAAGAGGTGTGTTTAAGGTTGCTCCTGAAGTAAGTGTAAAATCACCAGCAGGAATAAAAAGCGCACTTGAGCTTGCAACAAAAATTCTAAACGTTTGAAATGAGACTTAAAGATATTATTGAACTCATTATGGTTGATATGCCAGATCATACAGAAGGTGCATTTGATGTAAGAATAGAGTCTGATGACGGTGGAACACACATAGTAATAGCAATAGACGATCATAAGAATTCTCATGAGATATTAGACACATTCTCAAGCAGGTTTAATGATTCAAGAATTATTGTTATGAAAGTCCCAGAAGGATCACTTCACTAGTTCACAGTCTGTTAAAATGAGATGCAGCATAATAGTTATATAAGAAGAATAGGAGACATTGATATGTCAAGAAAGCTAACGCAAAGACAACTTAAGAGAATTATACAAGAAGAGCTTGAAGCTGTCCAGGAAGAGGGTTTTTGGAGAGGCGCGGGTGCTGCAGCATCTAGATACATTCCAGGCGGAGGAGCTGCACTAGACTATATGAGATCTCAATCTATTGAAGAATTTGAGAAAAAAATTAAGGAGCTTGAGATAAGAGTTTCAGCACTTGAGAGAAGAGGTTCTGACTAGTGAAAATAAACGATGCTCAGCTGAGAAGAATCATTAGAGAAGAGCTGCTCATGTCTGAGGCTCTTTCTTTGGCTGGTCGTCCTTCAATTAAGTCAAGATGGAAAACAAAAGCTAGTAAGCTTCACACTAA
>MDSV01104496.1_pt1 | contig 12311 bp, 11 predicted proteins | sample 810851 | NCBI WGS metagenome assembly MDSV01 (sample SAMN05326640, study PRJNA326480) | marine metagenome | isolation source: seawater | place: Atlantic Ocean: North East | collected 2012
AAGATAACCTCTATTCTGGAATAAATTTTTGTGTAAAGAAAAATTATTCACACTGTATTACAATTGATGCTGATGGTCAACATAATACTGAGGATCTAAAAAAAGTTATTAATTTTTTTGAAGATGGTTATGAATTAGTTGTTGGTGTCAGAAATCAATTTAATCGTCAGTCTGAAAAACTAATATCTAAAATAAGTAAAAATATTTTTGATATAACTGATCCGCTTTGTGGATTAAAGGGTTACAATCTTTCAAAAGTTAAAGATTTTAATTTTAAATCTAAAGAGACTATAGCTACAAGTCTCTCAATTTATCTTAAGCAAAGAAATGTCAAGTTTAAAGAATTCAAAATCAATGTAAATCCAAGAAAAAGTGGTATTTCTAGTATTGGTTTAGATTCAGATAAAACAAATTTATTTTTTTTAAAATCATTTTTGAATAATATATAATCTATGAAAAAAATTTTGGTAACTGGTGGAGCAGGCTTTGTTGGGTCACATCTCGTGGATAGACTTCTTAATAAGGGAAATATTGTAACGTGTATTGATAATTTTTATACAGGCAATAAAAAAAACTTGAAATATGCGTTAAAAAATAAAAACTTCAAATTGGTTGAACACGATATATGTGACATTTATGATGAAAAGGTGGATGAAATATATAATTTAGCATGTCCAGCATCACCAGTACATTATCAAGCAGATCCAATTAAGACGTTCAAGACATCAGTCCTTGGTTCTCTAAATTTACTAGACTTAGCTAAAAAATATAATTGTAAAATTTTACAAGCTAGTACCAGTGAAGTTTATGGTGATCCAACGCAACATCCTCAAAAAGAAAAATATTGGGGAAATGTAAACCCGATTGGATTGCGCTCTTGTTATGATGAGGGAAAAAGATCTGCAGAAACTCTTTTTATGGATTATAAAAGAAAATATAATATTGAAATTAAAATAATAAGAATTTTTAATACTTACGGACCCAACATGAATCCTGATGATGGTAGAGTTGTTTCTAATTTTATTACTCAAGCACTCAAAAATAAAGATATAACAGTATATGGTGATGGAACACAGACAAGATCCTTTCAATATATAGATGATTTGATTGAGGGTATTTTATTAGCAATGAATACTAATAAAAAATTTACTGGCCCGGTTAACTTAGGCAATCCAGTTGAATTTTCCATGATAGAATTGGCTGAAACTATAATTAAATTAACAAATTCAAGATCAAAAATAATTTTCTTGCCATTACCCCCCGACGATCCAAAAGTAAGGAGACCTGATATCTCACTTGCTAAGTCTGAATTAGATAACTGGAATCCATCAACAAATTTAAACGAAGGTTTAAATATGACTATAGATTATTTTTCTAAAATTTTATAAAAATTGAAAGAAATTAAGAGCGTTGCTAATTACTTATTCTCTAGCTTTTTTGCTAATGGAAGTTTTCTAGTAGTTTCTTTCCTATTAATAAGGTTTGTTAGTGATACTGTTTATGCAGAATTAGAACTTTTTGTGGTTTATTCACAAATTATTTTTGTTTTTTTTAGTCTCAATTTACCTGGCTCAGTCCTTAGATTTAAATCTGAATATGACGACATTAAGGATTATATTAAGTATTCTCATAATATAATTTTTTTTGGCTTTATTTTACTTTTTATTGTAATCTTATTTACTTTTTTAGTTCTAGAGTTCAATAAAAAATATGAATTTATAACTCTTAGTTCTGATTTAATATTATATGTTCCGTTGGCTTTTATTTTTTTATATTCAAATCAATGGATACAAGCTTTTTACACAAGTATATATAAAGTAAATAAATATCGTAATTATCAAATAAAAGTGGGAATACTAAAAATTTTTAGTATTCTTTTATTAGTACTTTTTTTTGATGATATTTCTCCAAAATTAAAATTATCATTTGATTATTTATTTTTAATTTCTTTAGTTTTATTTACATTTTATTTTATCGGAATTAAAATTAATATTAAAAACTTTAAATCTGATATCAGAAAATCAGCTCTTTTTTCTATTCCTCTTGTTCTATATTTACTCTTTAATAACCTACTTAATTATTCTGATCAACTATTTATATCAAATTTCTTTGACCTCACTGATTTAGCTGAGTATAGTATAGCTTACAGGTTAGGGCTATTATTATTAATTTTTTACACTGCTTTAAGCAACCACTATTCTGTTAAATTTTATGAACATTATAAAAATAGAATTGAAAATTTTAAAGAAACACGAAATTTGGTTTTATTGATAATAATATTTACCTGTTTGGCAATAATATTCAGTGATTTCACAGTCAATTTGATAACAGGTTGGGAAGGAGAAAAATTAAAAAGGACTAGTTTAATTAATATTTTAATAATAGTTTCATATTATCTAAACATATTATTCTTATTATATAGTAGGAAGTTGTATTATGAGGGAAAAAGTATAAAAATAAGTTTATTAGTAATTGTTACTGGTTGTTTAAATATTATATTAAATTGGTTATTTCTTGAAAAGATGGGATATGAATTTGCTGCTATCACTACATTAATCTCTTTTTTATTTATTGCTATTGTGTCCTTTTACTACTACTATAATGAAGATAGATATTTTTTTAAAAAATTAATTAAATTGTATTTTTCTGGACTCGTTATGATAATATTTATCTCATCAATAAAATATGCTCTTAATTAAATATTTAATTAAAATAGTTATAAGATTAAAATCTAAAGGAAAAGTTTATTTTGGAGAGAAAACTAAAATAAATACTGTTGATATTATATCTAGTAAAAAATCAAAAATTATAATTAACTCATTTGTGAGAATCGCAAGAGGTTCAATCTTAAAAACTACAGAAAACTCTTTTATTGATATTGGCACAAATACTTCGATGAATATTAATTGTCAAATTTATGGTGATGTGTTTTTAGGAAAAAACTGTATTTTATCATCAGAGGTATATATTAGTAGTTTAAATCATGATTTTAAGTCCTCACCATATTTGCCAATAAAAATATCAGATAAGAAATATGAAATTAAATCAAGACCAATTTTTATTGAGGACGATGTTTGGATAGGTAAAAATGTAATAATTTTTCCTGGTGTTTATATTGCTAAAGGTTGTGTAATTGGTGTTAACTCCATAATTAAAAAAGATATATTACAGCCCTATTTAGTTCACAAAAATCAAAAGGAGAAATATACGAGATTTAAAATTCTAAAATCCAATAAAATTGTAATGGATGAAAAAAATATTCCAAATTTTTATAGAGGATTTGAACTTAAATTTGATACAAACAATAAGTTGTACGACATTGTTGGTAAAGATGTGGTTTTTTTACTGAATCCAAACATGTTAAGAAAGAATGTGAATGTATCAATTGAAAATATTAAGTCTAATCCAATAAGTTTAAATATATATCCAAATAATATTTCTGTAGAATTGAACGGAAGCAAAATCATAAACTCTATGGATACTCAATTAGATGATGACAAATTAGTTAAATTTTCAAAATTTAATAAATTTGTTATAGTAAAAATGAAATTTATAAAATTAGTATCTTTTGTAGATTTACAAATAAAATTATCATATGATTAAGCTATTTAAACCCATTTTCATCTTTTATTCAACTCTTGATTTTTTTCTTTTTTTTATTTCAAAATTTAGACTTCCATTTGGTTACAGAGTCTTTAGGAAAACATGTGCATGGACTGGTGGAAAATGGAATAATTTTATAAATAAATTTATATTATTTGAAAAAAGTAAATTCATTGAAGATGATTTGATGAAATTGACTAATCTACATTTAGGAATTAAAATTGAGTCTGAATCTTTTTTAAAAAACATGAATAAAAATGGATTTCATATTTTTAAAACTAAGCTATCTGTTGAAAAATTAAATAATCTAAGAACATGTCTTTCAGATATTCCTTCTTTTTATTTAGATAAGCACTCTGGAAAATATGTTCTTGTTAATTCGAATGACCCAAGTAAACTTAGTAACAGGATTCAAAAACAAACAAATGATTTACTTAAAAGAAATAAAATTGTAAAATGGGCTACTAATTATGAATTTGTTGCACTGGCTCAAGAATATTTACAAACTAAGCCGATTTGTGATGTAGTTGCCAGTTGGAAAAGCTATCCTACAAATGATAAAAAATTACAAAGTCTCTCTGCTCAAAAGTTTCATTTTGATATGGACAGATTAAAGTTTATAAAATTTTTTATTTACTTAACTGATGTTAATGAAAATAATGGACCTCATTGTTATGTTAGGGGTTCTCATGGTGTATTGCCTGAAAATATAAGAAGAGATGGTAGATTTGAAGATTCTGAAATATTTAATGTATATGGAAAAGATAATTATATAGAAATTGGTGGAAAGGCTGGATCTATTATTGCTGTTGACACCAGAGGTTTTCATAAGGGAAAAATTTTAACTAAAAATTATAGAGAAATACTTCAATTTCAATACAGCAACTCCATATATGGTAACAATATAGATTACAAAAAAAGTAATATTGACAGTACTGATTTAAATAGAATTGAAAAATATCTCCTAAGTAAAATATAATTGAATATTTTTTGAGAATTAATTCCATTCCAAACCCATTTGTTGTAACAGTTTATATAATTGTTTTTTTATTACTAATTGAGGCTACACTTCCTTTTGAGTCAAGTTCAGGATCTTCCTCAATTGCCAAATTTCTAACACTAATTTTTTATTCTATTTTTGCTATCATAATCAGTAAATTTATCCCAAGAAAAATAAATTTAAATAATCTGAAGATGCCAAGTAATAAGCTTGTAAATCTTATCAGACTTATTGTTTTTTTGGGACCAGTTTTTTTATTTATTGATCGAGTTTATACCCGCGGAATCGATTTAGAGCTTGGAATAGCAAGTCTAAGATATGCATTGGAAAGAAGCTCTGATGGAGGTGTATCTAGTATATTCTCTGTTCTTGGATATCTTTTTAGTTCTTTAGCATTTTGGTTAATTACAAGATTAATTATCTTTTCACCAGATAGAAATAAGAAAAAAATATTTTTAGATATTATATTAATTTTTTTATCCGTAATTGGAGTAAGTATATTAACAGGTGGGCGATCAACCATTTTTATTTTATCAGGCTTTATTTATACGAGTTATTATTGTAGATTAAAATTTCTAAAAAAACCTATTACAATTAATCCAAAAAGTCTTTTATTTACTTTAATAGGATTTGTTGTTATATTATACTATGTAAACTATGTATTTCAAGAAAGAGCAGTTTTAAGCGGCTATGATTCTCAACAATACTATACTGCAATAATTTCTCATTTGCACGGAAAAGAAAAAAATGGGGTCGATTTATCAAATAAGTCAGATTTTTATATTTACTCACAATTAACTGTAGCATACTTTGTACATCAATATTGGGTATTACAAAAATCAATTGATTTACCAAAAAGCTTTAAGTTTGGAGATTCTACTTTTACAACTTGGAAAACTTTGTTATCAAAAACAAAACTTGTTGATAGACCAGAGATTTGGTATTATAGTGGTTATTATATTCCACTTATTGGAATTTTTATTTATAGTTATGGATTATTTTTTGGATTAATATTTACTTTTATTTTACTGTTTTTAATTTCTTACATTTCAATGTTATTTATGAAAAATGGTAAGTCCTTCAATTCATTTTTTTGGTTTAATATTTCCGGTTTTATTATAATTTTTAGTTCTATATTACCATCAACTGATGTTTTAATGTTACCTATGATAGTGATTTCAATGTTTTCTATTTTTCCTCTATGTGAATTTATCTCTAGGTTTAGTTTAAAATTAAGATGAAAGTAGCTGTATTTTTAACATACCCATTTCGCCCACATACATTTCATTATAAATTTCTTAAAAGTGAATTGTCAAATAATGGATTTAAATACATTGAATATAAGGGGCTAAAAAGACAAAGTATAAATTATTATAAATTAATAAATTCTAACACTTTTTTTTCTAAACTTAAATACTGGATTTGGAGATTAGGATATATTCCAAGATTCTCTAAAACACGTATTTTTAAACAAAATTTAAAAGATATAAATTTTGATTCTGCAATAAATTCAGTTATTGCTACCTCAAACAGGTTTGAAACGAAATCTCAACTTTATAAATACATTGAAAACAATAAAGATTTTATAAAAGCTTACAAAAATGATCTGAGAGAATCATTTATTGATTTTGAAAATTTTATCAAAAAAAATAATATAAATTTTGTAATTGGATTTAATGGAAGGATGGATCATACAAGAGTTTATTTTGAAGTCTGTAAAACATTGAATATACCTTTTTTTAGCTATGAGTCCTCATGGTTTGGAAACGGATTACAATTAATTTCAAATAATGATTGTTTGTCTTTAGACGTGTGGCATAAATCAAATAAAAAATTTTTGAAATATAAATTAAGTAAAGATCAAGCTCAACTTGCTGCTGTATATGCTTCATCCAGATTTAATAAAATTATGAAATCCGAGTGGAGAGATTATTCAAATAACCAACATTTGCCAAAAGAATTCAAAAAAAAAATTAAGGTACTTATTCTTCCAAGTAGTAGGAGTGAATTTGAAGGTCACCCTGATTATGTATCATCATGGGGACATAGTACCAATGGATTTTTAAAAATAATTGATTTTTTAGGTGTCAAAAAAAAAGATGTTTATTTACAAATGCATCCTATTTGGTTTCAAAAAATATATTCAATTGATGGTAATAACATAATCGATTTTTACAAAGAGTGGGCAAATTCAAATAATATTTCAGTGATCTCAGAAAAATCTGCATTTGAGAGTAAGGATTTAATAGCAAAATCTGAAATTATATTGATAAACGGTTCAAGTGCATGTTTTGAAGCAGGAATTCTGGGAAAAAAAATAATAAATGTTGAAAAAAACAAATTCAACTATAGTGGAATTTGTCTGGATGTCCTAAACCAAAAAAGTATAATTGAAATTAAAAATTGGATTAAAAACTTTAATCCAAAAGATACGCAGAAAAGAACATTTAGATTTTTTTACAATATAATGTTTAGAATCAGTTCATATGAATCTAATGTAAGAAGTAATCTTTCTCCAACAAGCTACAGCTATAGTTATCCAAAAAATAAAATTCAAAAAATTATCGAAAGAGCTATTGCTGGAGATGATATTATTACTGATGAATATATGTATCAGGGTGATATGGATTATGAGAATTTTTATATTGACTCGATTCTTGAAGGAAAATCTTTTGAAGAGTTTAGGGATTTTAAATCTGAGATTAATTATGAAAATAAGATTTCAAAAATTAGAAACATATTTCCCAAGGGTGATCTATAAAATTATATTATGAAGTATAATAAAAATCTGGTTTCAGTAATAACACCTATGTACAATGCAGCTTCTGTAATCGAGCGATGTGTTCTTAGTGTTCAATCTCAGTCTTACAAATTTATTGAACATATTATCATTGATGATTGTTCCAGCGATAATTCTTATAAAATTGCATTGAATCTATCAAAAAAATATAATAATGTAAGTGTTTTAAGAAATAAAAATAATTCTGGACCAGCTAAATCAAGAAATCATGGATTAGACCATTCCAACGCAAGATATATAGCTTTTCTTGATTCCGATGACTTTTGGCATGATGACAAAATTAATAAACAGTTATTTCTGCTAACAGAAAATAATGCTCCTATTTCATGTACTTCATATTATCATTATTTAAATAATAAAGTTGTACGGTCTATAAATATTAATAGAAAATTTATTCCATATAGCAGTTTGTTATATACTAATTCAATATATACTTCCTCGGTTTTAATTGATAGGGCTATAACAGGTAATTTTTATATGCCAGATTATTATTACGATGATTATGTTTGTTGGTTAACAATAACTAAGAATTTTGGAGATTGTGTTGTAGTAAATGATAAATTAATGTATTATTCCCTTTCTGATAACTCAGTATCAAGTAATAAAATTAAGTCTGCAATAAAAGTATATTTCATATACAGAAATTTCTTAAAATTTAATATTTTGAAGACTATTTACTACATGTTTTTTTATGCTATATTTGGTTTTTTAAAACACAGATCCCTTAAATAAAATCATGAAATATATTCTTATTGGAGGTTCTGGATTTATTGGTCAGCATTTTAAAAATATCTTAAGAGAAAAGATAATACTAAATCTAGATATTGACTCTGGAATTAATAATTCTGAATTCAGGAATTGTAATATTTTAAAAAAAGAAGAATTAAACGCAGTAGATCTCTCTGAAATCAAAGAGGTTTCTGTAATTCATTTAGCAGCTGTTCATTTTGATTTTCAAAAAAAATATTTTGAGACAAATATCGATGGTACAAAAAATATTTTAGAATTTATAGATAAATGGGATTGTATAAAAAAGTATGTTTTTTTCTCTAGTGTAGCAACATATGGAGAATCAGAAATTGAATTAAATGAGAAAAATATACAAAACCCATATAATGACTATGGTAAATCAAAGTTAGAAGCTGAAAAAATTATATTTAATTGGCATAGCCAAAATAAAATAAATGTAATAATTGTTAGGCCAGCTGTTGTTTTTGGAGAGTATAATTTTGGAAATGTTTTTAATTTAATAACTCAAATACAATCAGGTGTTTTTGCTATAATTGGAGATGGGAAAAACATTAAGTCATTAGCTTATGCTCCAAATTTAGTAGATTCTGTTATTTATGTGCTAAATCACATAAAAAAACCTTTATTTATTTATAACTATTCAGATTATCCCCAAAAAGGTATTTCTGACCAATCAGAATTAATCTCTAAGTTGCTAAAAAAAAGAAAACCAATACGTATTCCATTATTTTTGACAAAAATAATTACAATTCCAATAGATTTTTTTGAAATAATTTTAAGAAAAGATTTAAAAATAAATTCAATGAGAGTCAAGAAATTTACCATTCAAACTTTTTTTAATTCAGACCTAATTAGAAATAAAGGTTTTATCCAAAAATATTCACTGGAAAATGCACTTACAAGAACAATAAAATGGATTAAAAACAATGATGTTAAAAATCTAAGAAAAATATGGTATGAAAAGGCATCTAAATTATGAAAAACATAATAATAATAACTCAGAATGATCCTTTCTATTTAGCTAATAATTTAAATTATTTACTAAATAAATTAATTCCTGAATATAACGTTGTTGGATGTGTGGTTTCTGATGTTTCACCATTTGGTAAAAAAGAGACATTTATTGAAAAGTCACTTAAAACTTTAAGAATATTTGGAATAAAATTTTTTGTGTACTACAGTTTAAAATTTGTCATTTCAAAGGTTTTTTACAAATCAGTAAAGAAAACTTTAATAAAAAAAAATATAAACCTTATTAAAATAAAAGGATCAATAAATTCATCAGAAAATCTTAAAATTATAAGTTCATATAAACCTGAACTTCTTATTTCAATACTTGGAAATCAAATTTTTAAAAGAAAATTATTAGATATTGCACCAAATGGTTGTATAAATTTACATACTGCATTATTACCAAAATATAGAGGTTTGATGCCCACTTTTTGGGTTCTAAAAAATGATGAGACATTTACTGGTGTTTCTGTTTTTTTAGTAGATGAAGGTATTGATAGTGGCCCAATTTTAGTACAAAAGAAAATTAGAATAGGTAATTTGAATCATGCTCAGTTAATAAAAAAGACAAAAAAAATTGGCATGGATTGTATCATCGAGGCTGTAAAATTGATTAAAAGTGATAATTTTGAATTAATTCCTAACCCAGATGAAAAAAAATCCTATTTTTCATTCCCATCAAAAAAAGATGTTATTGAGTTTAAAATGAAAGGAAAAAAATTCTTTTAATGAAAATATTGACTTTTGATATTGAAGAGTGGTTTCATATTTTAGATAATCACTCTACTAAAAATGAAATTCATTGGGAAAATTATGAACAAAGAATTCATGTTAATACTGATAGAATTTTAAATTTTTTACAATTAAATAATCTTAAAGCTACTTTTTTTGTAGTTGGTTGGATTGCAGAAAAATATCCTAGTGTTGTAAAAAAGATTGATTCACTTGGCTATGAAATAGGATCACACACTCATATGCATCAGTTAATGTATGAACAATCAGAAAAAGAAGTAGATAATGATTTAAAAAAATCTATTGATATTTTAGAAAGCATTACTGGTAAAAAAGTTAGATGTTTTAGAGCACCAGGATTCTCTATAACTGAAAAAAATAAATGGGTATTTAAGTTATTAGTAAAAAATGGCATAACACATGATTGTTCGATATTTCCAGCAGGAAGAGCTCATGGTGGATTACCCTCTTACTCAAAAGCTGTACCTTCAATCTTGAAATATGAAGATATATCCTTAAAAGAATTTCCAATAAATACAATTTCATTTTTTTGTAAACAATGGATATTTTCGGGAGGAGGTTATTTTAGGTTAGTCCCCTATTCATTAATAAAAAAATGGACAAAAAAATCCGACTATATTATGACTTATTTCCACCCAAGAGATTTTGATCCTCATCAGCCAATCATTAGTGATTTGTCCAGAGTAAGAAAATTTAAATCATATGTTGGCTTAAAAACTGCAATGAATAAACTTCAGAAATGGTCTAATGATATTAAATTCATAGATCTTGAAACTGCTGATCAAAAAATTAACTGGAATAATGCTCCAATTGTAAAACTTTAATAATTTTGATATAATTAATTATGATAAAAAATATATGCTGTATTGGAGCTGGATATGTTGGGGGACCAACAATGGCCGTAATTGCATTAAAATGTCCAGATATTAATATTCATGTAGTTGATATTAATGAGGTTAGAATAGAATCATGGAACAATAAAGATTTAAATAAACTACCAATATATGAACCTGGGCTATCAGAAATAATAAAAACAACTAGGAATAAAAATTTATTTTTTTCAACTAAAGTTGAACAGGCTATTAATCTAGCTGAAATGATTTTTATTTCAGTTAATACACCTACAAAGACATTTGGAGAGGGAAAAGGAATGGCCTCTGACCTAACATATGTTGAAAAATGTGCAAGACTTATAGCAAGGGTTGCTGAAACCCCTAAAATAGTTGTAGAAAAAAGTACCTTACCAGTAAAAACTGCAGAAACAATACAAAAAATATTTAAACAATCCGGTCATGAAATTTCCCATGAAATTCTTTCTAACCCTGAGTTCTTAGCTGAGGGAACAGCAATAAAAGATTTATTAGATTCTGATAGAGTTTTGATTGGTGGAGAATCTACTGTTTCAGGTAAAAAAGCAGTAAATACTTTGGCAAATATATATTCAAGATGGATACCTAAAGATAGAATTGTAACAACAAATTTATGGTCATCTGAATTATCCAAATTAACAGCAAATGCCTTTTTAGCTCAGAGAATAAGCTCAATAAATAGTATTTCTGCATTATGTGAAAAAACTGGAGCTGATGTTCAAGAAATTTCTAAAGCTATAGGATATGATTCAAGGATAGGATCAAAATTTTTAAACGCATCTGTTGGATTTGGTGGAAGTTGTTTTCAAAAAGATATCATGAATCTTGTATATCTATGTAAAAAATATAACTTGAACGAAGTTGCTGATTATTGGCATGGAGTAATTAAAATTAATGATTATCAAAAAAACAGATTTTCTAATATCATTAAAACAAAATTATTTAATACCGTAAATCAAAAAAAAATAACTCTACTTGGTTGGGCATTCAAAAAAAATACTAATGATAGTAGGGAATCAGCTGCAATATATATAGCTTACAATCTGCTTGAAGAGGGAGCTATTCTAAATATTTATGATCCAAAAATAAAAATTAATAAAATAAAAGACGATTTAAAGCTGTTGTATGAACAAAGAGAAAGATTTGACTATGAGTCTAAATTAGATAATATTTTCTGCTTTAATAATTCATATGATGCTTCAATTAACTCTCACGCCTTATTAGTTCTCACTGAATGGGATGAGTTTAAATCAATTGATTTTAAAAAAATATATAATTCAATGGAGAAACCAGCATTTGTTTTTGATGGTAGAAAAATCCTAAATGATACTGAACTTATTGATATTGGATTTAATGTTTATGAAATAGGTAAAAATATTAGCTAACTTATTATATTACAGATTTAATTACATATGTTACTATTCCCCATATTAGTAATTCGTTATTTTCATTTATTTCCACTTCTGTGTAACGATTGTTTTCTGGCTTTAAAAAAAGTTTTTCACCTTTTTTAATAATTCTTTTA
>MDSV01127063.1_pt1 | contig 12311 bp, 12 predicted proteins | sample 810851 | NCBI WGS metagenome assembly MDSV01 (sample SAMN05326640, study PRJNA326480) | marine metagenome | isolation source: seawater | place: Atlantic Ocean: North East | collected 2012
CTAGCCCTAACAGTAGTTGTATCATAACTTTCGATTGCATATATAACGCTTTCAAAACAAGATAAAAAATCTTTTTCAGAAACAATAATTTCGTGATGGTCAGTATTTAAATATTCGGCAACAATTTTGGCATATTTTAGGTCTTCCGAACCTTTTAGACCAATGCTCCAAGTAGTTAATTTTTTATTAGGGCACAAGCTTTTAACCAATGCTGTAATTAAACTACTATCTAAGCCACCGGATAAAAGACAGGCAATTTCGCGTTCAGTATTATTTACACGTTTTTTCACAGCCTCAGTTAAACTTTTGTTAATCATTTGGCAATAATCATCAATTGTATAGGCAGAATATGAAGAGTATAATGTTTGCGTATTCAATCGAAATGGTTTGTTTTCAATAACCTCTTTAAACACAGTTATACTATTACTCCAAGTTTTAGAAATACTGTAAGATATCTTCGAATAAGTACCCGGTTGAAATTGGTATTTTTTGGAAATATGCATCAACCCGATAAGTTGTTTTAATTCAGAAGCAAACATCCAAGTTGACGAATCTTTTTGCACAAAAAGAGGTCTAACACCATACGTATCTCTAGCAATATAAATATTTTTATTATTTGTATCAACAATAATAAAAGCAAATACACCATCGAGCATTAATAATGTTTGTTCTATACCATATTTTAAATACATATGAATAATTACTTCACAATCTGATTTACTATAACCCTGCACACCCATCATCGAATATAATTTTTTCCAATTATAGATTTCACCATTACATATTAAATATACACCGTCTATTAAAAATGGTTGATTTGAGGTTTCATCGTTATATCCATTAATAGCCAAACGATGAAAACCAAGAAAAATATTAGGACATTCCAATTGATGTGTTTTTGAATTTTCAGGACCTCGTGCTTTACCTTTATTAAAATTTTTTATTATTTGTTCTTTAGAAAAATGGTTGTTGATGACAGAAAAAATACCACACATAATTAATATTAATTATATATGTTGAATTATTTAAATAATTTTTATTAACATAAAAAATTAGTATTAAAATATTTTGTTATTATTATATATTAAATGGAAGCTAAATTACAAAATGTATATATTTGTCAGCAAGAAAGAACAGATGAATTAAATGCTAGAATAATGGGTAGAAATTATGCAACACAACAAATGACACCAAAATATTTTTCTAGACCTGTTAGTAATAGAAGAGTTTTATTTCCAAAAGTGGATAAAAGAAAAGAATTAAACGTGGTTAAAGGTATATTTCCAAAATATGATATGTCAAAAAGTTTTCATCCGGGTGTAGGTGGTCCGTATAATGCATATAGTGACAATATAGATAAAGAATCGAGTTTATTTAATCGTTTTCAACCATTGCAAAAATGCCCGCAAACAAAGTTTTTCCCAAATACATATAGTGATTTATATGTAAATATGGGTCCAATAGCTAAGGTAAGACAAGAAAAATTCGAGTTATTGCAAAAATCTGACACATTTGAACCATTTAATCCAAATTCTTGTGAACTAAGTAAAGATAAATTTAATAATCATACAAGACAACAATTGAAAGATGTTAAAATTTAAAATTTTTATTATGAATAGATATTATGAATAATAAAAATAATGCAAATGAATTTAGAAATAATGTTGATTTAATGTATTTAACAAATTCTAATAATTTAACAAAATTTAAAAAAGAAGATAATTTAAATGAAAATATAGATATTGAAAAGCATAAAACATTTATTTTATCGTGTACAAAAAAGTTATTAAAAAATGAAAAAATATCCCCCGAAATAAATTATATTTTTAATGAATATGCAGCAAATATTATTAAATATTACCAATTTAAAAATAGAACAAGAATAATTCAAGAACAGTATAAAGACATCGTAACTAAAAAAAAAAGTGAAAAATATGTACCCATTAACATAGAGAAAATGGATATAAATGTTATGGGTAAAAAGAAAGAAGTAAAAAATATAAATCTAAATGCGTTTGTAAAAAAAAAGAAAAATAAAAAAAAGAAAAAAATGATTTTGCCAAAAAAACAAAATTTTGATTAAAATTAATAATATATAATTATATTAGTTATGACGTATAAATCAAGAAAAAAAAAAAATAAAAAAATGTCAAAAAATAAAAAAATGTCAAAAAATAAAAAATTTACAAAAAAAAGAGTTAAAAAATTTACAAAATTTAAACAAAAAAAGTGTTCGCCAAAAAATAAATATGATTTTTTAGATTTTACTTGTTATAAACCGGAAATGTTACATAAAATGAAGAAAATTTGGAACACAAGACATCCAGATTTAAGTATAAAAACAAATAATTTAAAAAAAATATGGGAACAATTGGGAAATTATTTAAGAAAAGTTTGCAAAAACGAAGTATGTTGGATAAACACAAATATATTTAAAAATAAATTTACAAAAAATGAAATGAAAAATATATTTGCACCCTTACAGCCAACCGAATGGAAAAAAAATCCCAATGAATGGTTATCAAGTATAGAAATTTTAGAACTGATGAAACAATATGAAGATGCGTATAAATGTTTTGAATTTATAGGACCAACACCAATAGATTTCGATGAAAAAGTAGCTTATGGACAATGTGTTTGGAATGATTTATGTAATTTTAATCTTAAAGAAAAAATAAAACAAAATATAAATAAGGTTGGTATAATATTTAATTTAGATACACACGATAAACCTGGTTCACATTGGACAGCTATGTTTATAAATTTTAAGATGAAAAAAATATATTATTTTGATAGTTATGGCGATGATTTATGTCCAAATAGAGTTAAGACTTTAGCTAAAAGAATACAAGACCAATCGAAAAAATTAGGCGATGAATATGAATTTCTAATAAATAAAGTGAGACATCAATATTCAAGAAGTGAATGCGGTATGTATTGTTTATATTTTATTATTCAATTAATAAAAGACGTTCCTTTTTCTAGATTTTCAAAAAAAGTAAATGATAACCATATGAAAAAATTAAGAAATATTTATTTTAATAAAGATTAAATAATTTTTAAGAATAAAATATTAAAAATTATTTGGGTAATATAATTATATGTCAGTATTAGCTCATAGCAATAAACAAATATTATGGGAGGTATTAAATGGATTAATATCTGATAATAAATTAAAAATTAAAGATACAAGTGATTTTCGTAAATATTTTGAACATAAATGTAAAGAGTATCACGTAAAAAGATTTGATTTCAATGGATTAAGTGATATTAATAAACAAATAGTTAGCGAATGTTTTGAATATTTAAAAAAAGCTTCACAAGAATCGCAATTATTAATGTTTAGAGAATATGAACAATATGGTAACGCAAATGTAGTTAATAATTTACAAATAGGTAAAAGATATGAAGAACATCAAAATAATTTTAAAACAATGATTAATGCAAAGAGGCCAAATGAAGTGGATTTTACAGAAAATACCGATGCTCCTATAGATAATATGGATGATATAATGTCAAAAAGAATGAAAGAACGGGAAAAGGATATTAGTAGTATAACAAATCAATATAATCAAAACCATGAATCAATAAAATGGTTAAATAATAGTGGTGATATACCTCCGAAATTAACAATACATAATAATGATAATGTTGATGGTAATACATTATTTGATAATAATTCAAATAATTATAATTTAAAAAATGAAAAAAAAGATGAGACGAAAGTTGAGAAAAAAAAAGTTACAAAAAAAGTTACAAAAAAAGTTAAATTTAAAAGTGATTTTTTAAAAAATTTAGACAACGATAAAAAAACAAATATAAAAATGGAAGAAGAACAAGATAAACATTTGAAAGAACGTGCGAAGGAATTTCAAGAACTGAATGAACAAATGAATAATAAAGACCAAACAAATAGTAAAATTTATTTGGAAAAAAGAGAAATCATTGAAATAATGGATAATAAAGATAATAAAGACAATAAAGTAGAAAAGGAAGATGATTTAAATATGTTTTTTACAAAAATGAAAAAAAAAACAAAAGATAGTGATATTGAAGGGAGTAAAAAAGTTGATTTAATAGATATTCATTTAAAAATAGATAAAATGGAAAAATATTTAATTGATGTGTTAAAAAATCAATTAGATATAATGGAAAATCAGAAAGATATTATATCAAAAATACAGTATAATCAAAATAATACTGATTCAATGAATGAAATAGAAGCTTTTTCCGCAATTTAACGCCCTGTTTCACCAGCGGGAATCAGTGTCTTGTTATTTTTATATGCTTTATAATTATATAAATAACCCTTTAATTCGCTTGAACTTTCATCATATTTTTTCAAATAATAGTATTTTTTAGGATTATTTTTATCGGCAATAACATAAAGTTTAAATTTGATTTCTTCCTGTTGGGGTGGTGCATCTTTTGTAAAGTTTGGATTGAATAAATATTCATCCACATTTGGACTATTGATGGTGAAACATTGTAAATTATCACCACTTTTTTTATGAACTTTGCAATCGATGGCTGATTCTTTTATAGCTTTAAGTATCGATAGATTGATTTTCTTTTTAATATTAGAAATTTCGTATAATTTTTGGTCAGAAGTAATAACATCTTTTTTATTTTTTGATAAATCATTTTTTAAAATTAATGTAGATACTAGTGGTTTTTTAAGTTTAGGATCTTCCGCATCTTTATCACCTTTAATATGTTTTTCTGAAAATTTCATTAGATAAATATAAACTTTAACTGATTGTTCATTTTCTTCTAAATTTTCGTGACTACAAATTCTTACGGCTCTACCAATAACTTGTTCAAATCTAACAGGATGCCAATAGGGTTCCATTAAATGTACGACTCTGACATTTTTAAGAGTAATACCTTCTGCTCCAGCAGCTGTAATCATAAATACTTTAATTACTTCACCGTGGAAATTATTTAATATGGTGGAGTCATCTTCTGGTGGTTTCAGTCTATCTTTAATAGTTAATAATTGTTTACGTAATGTATCTGGTAATTTGTCCCACTCACTATTGAATATCAATCTTAAAAATTCTTTCTCTTCGGTTTTTTCATTACCAGAATATAAAACATAACACGGTTTTTGTAAATCATCAACATTCATATCTATTTGCCAAACTTTCTTTTTAAGGCCATTTTCATCCTCCATTATTTTTTCTCCAATTTTAAATTGTGCATAACCATTGGCTTCCATAACCATTTTAAATATACCGAGTCCTTCAACATTATTAAAAAATGAATAAACTAAATGCGTGCCATTACTTGTTGACCCATCTTTATTAACAATTTGATTATTAATTAATTCTAACATTTTTTTAAATTTGGGAGAATATTTATTTAAATTGTCTCCAACAAATAATTCATTTTTAGATGTTTCTAAATCTCTCAAAGCATTTTCTACTCGCTGTTCGTATGAAATATCTTCAATATCTTTTATTTCATCGCTACCCATAACATCAGGGTTTGATAAAAGATCAGATTCAATATTTATATTTGGTTCGTCACTATCAACAACGGCGGCATTTAATAATGCTTCTTTTGTAAAAACATTTTTATCAAGTTTTTCGGCAGATTTTTTTACTTGTTTACTTTCATCTTTTTCTTCTTTCTCTTCCTTTAATTTTATTTTGGGTCGAGGTCTTCCTATTTCTTCAGGAAATGCAAAATTACAACATTCTCTAGAATATATTTTGTATGAAGCTGAAGAGTTTTTATAAATATCATTCGTAGTTCGAGATTTAATGCCTGCGCTTTTTTCTTTATTAATTTCGACATTTCTAATTTTATTATATTGTGATAATTGATAAGGGCTCATATCAACCATAACCTCAACGATATCATCATTTGCATTAAATGTGGGTAATAATGCATCAATGGCTGCTCTAAAATGAGAAGTTAATCCCATAATTCTCTTTTTAAAAATATTTTTATTTATAAGTTCGTTTGTATCTGGATTTATAAATTTTTCAACAAATGTATCATAATCGTCTGGTAAGCAATTGTATTTTTTAATACATACTTTATCATATAACCGTTTTGTTTCTCCCTTTTCCTCAGGTCTTGCTTCGCATTTATCATCTAACGCTTTTGAAACAATAATACCCTTTGATTCCAATGTTGAAATAATTTTATTAATAAAAACACTTTCGTAAGAACCATCGTTTCTAAACATTTCAAATTCACTTCCTTCTTTTCTTTTTACATTTAAACTAGATAACATGGATTTACCACTACTACCTTTAATCATTTTGTATCTAGTTACAAATTGAAAAGGATTTCTTGTAATAAGTAATGTTTTCTTAGAATTATTAAACTCAATATAATCAATTTCATTGCTTTTTGAAAATAGTAATTTTTTTAAATATTTTGAATCTAATTTTTTTACCTTTGATTGTTTTGTTGTATCTAGCTTAAATTCATACGTTTTAATTCTCCCCCTTAACATATTAAAAAATATACCAATTTCGTTTGGATAATTAATAATGGGAGTTCCTGTTAAAAATACAATTTTGCAATTTTCTGCATCCATCAAATAATTATATAATTTAAAATTAAATGAATTTTCTTTACCTAATTGATTTGAAATTGTACCTATAAAATTATGAACTTCATCAATAATAACCACTTTATTATTAAAATAGTTTCCGCCATTTCTTAGACCTTCCGATTCATATTTATCGATATTGCGCAAACCATTGTAGTGGATGAAAGTATATTTATTTGAAATTAAAGCGTCAATTTGAATATTTAATGATTTCTGTTCTTCACTATTTAATGTGGAGTAATTATTTTTTTTTTCTGGGTCAGTAGTCCATAATCCACCATTTTTTCTTAAAACAGCAACAGGTATATTTAAAATCCTTGTAAGTTCTTCAATTTGAGCAGCATTGGAAGGATTATTCCTTACAAATGTCCAATGGTGATTTTTTCTGAAGATTTTATCTCCGCAAAATTTTAATTCTGTTTTATAATTCTTTTCTAAAGAAGCTGGTGTCATAACGACAATTTTATGATAGTCTTTTATTCCTTCAGCAATTGCTATTGATGCACAAGTTTTACCAGCGCCCAATCCAAAATATAAAAACAAACCTCTATATGGGCTATAAATATTTAAGTATTCTTTAACAATTTCTTGATGTAATAATAAAGAAAAGCTACCAGTTTTAGAAGCGTTTAGATCTGCACAACTTTTAATTTCATTTTCTTCACCTTTTCCCTCTTTAATTTCAAATAACTTTTGATCAACATAATTAATAAATGTTTCGCGGTTTGTAAGAAAATATGGTTGGATTTTAAATTTAACATCTGCTATTCTTCTTTTAGATGAACTTACATCTATTTCTCTTTGACGTTTTTCTAATTGCTTCGATTGTAATAATTTCTTAATTCTTCTTTGTTCCTTTCTTTCATTTTTCTTTCTTCTTTTTTCAGCTATTTCTTTCATTTTTTGTTGTGTGAAAGATAATTTAGATTTACTTTCAGCATCTCTACTTTTTACAGCGTCAAAAACATCTACGGCATCAATGACATCATCCATTTTATCTGCGACAGTTTTATCTTTTTTTGGCGATGAAAAAGCTATAATTGGTGCAACAACAGATTCTGATTCTTTAGTTTTGGGTTTTTTTCTAGTCACTAATAATCTGTTTATTTTCATTTGTTCAATTCTTGATTTAAAAGACATATTTCGTTTAACATTTGTCAAATCTCTTTTATCCATTATTTTAACTTCGGGAACACGCTGAGCTAATCTAGAACGTGGTTGTTTCTCTGTTAATGTAATGCCAAAAGTAGCGTTATCAGATGTGATTGGTTTTTTTTTTAATAATTCTAGTAAATCTGCTGACATTTTTTACTTTATAAAAAGATAATATAAAAATATTTTAATATAAAATATATATTTAATATTAAAAATGAAATCATCTAAATTAAAGAGTAATAACTTGAAAAATATAAAAAATACTGTCAAAAATGATGTAAGAAAAGATTTAAAAGAAAAGAAAAAACTTAATATAAAGATACCAACATTAAATGTAAGATTATATAAAGATGATGAAGATATAAAAACACCAGAAATAAAACATAGAGAAATAGAAATAGAAATAGAAATTGAACTTTAATAAATAATATTTAAACATTTAAGTATTATTTATTATATATGTTACCATATGACATAATATTAGAAATAATAGAATATTCCCCTTTGTACTCAAATAAAAATATATTTATGTCAAATAAATTTTTTTTCGATTTATATAAAGAAAAGTATTTAAAAAATATTGTTTTTATTCAAAAAATGTATAGAAAACATAAACTGCCAAAGATTTTTTTATATCCAAATGTATTTTTAATGTATTATGATTATGAACACTGGCAACGAATATTTAATAGAAATAACAACATTAAAATATATAGATACATCATTACCAATTTGAGTTTAAGTTATTTAAAAGTATTTCCAGAATTTGTATTAAAAAAAGCATTATATTATAATAGTTCTAGACATTTAGTTGTAAAAGATTGGATGGAAAATAATTTGCCAAAAAATACTGAAGAAAGAAATAGAAGAGATATTTTAAAATTTTTTAAAGAAAATAAAATAACCTTTAAAGAAATTTCGGTAGCGGGTATTTAATAAATAGTATCATCATCTTGCATTTTCTGTTCCAATCGTTTATATGTTTTAAAATAACAATTGGTATAAATAGAAGCCGGGATTTTAAAAATAGTAAAAAGTCCCATTGCTATAAGTTGAATACAATTCATTACGGCAATTGGGTTACCACCAACGGTGATATTATTCATACCGTGATAAGCTGCTAAAGTCCATCTTGCAAGTAGTTCGCCATATAATCCGTGAATTGCCGGTGTTGATGCTGGAGCTCCAGTATTTTGATGAAAAGAATAATAAAGAAGAGACACAGAAGAAAGAAGTGAAGCTTGGAGTAAAAAGTCACGGTCGTGGCCAACAGTATCATCGCATAGCATAACAACTAAACTGGGAAACCAAAAAGAGTACCACAAAAACTGACCATATCTATAGCCTAATTTATTATCGAAAAGATGAACTTTCTCCATAGTATTGACGGGGTTATTATCTGGTAACGAAGACATTTTATAACAATATTAAATTTTTTTATTTAATATCGTTTCGAAAATCATTTAGTTGTTATTGTTTCAAAAGCTAATTTACAAGCCGCTTGCTCTGCTTTCTTCTTAATTTTATGTTTAGAGTCAGCTAAAAATATAACAAATGTCGGAGTTTCACCATTTTCTATTGTTTTTTCATAATAAGATTTAATATTTTCCAATATGGAATTAGCTTTATTAATAGTTAGTTTATTATTTGTAACAAATGTATTAACAGAATAAACGCTACCGTGATTAAATTCGTGTGCTTTACAATTTACAGCCAAATAAACACCCATATGATAACCTTCATCTTCATCCCATTCATTAATTTCTTTGTAAATAGGTGTGACTTTAAAGTTTTGTTGAAGTTGAACTTGCAGTAAATTCTTATAATTATCATTAGTTGTAATAAGTTCTTTCCAATTTACGTGTTTTTCAAAAATATTTTCAACAAATATTTGTGCAATCTGAAATCCAGGACCAGTAACAAACACATTTTTAAACCAATTGTCTTCATCATTAATGGAAATTTTATTAAAATCTAAAAATAATGCTCCAAGAAAAGCTTCAAATAAACATCCCAATTTTTTTAGATTTGTTCTTGTTTTTTTCTCTTCAGCATTTTTAGAAAGAATATAAAACTTGTTAAGTCCCATTTCATAAGCCATCCTTCCAATGGTTTCATTTTTAACGAGTGCTATTTTTTTAGTTGTCATAAATCCCTCATTTTCCTTTGGAAATCTTCGATATAAATAATATTTTGTAATGCATTCGAGAACACCATCTCCTAAAAATTCAAGTCGTTCATTTGATTTTGTTTTTAATGAGATACAATCATTTGGTTTTTCAACAATGGTAACCTCGTTAGCTACATTTTCTAAATGAGGTCTTTTACAATACGAACGGTGGACAAAAGCCCTTTTATATAAATTTACATTATGAACTTTATCTGGAACACCATATTTTTGTAAAATACTTGATACAAAATTTTCATTAACTTCTTTATTTAATGGATTATATGGATCGAAAATTAATTCAGAATCTTCTTGATTAATATCGCCATCAGCTTGAATTAATTTAGTATTTTCTTTTATTTTAGACTGCATAATTAAATATAATTAATTATGTAGATATGTTTTTAATAGGATTTGACAAATGTTTACTTATCTGCGTCTGCGGCGTCTGCGGCGTCTGCTCTTCTTGGCACTCTTGCGTCTGCCACCTCTGCGAGACTTGCGGCGTCTGCGGCTCTTCCTTGCACTCTTGCGTCTGCCGCCTCTGCGAGACTTGCGACGAGACTTGCGGCGACGGCGGCGGCGTCCACCTTTTTGGTCAGCTCCCATTGCTGCTGCTGCACCATCATCACCAGATTCAGCGTGTTCTTCAGCTTCGTGTTCAGTTACTGCTGCTGCTGCTGCTTTTTCAGCGTGTTCTTTAGCAACAGCTTGCATATCATCATTTCCTTCAAATAAACTCATTTATAAATATTAGTTAGATTATTTTATTTTCTTTTCATTTTCTTCGGAACGCATATTTTCATATTCACCTTTCCAAAATTGTCCCCAAGTTTGTTTTGTTTTATCAATAAACGAAGATGTTTCTTCTGAATCTTTATTTTTTTCTAAATCTTTTTCTAAATCTTTATCTAATTCTGTATCTTTTTCGTCTTTATCTATTGGATTATATTTTAATTTTTCATCCATTACAAAATCCGGTAAAGCATCTTTATATTCTTCTTTATGTTGTTGATTATAACTGTATGCTGCAAATATAAATCCAATAAAACCCATACCAAAAGCTGCTGCCATTTTTGGTGATATTTTATCCATTATAAATATTATTTTGAAAACATAATTTAATTTTTTACTTATTAAAAACTTTCTAAATAAATTAAAATATATTAAAAAGATTCAAGAAATTATAATAATGAAAATAAAAATAGATTATAGAGAAAAAAAATTAATAAAACTCTTAAATGCTAAATTGGAAGAATTAAACTTTAAAAATATAGATATACTTGTCGAGGATTTACCATTGGGGGATATAATTATATGTGATGATAACGGTATAGAAAAACTTATCATTGAGAGAAAATCTTTGACAGACTTAGCTGCTTCTATTCGAGACGGTAGATATAGCGAACAATCTTTTCGATTAGATAAAAATGATATCCATAATCATAACATAATTTATTTAATGGAAGGTGATATACATCGTTATTCAAATAGATACACAAAAATAACTAAAAAAACATTACAAGTTACAATGTTTTGCATTAATTATTTTAAGGGATTTAGTATAATGAAAACTAGAGACATTTTAGAAACAGCTGAATATATTTTAATAATCACAGATAAATTGTTGAGAGAAAAAGTAAGAACAAATTATTATAAAAATGAAAATACTTTATCAAATCCAGATATACTTATTAATAATGAAAAATTACAATTAAAAAATGAACATTTACAATCACCAAAAAATAATAAAAGATATTCAGAAGTCATTTCGAAAATAAAAAAGAAAAATATAAGACCGGATAATATAGGAGAAATTATATTAAGTCAAATACCAGGAATAAGTAGTAAAACATCGATGGCTATAATGTCACATTTTACATCTTTGCACGACCTTTTAACAAAACTTAAAGATGATTCTAATTGTTTAAATAATATCGAAATAAAAACAAAGAATGGCAAGCGTAAAATATCACAAACAATAAAATCAAATATAAGAAAATATTTATTGTACAATAAAGAATCTGAGGTAATTAAAATAAATATTTAATATATATATATGAAAAAATCAAAAAGAGGGAAAAAATTATTTAAAAATATAGCCATAGTAGTGTTGATATCAATTATATTATATATAATAAAAAATGTATATTTTTATAAGAAACCGATTATTGAAGGTTTTGGAAAAGATTTTTCAGATTACCAAAAAAAAGCATTGAGTTTAAAAATACAAAAATTTACCAGTGACAGTATAAAAAGTACATTTGGAGAATATGTAAATATATATAAAGACCAAGTAAACCATGATAATCAAAATAGTAGTAGCAATAATACGAATGAAGAAAGTACTGCATCTGGGTCAATGGCAAACGTCGAGAATAAGTTAATTGAAAATTTGGGACAATCGTCATATAATAA
>MDSV01145130.1_pt1 | contig 12311 bp, 13 predicted proteins | sample 810851 | NCBI WGS metagenome assembly MDSV01 (sample SAMN05326640, study PRJNA326480) | marine metagenome | isolation source: seawater | place: Atlantic Ocean: North East | collected 2012
AGAAAACACAAATAATGATGAAGATTTGTCATTTTACAATTTTCTTCAAGGATGTCTTTGGTATTTGTCAGGAGATACTTTAAATGCATTGGAAATGTTTAATGATGCTAAAAAAACTAATATTACCAATTCTATTTTTCATTTTAATGCATTTTATCTTAATGATTTATTACAAAATTATGAAGAAGCATTAACTAATATTTCATCATGTATTGCTATTAGACCAGATGATTTAAATTACAGAAGAAATAGGGCGGAAATAAATTATGTATTAGAAAATTGGAAATCTGTTGTTGATGATTGTACTTATTGTATTGAAAATGCAATCACTAGCTTAAGACCTGAAGATTTTTTATATAGAGGATTAGCAAATGAATTTCTTCAAGATGGTTATTCTAATCAATCATCTTGTACTGATTTTAAGTCTGCTATGAATCTTACTGAGACTGATGCAGATTTTAAATACATATATGATAATTATTATCATGATTGTATAAAACAGTAATTCTCGTACAGACCTCAAAAGTAAAAGTTATCCTTTGAATTAAAAAGGTACAATAATCGGTTCATTTTTCATTATTAAAAACTAAACTGATCTAGAAAAATGGCAGGAGTTCTAATCCTCTAAAATTACATTATATTTATATAATATTCTTTGAGTAAGCGTGTAGTTCAAATGCTGCTTGTGTTCCTTTGTAGACTGGTATCAAAATTAATAGTATTAAAACACCTCCATTTCCATTAAATATAGAGCTGATAAAACTAATAAAAAGCAGTATTAAAACAGAAAAGATTACCCATCTATTTTTTTTATATAAAGCATAATATCCTAAAGGAGTATATATAATTGCTCCAACAAATAATGGTATTAGTAATGGCATATACTCTTCTTGAGCAGAAATAATTGTTATTATGAAAGATAATGTGCATATAGAACCAATAAATAAGATTAATCCTCCAGCAAATTCTACTGCTTTCTTTTTTTTATCGATTTCAATTTGATTCATTTTATTGGTAATAATTTCTTGTTTCTAATAAAAAATTTGTATTTTTCATTTATCTTCAAAATTATAATAATATGATTAACTTAGCAAAAAAAGCATGAAAGTAATTGGCTATTTATTAGTTGGTCTTGGTTTTCTTGATCTTATTTTATCTTGGACTATTGGATCTCCAATTGACCCAATAGTTGGTCCCACTATCGCTCCATTCACTGCTTGGATATTAATTGGTGTGGGTTATTTTATAGAAAAAATTGGTGAAGATTCAGGAGATGAAGATCAAGAGAATAATCTCTAGATATAGGCTCCTCTAATCCATGTGTTGATAGGCGGTGCCAAAAGCAGTGCAAAATTTTAGTTTAAAAGCTTTATATAATCTAGATAAAAGAGCAGGGGTCCTAATCATCTAATTCCTTTTTCTTTTAAATCATTTAACTTTTGTAATTCATCAGCTACTGAAATATTTTTCATTGTTAATCTATTGTTTAAATTACCAAAGTTTTTTCCCAGATCTAAATCGTTCACTATTTTTTAATCCAAATGGGTTAATCCAAGCTTTAATCCAAGGATTATATACAATAAAAGCTCCTAATGCCATTCCAGATATAGCTGGCCCTAAACCACTACCAGTTCGTGTAACAAGCATAAATGCTCCCCATAATGCAAGAAATATAAAACCACCTAATACTCTTAAAAATATATTAAATAATTTATCATTGAAATTTGTCTTTAATATTTCAGGAGCAAGCTTATTTAACTCAGATTCAAAATACTTAATCTTTCTATCGTCATTTCCTAAATAATTAGAATATATATCAGATAGCAATCTATATTTTTCTTCTTTATCATTATTTGCTATTATCGTCTTTAATAAATCTTGAATCTTATGATTTTCTTTTTGTTCTTCAGTTAGTCCACCCTTTTCAATATATTCACTTTTTAATTCCTTTGCTTTTCTTTTGAGATTATATATATTGAATATAGTGTATAATGCATAAACAACAATACCAATTAGTATTATAGTAAATAGGTTTTCCATCTCTTATTTTTTATGATATTCCCAAACTTAAGGATTTTTTCACTATTCCCCAATTAGTATTTTCTATTGGAACGATTTTAAATTTTGCCATTTTTTATTAAAATTAAAAAGGAAATTCATCCCCAATCTCGCCTATATAATCAATTTTAAATTGAGGATTCATTTTTTCGCCTTCTTCAAATTTACCATTTTCAAAACAATAATCAATTAACTCATTTTCAGATAATGATTCTAATTTAACTCTTAGCTCAGCATTATCTTCAAACTCCCATGTACAATCAATTTTTATAGTTTTTTTTTCCGTATATCTTCATATTATTATTGTTTAAGTTGTGTAGCTATTATATATCCGTTGGTTGTATCTCCTTTAGAATTAACGTAAGTACAATTACGGAAATTATTTTCGATATTTGAATGACATAATATTTTATCACCTCTTATCACATAAGTTTTGTTTTGATAATCTTTATTTGCTTGAGTATGAAAGTAAGCTTTCTCTACATCAACAGTATATGATTCAACTTTTAATACTTTTGTAAAGTATATATAACCTATTTTAGTTTCATCATCTTCTAACTCTAACTTAATTTTCCACCAGTTTTCACTATCATCAATTAGTTCGAATAATTTATTTTCATCATAAATTTGATGTATTATTTCTGATGATGAGGATTTTCCAGCACGAACATTTGTATATCCATCAGGGTCATTGATTTTTATATATGATATAAAATCAGTATTATTTATTGTATTAGCTGATTCATTATTTGTTATAGAATCACTCGAATTATTTGTAGAATTATTTTCTACTATTTCAGTTGTTAAAATACCAGAACTTGTAAAATAGTTGATTTTATTTGAATTAGCATTTATTAAATCAGAATTAGGGAAAAGTGATAAAACAGATTCGGGATTACTATAGTAATCATTTATAATGTTATCTGTATAATCATCTATGTTATTTTTCATAGCGCTAATTCCATATTCACTGACTTCAAATCTTATATCATATGGACTAACTTCATAGTCCCAGAAACCACCTGATCCGGGCGCACCAACTCTTACTCCCCCCCAATATTTATAATATCCTGAGTTTTCCATAAAACTTCCATAATTTATACTTAAATATAGTTTCTTTTCTGAAATTTTTTCATGTCCATAGCATGTACTACCGCATTCACTACAACTAGAATTTACAATTCTTTCATAATCCTTACCTGCATCAATATAAAAATCATATTTTAATCTTTCAGAAGGTCTTATAATAATCATTGAATCTGATATTAAAGGTTTGTTCCAAGAGCTATTACTTAGCTTAAAACCTAGTTTTTCGAATTCTTCACTAGAAAGTATTATGTTTTCATTCTTGAAATTTTTAAAATTTTCAATGTTGGTTAATTTGATATTATAAGCAATCTTTTCTTCTTTCTTTTTTTGGAGATATGCCTCAAAACCATCATCTTTATTAGAAAGTGAAAAACAAGTTGTAATAAAACCAATTATCACTAAGATATATCCTGCTCCTGTTATCCCACCAACATCAGCTGCTGTTACTTCACTTTTTTTAGGTTTTTTATCAAGAATTTTAATTTGCCAAACTCCCCAAAAAATTGACAGAAATAGAAATATAAATGGTGTTGTAATAAAGCTTGAAAAACCAATGTATTCTATGCCACCAGATCTGCCAAAAATTCTTGTTAATATGTAAATTGAAATAAATGTTATTATTGATTGTCTTATTATTTCATTTTTAAGAAAACTTTTAGATAATAACTTTAAATATTTTGTAGTATTTATTAAGTCTAGTTTTCTTAACTCAGTAATTTTACTTGTTGGAAGATTTTTATCATTAAAATTAAAAATATTTTTACTACTTCCTAAGCTTAAGATATTTTCTAATGTGTGATATTGTTTGATTGAATCCCATAATTTTTTAGTGTTTGATAAATTTCCTTCAAACGCAGATTTGTTATCTAATAAATTATTGAATTTTGAATCAATTTTAATTTCATCAATTATATCATAAAACAACAGGTCAAATGAAGATTCATCTATATTTAAATTACCATCTTTTAAATTACCCAAATATGTAGAGCCTCCAACAATAATTTCAAAAGTTAGAGAAGCACACTCTTCCAAAGAAGAATAAATCATAGTTCCTCTTTCGTTTTTATTAGGCGTCAATCCTTTTAGAAGTTCTCTTAGTTGTGTTTTATGATCAGATAATTTTGAAATTTTATATTTAATAAAATCATTTTCAAATTTAAATTCTTCAGAAATTAATTTTTCACTAATAAAATCTCCTGGATTGTTTCCCTCGATTACTAAATCATTTTCTTTCTTAGTTATAATACTGTTTACAAAAAAGTATTTTGTGAATGACCCTTGAGATGCGCACGAAGAACATCCGATTTTTCCAGAGCTGTTACATGTGTAGCAAGAAACCTCTCCATTTCCATTACATGTTCCACATGTATTGTATCCATTGGAACAGCTTGAACATTTATTAGATCCTTTCCCGTTACAAGAATTACATCTTTTTGTTCTTTTATTTTCACCATAGCCTTCAGTTTTTATGCCTTTTCCGCCACACCAAAAACAGCTTGTTTCTCCTCTACCACTACAACTACTACATCTAACTTCTCTTTTCCCATTACAGGTCCCACATCTATTACTTCCGCTTCCATTACACCCATAGCAAGTAACTTCTTTTCTTCCACTACATGTACCGCAAGTATGTGACTCATCTGTATCTTCAACTCTGTATATTTCTTCTTTGCCTAAATCTTTAATCTTACAATTCTTTCTTTCAAATGAAAAAGAATCAATATCATTTCTGTCTACAGTTCTAATTCTATTAACTCCACCATAATTAATTTCTCTATTTTCTTCAATTTTTCTTTCATCAAATATTGCAGAAACATTTATTCTTTTGAATTTGTTAATTTTTATGTTTTTTACAGAGAAAAGAAAATTAGAATGTCCGAATTTTGATTTTAATCCATTTTGAAATTTCTTTTTTATTAAAGATTCAAGTTCTTTAATATTTTCTGAAAATATATATTTATGAATACTCACTATGTGTATTTTTCGACCATTTCTTTGGCCCATTTTTTTCCATAAGTACCTCCACCTTTCTTTTTTATTTTCGCAAATAACTTTATAGCTTCTTTTTTACCTACTTTATTAACTGTATCGTTTATGGATTTTCTTATACTCTTATGTGAGTCCTCAATTTCTTTTCTTGTTTCTTGATTTTCTGCTAGTTGTTGAAAAGCAGCCTTGTAATTAATTTTTTGATTTTTAATATCTATCGAATTAATAAATGTAGTTATTGAATCGTATGATTCTTGTTCTTCCTCTTCAATTGCTGGGTAATATTTTTTAAATTCATCAATTTTATTATTCGACTTTTCTATACTACTATCCAGTTCTTTAAGACTTTCTGATTTAAATTCTTTTAATAAATTATTAATTTGATTTTGAATGATTTTATGAGAATCTTTTAGAAATTCATTTTCCTCTTTTTCAAAAATTGGCTTTTTATTTTCCTTTATTTTTTGAATTGAAGTTTCTGATGTTTTTAATTTTAATTTTTCTGATTCAAATAAATTAATTGATTCCTCTGCTTTCTCAAAAAAATTATTTAAAAATGAATCCTTATAGGCTAATGTGTTTTTGGTGCTAGCAAGTTTTATTAACTCACTGTCATCTTTTAAGTTTTTAATTATTAATGCAGCACTTCTTCTTATGCACAATTCATCATCTTCAGAAAACTCTAATTTACTGTACTTTGAAAAAGTTTCATTAAGTATTTTGGAGCAATTTATTAAAAAGTTTACAAATTTTTTATCTTCTTTATATTCTATAAAACATAATAGATTTAATAAATCACCGTCTTCAATAATTATTCGTAAATCATTTTCATAATCTTTCTTTTTATTTATCTTACTAGAAATATATCTAATTCTAATATTTAATTCTTTCTTAGCAATATCAACAATATCATTCTCAAAATAATCTATTATCAAGTTATATTTTTCTAATCTTGATAGTTCGTTAAAAACAAAGTTTGAGAAAAAAATGATTGATTTATTTTTAGATTCTTCAGAAATATCTAAGTTAAGAGTGAAATTACTATCTGTTAATTTTATTATTTCATCTAATAATTTTAAATCTTCTTTCTTAACCGATGCTTTTTTAGCTAAATATAATCCAACTTTTGCATTTAAATTTAATGGGTTTTTATCAATCGCAGAAGAAAATGAAGTTATAGATTTTTTATAATATTCTTGTTTAAAAAGCTCTAATCCAAATAAGTATTGTTCTGTAGATTCCGTAGATTTTGGGAATTCTACTAGTCCAATTAATTTAGCAAGTTTGTCATCAATTGAGCCTAAAAACCATTTTAAATCTTCAAAGCCTGCAATAAGTGATGATTCTAAGGAATTCAATGCATCTTCGATTGATGCGAATCCATCAATATTAATATCTTGGATTTGTGTTAATTCGGCAGAGATTAAATCTGTTTGCTTCTTAACGGTTGAATTAAGATTCCCAATACTTAATAATGTTCCAGCTTGTAATGCTACTTGCCATCCCATTCGGGATTTTATAGATTTTAAATTTTTATCACTACTTGATGAGTACATTTTTTTTTATAAATATATTAATTTAATAATTATTAATTTTAGAAAGTATATAAATTAAAATTTATGAATAATATTAATTTAAGGATTGAAGGAGATTATGAATTTGGTGTTTTTTCAATGTTTCTTATTGAAATTGAAAGAAATGAAATTAGTATGCCAATTTTTTTAACATCAGAACAAACTAACTTAGGCATTGAAGATCCCGATGAACCATTTGAACCTATAATGGAGATGCTAAACATCTTGCTTGATAGTGGATTTTCTATTCATCAAACTATTGAGATAGTTAATCGTGATGAGTCTAATGATTATCTTAAATTCCTTAAAGCTTTTAATAATAAAATTGATAGGGGATGGGTTTCTGAAATTCAACCATTAAATATTAAATTTTCTAACCCAGAGGATTCTGAAAATAGTAATATTGAACTTGAATCTGTAGCTGGGCATTTCTATACTATTTATACTGAAACTAATGACTTATCACCTATAGAAATGGTAGAGAAATTAAAGATTATTTTAAGCTAAAAATGAATAATAAATATTATGAGTTTTCTTATGAATGTAAAAGTAATTAAAGAAAAATTTAATTTACCTATTTCAGGAGGTGAGGGTAAGTCAATAGATAGTCCTATTATTATTGATGATAATGTGAAAAATTATGTTGAACTAGAGTATTTTATAATATCAAAACTTACAATAATTAATGATAACTTTGTTTATGAAAGATCAAATCAAAAATTATTAAAATACAAAGATCGGAAAATTGATTATTTAAAATTTAAAATAATAAAAAAGAAGACTTCTTCTATTAAATATGAAGAATTTTACTTTGATATAACGAATGTATATTAAACAATAATGAAAAAAATTATGAAATCTAAATTAGATATAAATAGTTTGGTGAAAGAACTTTCTAGTCTAAACAAATCATATGAGTTATTGCTTGTTGATGCTATCCCTTTTGAAAATATTATTAATAAAAAGATACCAATAATCAATACTAACCATCAGACAATAAAGAAAAATACTAAGTCAATCGAGTTAGAAAAAATCTTAAAAAAATTTCCTCCTCAGGCTATTGGAAGTGTTAGTTTGTATAATCAATTTAATTATAAGGCAAATGAATTTGATACTGAACAACAACAAGGATTAACTAGATTTATAGTTTTAATTGAAAATACTGAAAAAAATTACAGAAAACAATACTTAACTGTTACAAAAAAATACCTCTCTCATCCATTTAAAAGTGGTATTAATGAGCTTCAAAATACTTTTTTAACACTTACTAATTACTATACCCTTTTGAAATCATTAATTGATGAATCTACAGGTGATATAGTTTTATTTAATAAGATTTATACTAATTTAGAGGATTCAGGTTTGTTTATGAGTGTTCCAGAAAAACGGCAATTAGAATATTTAAGAGAAATGGTTGAATTGCATAAAGAATTATTAAATAAGCTTGATAAGTTAGATCTTAAGTTAAATAAATTACAAGGAGATATTAATTATTCATTATCAATGCTAGATTCTTTAGAATCTGAACTTTGGGATGTTGCATCAGGACTAGATGATGTTTCTTTAGAAATAGAAATAAATAAGTAATTATGAATGATGATTTAATTAAATATATAAAGCTTTTTCTTGCTGATGGTGTTATTAGTGAAAAAGAGAAAGAAATTATATTCAGAAAATCTGAAGAACTTGGTGTTCCACATGATGAATGTCAAATGATTTTAGATTCTTTAGTATATGAATCTAATGCTGCAAAAGAAAATCCTGAAAAGAAAATTGTTAAAACTGTCAGAGTTTTTGAGCAAAGAAAAGTTAAAAGAATTAAACCCGAATTGTTAAATCAAAAAGCTATTTTAAAAGATGAGATTGATAAATCAAATAAGTTAATTGAAAAGTTAATTGATGAATCTAAAGAGCCTTTGTCTAAACTAAATGATTTAGATATTCAAATTTCTAAAAAAAATGAAGCTCTTCAAAATTTAATTTCTAATACTAATGCTTTAGAAAGCCAATTAGATAAATCTACTGACTTGTTCTTTAACAAATTTAAAGATGAAATTTTTACCCGATTTCAAAGTGTTCCGCTTTATCACAATGATCATAAAATGAAGGGTAAGAATTTTCAAGCTGCTAAATCAGTACTTGATAAAAATGGAATTGCAATAAATGCTAAAAGTTTATTTCGTTCCAAACTTAACTCTAGTAAATATCAAGAAAAGATTCAAAAATACTTTCTAAAAAATATGGGTTATGATAATTCAATAGAAAAAAAGAAATTATTTAAGCGGATGTTTATTTATGTAATTTGTTGTGGAGTATTTCTTTATACAGCAATTAGTACATCTAATGCAAAATGGGATGGACTCTATATTTGTGTTGCAATAATATTTGGTGCTTTAGCAAATTTAGCTTACAAAAAATCAAGCTCTAGTCAAGTACATTTTAGTGCCGATGATGTAAAAGAAGCATTGAATTCAGTTGAGAAAAGTTATGATTATTCTAAAGTTGAATTATTATTTAAGTGTAGAGAATTAATTAAAGATTCGAAACAAATAATCAAAAAAACTACTAAATACGAAGATTTTATAAAAAAATTAAAAATTAAAAAATGACTGAAAAACTTACAAATGCAATAAATGAAATACTAAATAAACTTGATGAATCATTATCTGTTGATGATACCCATTCTGGAGTTATGGATGTTTTAGAGTGGGATGTTGATTATCAATGGGGTGATGAATACGGGGAACATGAAGAATTTTCAAATGCTGTTTATGATTTTATTGAATCTAAGAAATAATTATATTAGAAAGAATAAACTATACCATTTTCAAAGCTATAGATTAAGTTTGGAATATCTTTAGCTGGATTTGTGTCGTAATTAGTTGTTAGTGTATTTGAAATTGACAATCTATCATTTAGATTAATTAATAATATTGTTTCATTAGATGATTTACTATCCTTCAAATTTTTTGTGCTAGGCTGATAATACGTTGTTGTGCTTAAAGATAATTTTTTACTAAAATCAAATTTTATTTGAAGTGATGAACTAATTCTTATATCATTAATAGTTTCATTTGTAATCTCTTCTTTTTCAAAAAATGTTGATAGTCCCAAAAAGCATGATTTAATAAATTTAAGTCTAACTCCCAATCCTGCTAATTTTCTATTTTTTATATCTCTTACTGGATCATATTGGTTTTGTAAATATGATTCAATTGTATAAATTTTATTTAAATGTTTAGATATTCTTAAATGTTGATATCCATCATTCGAAAAATCTATTCCAGCAGCTCTATCTAGATTAGTTTCATTTAATAGTAAAACACTCCATTTTTCATTGTCCCACTGTAAGTATGTGATATTAGAAAATTCCCAATCAGTTTGAACAGATTTATTAAAATCAAATGTAAATTCTGTTATTCCGCTTAGACCTTTCTCTTCAGATTGTCTCTTGCTATCAACATTTACAATTTGAGAGCTTAAGCTTAAAGTGTGAAAAATAAAAGTTATTATTAAGAATATACTCTTGTTAATCATTTTATAATTACCAATCAAATGTTAAAGATAATCCCCAAAAGGTGTTTGAAACCCAGTCTACAAATTCCACATCCCAATCCTCAGTAAGATAAACACCATTTTCAGAAAGTTTTTCTATTGTATTATCATTTATTAATCTAATTTCTTGATCTTCATCATAATAAATAAAGTCATTCCAAATAGTTTCACTCATGCTATGTATAATTAATTTATCAGCTTTTGCTATTTCAGACCAAGGTTCATTAATTATTTCATCTTCATTCACTTCACATTCCCATTCATCAGGATCGTGAAATCTAGAAAATGTACCAACATATTGTTCTTCTTGATCACAAAATTTAAATTTACCACAGAACTCTTCAAAAACTCCACCACCACCATATCCAATAGCGACTATATATACCCAGCCATCAACTTCTTTTTTATTTATAATAGTGTGAAGCGCATTTGATTGATGTTTAGAATTATGTATACAAATCATAGGGTAATAATTTTTTTTCTAAGATATACATTTTCTGTTAAATTAATTTTTTAGATTTGAGAAGACCTATTTATAACAAAAGGTTTTTTTAATAAAAAACATATAATGAGATTTTATAGAATTTTCTTTCTCCTTGCTTTTCTTTTTTGTTCTTTTTCTTTTTTAGCTTCTTCAAAAACAGATTTAACAGAATTAACATCACATGAAGATATTAGTTTTTTAGCTGATTCATTAAATGAAATTAAATATAAAAGGCATGTTACTTCATTATTCTACATTGCAAGAAAGACTGATAATAGTAAGTATTTTCTAAATCTTGCTAATTCATATCTTGATTCTATTTTTCTAATAAATTCAAATGATGAATTTGCTAATGAATTTAAAACTAAAATATCACTCATTCTATCAACTTGTGAAGAAAATTTAAATCATAAATACTCATTTTTTCCTTTTTTTAAAAAAATTCCTGAATACTTTGGTTTTGTTGATGATCCACTTGAGTATGCATACGACAAATCAATTGATAAGCTATTAACTGCTAGGCCTGTAGCATTTGTATTAGAAGAAGGGAATATCACTAAATCTATACTAATTAGAGAAAATTGTAATGACGAAATTTTTGAGATTGTTAATCAATTTTTAATAAAGAATGTTAATCATTCTATATTACCATATTACCAGCTTGAAGGCTATATAGGAAAAAATAATGCAAATAGTTTAGTGAATGGAAATTTAAATAAAGAGTCTTTAGCAAAATTATGTGAAAAATTAAATATTGATAGATTAGGTATTTTTAAAGTAAATGATATAGATGTAATTGATAATTCTATTTTTTTGGTAAGTTCAGGATTCTGCACCTATGCTGATAATGAAGGTTTTTCTGATACACTATCAAAAAAAGCATATACAGTAGATAAAAGAGACATTAATTTTTCAGATTTCTTGCTACATATCTTACTTGTGATTTTTATAATTTCTCTATTTTCTTTTGTAGATCAAAGAAAGAAATTATTAAAGATATATAACGATAAAAGTAGTTCTACTTTAAAAAACTATATTGTATTATTCAGTAATAAATTAGGTTTTGTTCTGAATTGTTTTATTATTCCTTTTGTATTCTCATTTGTTATGATTTATGCTATTTCAAGCTTAATACCAAATGCAGAAAATCACTTTTTAGAATTTTCATCTATTTTTTGGTTATTTTCTCTTACAATTGTAATGAGTGTTATTCCAACCCTTTTAAACTTATTATATATAAATAGACTTGATTTAGACGGTTTTCATTCAATTAAAGGGTATAGATATTTCTTTAATACTTCTTTATTTGCTAGCTATTTTCCATTATCTGTTTTTTATACAATTCGATTTGAAACTATTCCTTTATTAGAATATTTGTTTTTAATTTTAATAACTTTAGTAATAGCAGATTTATTAGCTAGATCTTACTATCAGTTTACAACAAAATCGATACATAAGAACTTAAAAACACAATCTTTATTTGGTTTAATTTTAGGTATATTATCATTACTAATATGTAATGTCTTAATTCTTTCTGATTTAACCATTCATAATTTATTTTA
>MDSV01160810.1_pt1 | contig 12311 bp, 11 predicted proteins | sample 810851 | NCBI WGS metagenome assembly MDSV01 (sample SAMN05326640, study PRJNA326480) | marine metagenome | isolation source: seawater | place: Atlantic Ocean: North East | collected 2012
GTAGCGAAGTTTTGCCACTAAATCCAACTTTAAAATTAGCAAAGAAGCACGGTATGAATTTGATATATTTCAATAGAAAGAATTATAAATTATTAACACAATACCAGAAATTAACATTAATTCCATCTGAATATAAAGAATCCTATATTCTTCCTGAAGGAGGGACAAATAAATTAGCTGTTAGGGGTACTCAAGAAATACTAGATTTATTAGATAATCAAGATTATATATGTTGTTCGGTAGGAACTGGCGGTACAATTTCAGGATTAATTAATTCATCCAATCAAGAACAAAATATATTAGGTTTTCCTGCAATAAAAGGTGTTAGCTTACTAGAAAAAAATATAATAAAGTGGTCTGATAAGTCAAATTGGAAATTAATTAAAGATTACCACTTTGGTGGCTATTCAAAATTTGATAATAATTTAAGTGATTTTATAATGGAATTTTATGCTAAATATAGCATTAGTTTAGATATGGTTTATACTGGAAAAATGATGTACGGAATTTTTGATTTATTAAACAAAGATTTTTTTCCTAAAAATTCCAGCATTTTGGCAATTCATACTGGAGGTGTACAAGGTAATCTAGGTATGAATATAAAGTTTGGATTAGATCTCCCTCATAATTTCTAATTCTCTTATATTTTTCCATTTACCATTTGTAAAATCTGGTATATCTATTGCTGTGCTTTTTTCAGAAACTGATAGTTCTGACAAGGGTGATATAACGCTCCACATAACACTGTCATACACATTTATATCTAATTCAACACCTAAATTCAAACATCTAATTAATCTATATATCATGATAAAATCCATACCGCCATGACCTTCTTTGAAATTTAAACTAATATTTTTCAATTTTTTAATTATTGGATGTTTGTATTTTTCAATGTAATTATTGTAATCTTCTTTATTTATCCAATTATGTCCCCAATATTTTGGAGTTTCATCATCAATATACAATCTACTAGGGTATCCATCATGAACGGCTTTAGTACCAACTAACTTATTAATTCTAGAATATGGTCTTCCTGTATGAACATCAAATTGTAGCAGAATTGTTTTTCCTTTTTTTGTTTTGATAATAGTATTGTTCATATCTCCACATTTATAATCTATATTTTTGTGTTTTTGTTTTTTAGCGGCTATACTTAAATTAAGTTCTCTACTACTCATAGATGTTAAATAGGAAAAAGTATCGCCTCGACCAATATTTAAATAGAAGCTAATAGGCCCTAAACCATGAGTTGTATAAAAATTTCCATTTCTTTCTACGTGCTCTTGTAATCTCCACTGATTTTCATAATACTTTTCATCTAATAATAATGATCTTAGATCATGTAAATATGCTCCTTCTGCATGAGTAATGTCACCAAAAACACCTTCTTGAACCATATTGAGAATCCATAACTCTTCATCATTGTAATTACAATTTTCCATCATTATACAATGTTTTTTTGTTTTTTCAGCTGTTTTAACAATTTTCCAACATTCTTCTAATGTTATTGATATAGGAACTTCACATGCTACATGTTTTCCTTGATTCATTGCATATAAAGACATAGGTGTATGTAATTTCCATGGAGTTGCAATAATTATAAGATCAATATCTGTTCTTTTAGCTAAATCTTTCCATGAATTTATATCTGAATATAATTTAGGTTTTTTACTTTGATATTTTAATAATATATTTTTTGCTCTTTCTAATTTATTTTTTTTTATATCAGATAATGCAATAATTTCAGCATAATTATTTTGAACTAAATAATTAAACATTTTTAACAAAGTAGTTCCTCTATTGCCTAGTCCAATAATTCCGACTTTAACTTTAGGTATTTTTTTTGATTTAAAACCAATCATAGAGCCATCTGTATCAATTTTTGTATTGTCAATTAATTTCTGAATATTTATATTTTTAGAATTTAAATTAAATGGTATGCTAGCAAAAGCGCTGGCACCTAATATTGATTTAATAAATTTTTTTCTATTCATATCTTTATCATTGTATTTTATTTTCAAATATATGTTATATATAAGTAATAAATTAATAATTTATATTTTTGATAAATGTATAAGTATATAATTTTTCTAATTCCTTTTTTTAGTAATGCTCAAAATAAAGTTCAATTATATATTGATAAATATTCTGATTTAGCTATTGAAGAAATGGTTGACTATTCTATTCCAGCGTCAATAACATTAGCGCAAGCAATTTTGGAATCTGGTAGTGGAGAAAGTAGATTGGCATCTGAGGGGAAAAATCATTTTGGCATCAAGTGTCACAATAATTGGGATGGTGAAACTATCTTAGTAGACGATGATTTGAAGGGGGAGTGTTTTCGTAAATATTCAAACGTTGCAGCATCATACAGGGATCATTCTATTTTTTTATCAACAAGAAGTAGATATGATTTTTTATTTGAATATAGTATATTAGATTATAAATCATGGGCAAAAGGGTTAAGTAAAGCTGGATATGCTACTAATCCGAAATATTCAAAACTTCTTATTGATTTAATCAAAAAATATAATTTAGATAAATATGATTCTAATGACAGTATGCGTAATAATTTTTATTTTTCTACTGAAATAGGTTTTATTTACCTTACAGGATTAGGAGGATACATTTTTTCTAATAATAAAATGTATTTTGCTCATTTCCAAACTTCTGCAATTATAAGCCGTATAAATATTGGTGTTAATTTCAAAATAATAAATAATATATATATTGGAATTAATTCGGGAAGTTTTCATAAAGGAGATAAGTTTGATCAGCCAACTTGGAGGATTGGTTCAGAGTTAGCATATTCAAAATTACCACTTGATACTGAAAGTAGATTTATATACAAAATCGGTGTTGATTATACAAAATGGAATGATGATTATGTGCTGCTTCCAGTATTAGGCTTTGGTTATTTAATTAAGTAATTCATAATTATATAGACATCCATTTTCAGTATTAATAATATTCATTTTATTATTATTATTTATATCTGAAATATTTAGAATTCCATCTGTTCTTAATGGAAAGTCTTTTAGTAGAATTTCATTTTTAAATACAAATAATTTATTATTTACAGTAGTAACGATAAGTAACTCCTTAACTATTCTAATATCTTCAATAATATCCTCCATTTCAACTGAATAAATTTCTTCAAAGCTATCATGATTATATACATATATAGTTTTTTTATTATTAAAAATTAGTTGAGATTCGTTATTTAAATTATTAATAATTATTTTAGAATTCGTATCTAATTTTGGTAAGCTGATTTCATTTGAGCTACCATTTATAAATCCTTTCCAAAGTTTGTTTTCTTTTGTTATTGTATATAAATTACCATTATTATCAATTGCCATTTTTTCTGAAGTAAAATTTATAATATTTTTAGTGTTGAAATCAATTCGTTTTGAACCATTAATTGCTAATAATTGAAAGTTTGATGAATTAGTTTGTTTTAAAATATAATCTTTGTCCTTAACTTTATAGTGACTAAGGCTCTGTGTGATTTTCTGATTTGCTGTTTTATATTTCCACCCTTTTACTTTTTTTCCTTTATGATCTATATTATATATATGATTATCTTCTCCGATAATCATTATTCTGTATCTTTTATTTTTATTATAATCAAACAATGAGTGGCCTAGTTTGGTGATGTAAGGTAATTTTTTTGGAAACCCAGCTACAAACTCCCCATTTCTATCTATAACATAAAGATATTCATTTGTATTAAATATACATTGATATTTGTTATTTTTATATATATCAATTGAATTAATTTTACCAAGTATTTTAGATCCTATAGGTTTTTCCCATATTATTTCTCCTTTCGAATTAATTGCATATAAAGTATACTTTTTTGTTTGAGCAAGAATCATTTTTTCTTTTGTAAAATGATTATATATAAATTGTGGTTCTATAATTAATGAGCTATCTAATTGAATAAACCATTCTTCTTTTAGCGATTGTTTAAATTTTTCATCGTAAAATAAATTTATATTATTAAGTAATAAATTATTTCTGCTTGATACCTGAATTGAGAAAGAGGTTAGTTTAGAAATGGAGTCAGTGTTAATTTTGAATTCATCTCTATATTTATCTTTTATCTTTTTTGTAAATTGTGTAATAGCTTTACTAGGATTTATATACAAAGTTAAATTAGATTTTGATGAAAGATATGGCATAAATTTTTTAAAAGAATCACTATTTTTCAGTGTATTTTTTGCATTGTAATTATCTATTATATATTGAATAGATAATCTTGATGGGCCAAATATAAAATAGTCTTCAATTACTGTGAAATAGGAGTTGGTGCCAGAAAATATTTCACCAAAAAGATTATTAATTAGATTAGGATCTTTACATTGATTAATTACATGTCCTCTATAATTTGATTTATTATAAATCAAATTCTGTATAAAACTTGATGTTGTTATAGAATTAATAGCCTTGAAATATGTATATTTATTAGTATTCTTTGAACTGTAAGTAAAAAAAGTGCCAGCTTCCTTTTCAATTTCTTTTATTAAATCAATATAATTAGTAAATGTGCTGTCTTGCAGTTTTTTAATATTCTTATTCCAGCTCCAGAATTTCCCTTGGTTTTGAAGAAGTGTATTTTTTGATTTATAAATATTTTTAGGATTGTCAAATCCAATTGAAAATATTGCAGAAGTATTTTTAGGTGCGATATCCATAATGTTAATTTCTTCTGTAGTTTGATTTTTAAAAATATCTAAATAGTTTTTAATTTTATTATTAATACTGCCATATCCATTAGAAATAAATGCATTATTTTTAATTTTCACATCATTTGCTATCCATCCAGAAAGATGTGTGTTTTTGAAATCCTCTTTGAAATAAACATTTAGGCTATTAATAAGCGAGTTTATATTTAAAAATAGATTTACATCTGACGATTTGCTAACTGTTTTGTATGATGCTTGAAAGTTGTCTTGTGTTAAAAGATTTTCATTGTTAGAAATTTGTTTTATCACATCTTCTATTATCATCTTTGATTTAGATAAAAAGATAATGTCTTCATGAAAAGCAAAGAAATATGTTATGTCTTTTAAATTGGTGCTATATATTTTTTTAGAATCATAATTACTTTCATTTATCTCATTTTTAATCACAGATGAAATATTTTCTATATTGAGCTTTAACTTATTTATTCTTCCTAAGAATAATAGATTGTTATTGTTAGATCCGTATTTATGTAATGAAATGAATAATTTATTTGATGAAAATAAATCTTCATAATTATTATATAAATCTTTTATCTGAGAAAGATTATTGTTAAAATTCCTTAGTGAATTTAAATTTAGTAGTTTCTTCCAGGCATTATTTTCTGTTAGATTATTTGTTGTTTTATTTAAATTTTTTATTTCTAAAATTAAAGCAGAATTAATAGGTATGATAGATATTGGATTAATATCTTTCTTGACAGCATCTTTATATGTATTATAGCCTATAATAATAATAATTGATATAAGTATTATTGCTGGTATAATTTGTAGCATATTTTTATTCATATCTTGATGTGTTTAATTGAGAAGTAAAAATACTAATTTAGATATTTAATTTATATTGTTTATGTATTAACTGAAAACTTTTTCTATGATATTTAGTAATACCTATTTTTCTTATTTGTATTCTATGCTCTTTAGTAGGGTATCCTTTATTTTTAAGCCAATTATATTCAGGGTGTTTTTCATGAAGATTACGCATTAATAAATCTCTATGGTTCTTTGCTAATATTGAAGCTGCTGCAATTGACATAAATTGCTTATCACCTTTAACTATGCATTTGTGAGGTATATTTTTATACTTATTAAATCGATTTCCGTCTATTAGAAGTAATTCAGGAGTTGTTTTTAGCTTTTTAATAGCTTTATGCATTGCTAAGAAAGAAGAATTTAAAATATTAATTTCATCTATTTTTTTTTCATCTACAACTGCTATTGAATATGCGATGGCATTTTCTTTTATAATTATTTCAAGTTCTAATCTTTTTTTTTCACTTAAAATTTTAGAGTCATTTAGTATTTTGTTTTTAAAATTTTTAGGAAGAATAACAGCTGCTGCAACCACTGGTCCTGCTAGGCATCCTCTTCCAGCTTCATCGCAACCAGCCTCAATATGATTACCAAAATATTGTTTTAGCATTTAATTAGGAAGTAACCCTCTCTTAGGTTTTTTATGTGTTTTCTTGATTTTATTGTTATTTCTCGCATCTATATTTGCTTCAAAATACCATTTATCTTTATTTAGTTTATAGTGGTTGTATGTTCCGTCTGGTATATAATATTCTTTTAGACCTTCTAAATCTTTTCTTGAAGGAACTAGATTGTTGAATACAATTCTATTCTCACTTTTGTGATATCTTAATGTTGTTGCAGTTTTTTTATCGAACTGAAGTATTATTCTCTTTTTACTTTTATTATCCTGAGAAAATTTTGGATAACCAAATTTAATATCATGATTTGCGTCAAAGTATAATATTTCAATTATTTTTTTTGTACTAAAATTATCGTGGTTGTCCCATCCTAATAAAGTATAGAATTTTTTGTTATTATGTTTTACTTCGATCAGCTCATAGTATAAACATCCAAACCAATTTTCAGCATTTAATTCTGCTTGTTCTGGATTTATGATATTACTTGATTGATTATTTAGTTCAATGATCTCATATTTCTTTTCATTTTTATTATAAAAATGAACTATTGCATAGTATTCATATTTACTGTCATCTTTTTTTAAGATCCAATTAAAAATACGAATTTTATCATCTTTTGACTTTAGTTTAGCTATTGTCTTAAGTGAATTAAATGGATACTTGTAGGAATTTTTTTTCTCTAGTGCTTTTTTTAGATTTTTAATAAATAGTTTATTTTCTTCTTGTTTATCTTCTTCAGATGCTAAGTTCATTATATTATTTGCTAGTATCTCTAAAGTGTCTTCATATTGTTGCAGGTTAAAATTTATATTTTTTTGGCAATAAATATTTTTACTATAATTAAATAAACAAAATAGAATTAGAAATATTTTTTTCATTTTTTCTTGTTGTTAAAATACTATTTTTGTAAAATTAAAATATTTAATGAAATTACAAGAGAGGATTATAGCTTTATCTAATTTAGGAGATGTTCTTAAAAATAAAGATGAATTTTTTGAATCAATAGATTTCGATAAAATAGAAAAATCAAATCCTTGGTTTATTCCTGAATATGTTAAATTTTCATTTTGTAATTGGTCTAAGTTATTAGATTACGATATGATTTGTAAGTGGATAGAGCCCTATAGTTTACATAAAATAAGACAAAAAAAAAGAGTTTTAATAATACTAGCAGGTAATATTCCTTTAGTTGGTTTTCATGATTTTTTATCAGTTTTACTCTCTGGTCATGATTTAGTTGTAAAAATGGCCAAAAAGGATTCTCATCTTTTAAAATTATTAGTTGAAAAAATTAATGGAATAGATTCAAGGTTTAAGCAAAAAATAGATTTTGTTGACGATTTTATTTCTGAGGATATTGATGCTGTTATTGCTACTGGAAGTGAAAATTCAGAGAGATACTTTGAATATTTTTTTAGTAATAAAAAAAGAATTATTAGAGGAAATAAAAGATCCATAGCAATTCTTAGTGGTGATGAAACTGATGCTCAATTAGAATGCCTTGCAGATGATATTTTTATGTATTTTGGTTTAGGGTGTAGAAATGTTTCAAAAATATTTGTTCCTGAAGGATATGATTTTACTAAATTATTTAATTCATTTGATATGTATAAAAAAAGTATCAATCATAAGAAGTATAGAAATAATTATATTTATAATAAGGCTATTGCGGCAATGAATAATTGTATGCTTATTGATAATGGATTCCTTTTGATGAAAGAAGAAAAATCTATTTATTCTCCTGTTGCAATGTTGCATTATGAATATTTTAAAGATTATAATAAAGTACTTGATTCTGTTAACACAAATAATGAGAGAATACAATGTCTTGTATCTGCAAATCATACCATTTTTGGAAGAAGTCAAAAGCCTAATTTATTAGATTATGCAGATGGTATTGATACTATAAGTTTTTTAAAATCAATTTAATTTAGATATTCATATGCCCCTAAATCTGGAGATATTGCATCTCTTAAGTTGCCCTCAATATCAAATTGCAAAATAAAATTGTTGTTGATTATATTACCATCTCCATGATTTATTGCTGGGGAAGTATTTTCTAGATGAAAATCATCGTTTAAATAATCAATAAAATTAACAGATTGGTTTAGTATAACATTATTAAAATTCTGATTATCAGTATCCATATTTGGATCAATCTTGATTAGACAATTATTGAATTTATAATTAAAAGAATAAAGATTGCTAGATTCTTGTTGAAAAGAAACTTCAGTTGATAAGTACCCATCAATTATACAATTATTGAATTCAGCTTTTTTCAAATCTCTTTCATATATATTGCCATTAGATCCTTCATAATAGTTGTTTAATAAAATAGAAGGGGTCTGTCTTGTATTAAAATTCCAATAATTGGTAAATGTACAGTGGTTGAAAATATAAATCCCACCAATATTACAGGCTAAATTATATTGTCCACATTTATTAATTACTAAATTGTTACCTTCAATTATTGTTCCTTGCCCAAGTAATCCTATAGATGCCATATTTTCAATAATTGTATTGTTTATTAATAGATTTGGTTTATTTCCGATCTCTACTGCTGAAGCTACGGTATCTACGTGAACACCTGTATTTCCATTACGAATTACAGCATGATTTATTTCGTTTTCTTTGCTGCCTGGTAAGAGCCATATTCTATCCCATTGACCAGGAATGTTTTCATACCAAGGTTCTAGTCTGTCACCTTGAAAAGTCACTTTATTATTACCTTGTCCAAGAACTTTAAGTGATCCTCCTATCACTAGTATTCCTGAATTATTATGTAAATATATATTAGATCCTTCAAGAATTCTTAGTTGGCATTCTGGTTCAACTACAACATATCCATATATTACATGAGGCTTGCTATTGTCCCATTCTTCAAAACAATCTATTTTGCTATAATTAAGTCCAAATGTATCGCTTCCAATAACAAACACTCCATACGTGTCAGGTGTGTGAAAAAATGCATTTCTTCCTGGTGCAGCAATAACTATATTTTGAGTTTTGGTTCCAGTTATGAATGATATTTGATTAGTTAATAAGAACACACTATCTGTTGATGAATTCTCATATGGAGTAACTTCTAAAAAAATAAATATACTATCATTGGCAGGAATTTCTAAATCTTCAATAGATTTGGTTGAAATACCATCTACATTAATTCTAAAACTACCTCCATTTTCTTCTCCCAAATAAATATTAGTTGTTACATTAAAGTTATTTTGATTATATACAGTTAATGTTTTAGTTGATGTCCCTATGGATTGAAATGTCATATCAAATATTATACTGTCATTTGAGAAGCTTAGTTTTGCATCTCCATTATTGATTATATTATCTTTTTTGCACCCAAAAAGAATAAAGCTAATAATTGTAATATAAATAATTTTCATTTTCATTTTATATCTCTTTGTAAATCTCTTTCAATATCTTTTGCTTTGATGCTTTCTCTTTTATCATATATCTTTTTACCTCTGGCTATAGCAATTTCTAATTTTGCCATATTTTTATTATTTATAAACAAACGTAAAGGGATAATAGTAATTCCTTTATCTTTTGCTTTATTGCTAATTTTATTGATTTCCTGTTTGTTTAATAATAATTTTCTTTCTCTTTTAGGCTCATGATTAAAATGACTTGCATGCTTATATTCACCAATATGTAAATTTCTAATAAACACTTCATTGTCAATAGCTATACAGTAAGAGTCAGATAAGTTAACGTGATTATTTCTAATAGATTTTATTTCACTTCCAAGTAAAATAATGCCAGCTTTGAAATTTGATAAAATTTCATACTCAAAATAGGCTTTTTTATTTTTAATATTAACCTTTTGTAACATTTTACAAAGATAATTATATTAAAATAAGAAATATATTTTACTTTATGTATTATCCTAAAGCAACATCTAGGCACATCATTACAATAAATCCAGTTATTAAGCCCATAGTAGCTAAATCTGTATTGCCACCGCGTTGACTTTCTGGAATTACTTCTTCTACAACAATAAATATCATAGCGCCTGCTGCAAATGCTAATGCATAAGGAAGAATCGGAAGTACTGTCATTACAATTGCAGCGCCAATAACTGCAAATATTGGTTCAACAATTGCAGATAATTGACCCCATTTCCAAGCCTTCCATCTACTTACTCCTTGTCTTCTTAACGGCATAGATACCGCGAATCCCTCCGGAAAATTTTGAATCCCTATACCTATTCCTAATGCTATAGCTCCACCAATTGTAAACACTGAATTACCTCCTAATCCTAATAGTTCTGGATTTGCTAGAGCTCCAAATGCTACACCAACTGCTAGACCCTCAGGAATATTATGTATCGCTATTGCTAAAACTAGTAATATAGTTTTTTTCCAATTAGTTGATGGTCCTTCAGCTTCCTCTTTTTTAGCAAATAAATGTAAATGAGGGATTGTTTTGTCAAGTATATATAGAAATAATGCACCTAGAAAAAATCCAATAGCAGGAGGAAGAAATCCTGGCAGTGATGTTAAACCCATTTCATTTTGCATTTCTACATAAGAAATAGCAGGAGATAAGAGTGACCAAAAACTTGCAGCAATCATGACACCTCCAGTAAATCCAAGTGCACAATCGAGTATCTTACGATTGCTAGATTTGAAGAAAAAAACTAAACTTGCTCCAAGTGCAGTTAGTCCCCAAGTAAATAGTCCTGCATATAATGCTTGTAAAATTGGTCCTTTTGATATAAACCAGTTGTAAATTTCATATTTTTCCATTGTTTTTTATTTTTTTATTTTATTATAATTTATTTATTAAAAGATGTTTAGCTACATCATTGCTTATATGTGTTTTTTTATCATCTATTAGTACATTAATTGAGTTGTCGAAAATGATTATATCTAGAACATGTAGATTCGTACCTATATTGATGTTTAATTTTGTTAAATAGTCTAAGAAAGATTTTTCATCTATTGTAACACCCATAACTTGTCCTTTTTCACCAGCAGAAAGTTTGTTTAAAGGAGTATATTTGTTTTTAGGAAACTCTCCATTTTTAGATGGAATAGGTTCTCCGTGTGGATCATATTTTGGGAAGTTTAAGTAAGAATCTAATTTGTCAATTAGTTTAACTGATCTTATGTGCTCTAATTGTTCTGCAATATCATGTACTTCAGCCCAATCAAATTTTAGTTTGTTTACTAGAAAGCACTCCCAAAGTCTATGTTTTCTTAGTATGTTAGTTGCAAGTATTAACCCCTTTTTGCTTAATGAAACTCCTTGATATTTTTCATATTTGATTAATTTTTTTTCTAATAGTTTCTTTAGCATGTCAGAAACAGAAGCGGGGGAGATGCTAATTTCTTTTGCAATAGCATTTGTGGTAATCTTTTTTGGATTAATTAAGCTGATCGATAAAATAGCCTTTAAATGATTTTCCTCTGCTAATGTTAACATTTTACAAACTTAATAATATTTATATTGATATAATATTTTTTTTAGACATATCTAAATTATCTTTTGAAACATATCTTTTCTGCATTTGTAATTTTTCATTTTGTTTACTTATGTAAACAAAAAGTAATCTAAATAAACTAAATATCTATATTTTTTTTAGCTAAGGTTATTTAATATTATAAAATATTTACAATCAATAATTTACATTAATTAACTGAAGTTAATTATAGTATTTATTAGTGAAAATATTTTACATTTATTAATAAATTATTAAATTTGTATTTTACAATTGTAAATTAGAAATATATGCATTTAAGGCTTAAAGAATGGATGAATTATAAAGGCGTAAAATCTTCAGAATTTGCTTTAAAAATTGGTGTAAACAAAGCAACAATTTCGCACATATTGTCTGGTAGAAATAAACCAAGTATTGATTTTATTTATAAATTATTGTTGAATTATCCAGAACTAGATGCAAATTGGTTAGTTGTAGGAAAAGGAAATATGTTAATTAATAATGAAAAAAATAGTAAAAAAATTGAAAAGGTTATTGTTATGTATGAAGATAGTTCATTTCAAGAGTTAAATTCATAAATTTTAATAGCATTTCTTATTTTTGTAGAAAAACTGTATGATTTTACTTGGAACTGGTTCAGCTAATGATTTTAATATTATTATTTATTTACTA